>Ga0156395_1076_pt1 | contig 14373 bp, 12 predicted proteins | sample RifOxyA3_FD_108039 | JGI IMG/M metagenome (GOLD analysis project Ga0156395, IMG submission 108039) | Deltaproteobacteria bacterium RIFOXYA12_FULL_61_11 | reverse complement strand
GTACTTCCCGACCGCGAGGAAGCAACGCTGGCAGTGCTCGTAGAGGCCGGGTTGCTCCAGGTTGGGGACGATCGCGGTCTGCGATTCTCTAGCCAACTCCTGCGCCAGACCTGTTATGACGCCAATCCCGGACCCGAGCGAGCCCACTTGCACCTGCGGTGCGCCAAGGCGCTCGAGGAGGTGAGAGGCTCGGATACTGCCGCGATCCTCACCCACTATCTGGAGACCGGTGAGCGGGTCGCTCAGCTCGAGTACCTCCAGCGCCGGGCCGAGGAACTCCACGGGGCGCACGATCAGGATGGCCGGCGGACCTGTCTCGAACAAGTACTAGAAATTGTTGGCAATTCACCTCCCAAGGAGTGGACGGAGCAGGAAAGAGGGAGTGTGTTTTGCAAGGCTCTGCTCGGCTTGGCCGAGCTCTCCTTCCTCCAGCAAGAGCACGAGCGGGTCCTGACCTTGGCCAAGCAAGCCTGCAGTGAAGCCCGTCGCCTCGAACACCTCGAACCCTTCCTCGATGGCCTGCACTTCCTCGGGTTGGCGCTCCACGCTCGACGCGAGAGAGGGGCGGCCGAGACCCACCTGCGCAAGGCCATGGAGGTGGCTCGCCGTCGCGGTGACCAGGTCCGATACCTGCGAGGTCTCCAAGCCTTGGGTTCCGTGTTCCAAGAAACTGACCGTGGAGAGGAGGCCCTCGCGTTGGCCGGCGAGCTGGTGACGGCCACGGAGCAGCGGGTGCGGGCCTCCGGCCATAATATGCGTGGCACCGTGCTGCTCAAGTTGGAGAGGGGGAAGGAGGCGGAACACGATTTTCGCACGGCCTTGGAGCTTTCCCGGGCGTCGAAGGAGGTGATCCTCGAGGGCAAGGCCCTGGGAAATCTCGCCGCCCTCCTCTGTCGAGAGGGGAAGTACGCCGAGGCCGCCGGATGTGCCGAACAGGCGCTGGCGCTGACCCGCAGGACCGGTGACCGGCTCGGAGAAGCCAAGCAGACCTTCAATCTGGCGGCCATCACCGAGCTGCGGGGTTCGCTCCGCGAGGCCAGACAGTTGTTCCAGGCTTCCTATGAACTTGCCAGGGCCATACGTTTCCGTGAAGGCAGCGCGATGAGCGCGGCGGCCCTGGACCGCCTACCGGTAGGCTGAGGCAGGATCGGTGGTTCAGGCCGAGAGGAACAGGAAGGGGATATTGGTCGAGGTTGCCGAGGGATCGATCGACCGGAGGATGCGGAGATAGGGTTTCCCTTGGCCGTCGAGGGCCGAGAGATCGCGGAGTTCGTCGCCTCCGACGCGGCGGCCTTGCGGGTCGAAGAGGACCTTGACGATCGGTTTGTTGAAGTTGGTCGCGCCCTTGGGGAGGTCGTAGACGACGCCGCGTTCTCCGGTGTTGAGTTCTACCATGGAGCCGATCGGGTAGATGCCGATGTGGTTGACCAGGAGCTTGACCAGCGCGGGGTTGTACAGGGTTCCAGCCTGTTGATGGAAGAGCCGCAGGGCTTCGTCGGGGAGCATCGCTCTCGTGGGATCCGAGACGAGGGCCACGAATTCGGAGGTCAGGGCCACGATCTGGGTATAGAGGTGAGGCGGCCAGCGAAAACGATACCCCGGCAGACCATGGATCGGTTCGCCGTCAAAGCGGTGGTAGCGTTCGAATAGGCTTATGGCGCGGCGGGCCCAGTCGTCGGTGAGGGAGAAGAAGGTCATGAGATAATCGAGGGCCGAGAACAAGGTGTTGCGGCGAGCCAACAATCTCTCCACGTGCCCTTCGGCCTGGCCCAGGGCTGAGCGAAGTTTCCCATTGAACAGGTTGTAGTAGATGGCGACGTAACCCAGGTCGGCCTGGTGATTGCGATCGAGACCCGCGGCGCGAGCCAGGATGATGGTCAGGATCGCCGACTTGACCACCTGATCGGTGGTCTGGCCGCGGTAGCTGTCGAGGAAGAGGAGGCTCAACCACAGATGCTCCTGTCCGGCGCAGGCATCGACGACTTGTTGGAGGAACCGCTTCACTCCCTTGGTCGGTTTCTTCTGGTCCTGGTCGACCTGGTCGACGATGCGGTCCACATAGAGGTAGAGCAGGGCGCAGATGTTGACCGCGTTCTCCTTGGGGTCCGAGGTTACTCCCCAGAGGATTTCACGCTGGCGTTTGACCGGAGCTATCGTGAAACCTCCAGAGGACGAACGGAACACTTCCGAACGGCGCTCTTCGGGCAAGGCGAGGTGGTGTTGGAATTCGGCCAGGAAGGAGACGAGCATGGGACCCTCGATCGTGCGTTCGAAGGTGCATTCGCCGATGTTCAAGCGTAAGAGGGTTTCTCGTATCAATGTGTTGAAACAATAGGTGTTGGCGTTGACGCGCAGCACGGTGCGGTTGACGAAGGAGAGATCCTTGGAGTGGGTATAGGTGATACTCGGCTCGTTGAGGATGGCGCAGAGAGAGCGTGCGGCCTCAGCCACCCGGGCCGCCGCGTCGTGGATGGTCTGGTTGCTGAGATCATACATGAAGGCGGATTTCAGCAGGATGGAGAAGGCCGAGAGAAAGGAGCTTCCCGAGGAGTAGAATTCCTCTCGGCGGCCGTCCTCCGGACGTTGCGGTCCCGGGGCGGGGGCCTCGAGGATGTCAGACATGGTCGATGGTCCTGAGCAGGTTTTCGCAGACGATCTTGAGGTCCTTGTTCTCGAGCCGGCGGCCGGCCACCTCCTTCAACATCGCAACTTTATCGGGCAGGGTGGAGGCGGCCAGGGCCTCGGCCAGACGGATGCGGGTTTCTAGGACTCCGCTCGAGCCGATCAGTTTGCGGGAGAGGAAGAAGTCCCTGAGTTGGGGGTGCCGGGTTTCGTCTGCAGCAAGGAGACCGAGGACGAGCCGACGCTCGCGATCGTCTCGTTCGTACAGGACCCCGCGCTCGAGTTGTTGCCACAGCAGTTCATGGCACTGCGTCGAGGAGCGTTTTTTCAAGAGTTTCAGGAGCGCGAGGCGGACTTCGCGGTCGGCGTCCTCGAGCAGGGGAACCACCAGGGCGAGGCACTCCTCCGAGGCGTTGTTCTCTACCAGGGTCAGTAAGGCTCTCCGAATGAAGGGATCGGGGTGGCTGAGGAGCGTGGGGAGTAAGCGCCGGTAGGTGACGAAGGGGAGTTTTTCGAAGAGGTAGAGGGCCTCCGAGGCGAGGAGCGTGGAGGTCTTGGCCGAGAGTTTTCCCGTCAGGAGTGAGAAGTCCCGACGGAGGTGGGGCAAGAGGAGGTCGGCAACAGCGCGGCGCAAGGCCGGCTGGCGGAGTTCTTCGATCAGGTCGATGAGGGTCGGGAGGAGCCGTGGGTTGGTGCTGAGCAGCCCGAGGAGGTAGTGTTTCTCCTGGGTTTCGATCGTTTGGTCGTTGAGCAGGGAGAGTATCGCTGTACGCCGCTCGCCCTCGATCACGGCCAAGGTGGCTTCGGCCAAGAAGGAGCGCAACAGTTCCTGCTTCCTCCCCTGGAAGGCATTGGAGAATTGTTGCAGTAGGACCAAGATGGCGACGAGTTCCTTGAGCTTCCGCTGCTCGAGGAGCTGGTCGACCAAGCGGCTCAGGTAGAGGTCAATACGTTCATCGGGGCGGAGTTCGGCGATGTGGTAGATGAACACGTGCATCAGTTTATGCGCCTGGCCGGCATCGAGGGAGTGGGTGGCCTTGGCGAGTTGCTCGCGATCGTGCTCACTCAACCCGTAGACCTTTTGCTCGAGCAGATCAGGGGTGTCGAGGGAGCGGAACACGGCCTCTACTTTGGCCGAGTCGAGCTCGATACGATCGAAGGTCAACGAATCGATGTCCTCGCGGTGACCTCCCCGGGGGGGATGCGCCGAGACGAGGTCCGTACTTGCGGTCAGACCCGAGACCACGCCTTCATAGGTGATCGTCCGTTGCTCGTCCTCTTCGAAGAGGACCTCGACCACGTCGCATTGGATCCTTTCGAGGTCCCGTTTCCACATCAGGGTGATGGTGTCTTCGTCCAGGTATTGCGGGTTGCGAAAATCGATGGCAAGGATTGACAATAATTCACTGAATTCTTTAAGGCTCAGGCCTCTGAGCAGGCGCAGGACCCGAACACCATCCTGATAGAGTTTGTAGCACAGGCTCTTGTCTATCTCGAAGTCTTCCAGCACGACCGTGTCGGTGTAGGTGATGCGGAAGGGTTCGATACCCAGGCTCAATACCTCTTCTTTGGCTAGCACCCCATCGAGGTGCTTGTAGGTGCGGCCGACCACGGTGGTGAAGTTTTGGTGCTCCGGGCCGAACTGGACGAGGGTGCGGATCGATTTCTCTATACCGACCATGAGCTCGGCGACTGCTTGGACGAGGGTATTCTCGGCGTCTTTCCGGTGTGGTGGGGGAGAGGGTGGCGAGGCTGCACCGGCTCCAGGGGTATCTCGGGGCTCGGACGACATCGGAGGCAACCTCGAGCTGGCTCTGCGATAGCCAGAGCATGCTTCTCCGGATGATCGGGGATGTCAAGTCACCTGGGCCGGGGATCAGTCCCGGGGCTTGAAGGGGCGGAGGTTGAAAAGGTTGTGTTTGAAGAGGAGCACGGACTGTTGCGGGGTGAGCTTGAGATGGATCTCATACTTGGTGAACCAATCGACCATGCCGAGCATGGATTCGCCTTCGAGCAGGTAGAAGATCAGCCGGGCTCTCTGAGCGGTATGCAACATCAAGTCGCCCCACAGTAAACGAAAACGGTCCTTGACCTGTTCGATGGGACCGAGCCCGAGCTGCCGGATAGTGCTGTCGACCCTGACCTTGTTCTGGACCAGGTAGGCGTCGTTCTTCATATAGAGGTACTTGATGTCGAGTTTCCGGATTTCCAGTTCTTCGCCGCCGATGTCGAGGTACAGGAAGTAGGGTTCGACGCGCAGGATGCGGCCTTCGGCTGTCTTCCGCCCGTGGAGCTTGAGGACCACAGGTTTTTTTTTGGTTATCAGATCCTTGTAGAACTTCTTGGCCATTGCTCCGAATTTTTTCTTGGGCGCAATATTGAGCAGTTTGACCTTGCGTGCCTGTGGTTTGTCATCGACTATCTTGAGCTCGTAGGAGACTTCATCCTCATCTTCGACCATGGCGGGACGAAAGTCCTGGATGTGCTTGCGGTGAACGAAGACCTCCCGCGCATGCTTGTCCAGGATGAACCCGAATCCCTTGACATCATTGAACCATTTGATCTTTCCGCGTTCCATCGTCCCTCTTTGTAACGACCCGGCGCTCGTGTCAGAGCTTAGCCAGGATCATGGTAACCCAGTACATTCCTTTCTCGGCCGGATCTTCTACGACACCCAGACCCAGGGTGTCGAATTCGGCGCTCTTGAGCTTCTCCGAGGTCAGCATGCTCTCGGGAGTCTTGGTCTTGCCCACGAGTACGGACAGCTTACGCACCCGCAGGGTGCGTTGGCGGAGCCTGTCGGTCAGCGGGGGGTGGGTCTTGAGTTGCGAGGACACCGAAGCCTCGGCCAACATGAAGCCGCTGTGTTCCCGGGCAACCTCTTCGAGGCGGTCGTCCCGTTTCAACGCCGGTACTCCGCTGCTCCTGCGCAGCGATTCGAGCTTCGAGCTGAAAGCGGACAGCACCTCGCCTGGGGCACCTCCTTTCCCAGGCAGGAGGAAGTTGAGGGTGAGGAACTTGAGTTGTCCCTTCCCACCGGCAACACCTACTCCGATGCGGGAGACCTCGCGATCGAGCAGGTTCATGCGATGCCCGGGGCTTTCGAGGAGGCCCAAGAACCCCTTCCCGAGGCTGGTGTCCTTGCCGAGGTTCTCGGTGACCTTGAGGAAGGCGACGCCTTGGGCCTTGGTCCGGTCGCCGACATTCCCCGTGGTCGGAGATTGATGGCCGAAGAACTTGTTGCGCTGCATGTCGATGCTGTGGCCTCGCGCGATGAGGTCCATTTTTGCATCCCTCTCCAGGAGAGACAGCTTGTATTGGGCACGATAGGTGTTGACCCACCCGAGGAGGGTGCGTTCACAGACCGTGGGATCGCAATCGAAGTCCTCGTCAACCTCCAACTCCGCATTCTCCTTGCCGTAGTCCGGATCGACGCCCTGGAAGACCGGGAAGAGATTGGCCACGGTCGGTCCTTTGGTCCCCCGGACCAGGACCTCGAGGCTGTACCTCCCAGTTTCCCGGGGGAAGGTGAAGTCGAAGAAGAACTGTTCTCCGCGGTGCTTACCGTCGAGCTTGACCACGGTGCCGAGCGGCGAGGTCACGTAGAGGATCGGGCCGCCGTAGCCTGGACCGAAGGTTCCCTCGAGATGGTAGGAGCGGCCGGCCTCGACTTGCGCGGGGAACGGAGCGAGCACGGTCTTGCGTTCCATCAAGCTGAAGGCACCCTTGAGGTCATCCTCCCGGAGTTTGATACCAAAGGCGGCCACGTTGTACTGGGGGTCGAGCAAGCGTTGGTCGAAGGCATGGACCAGCATGCTCTTGAGTTGGATGAGCAAGCGCTTGGTGCTGCCTTCGGCCATCAGACTGGTGGGTACGATCTTGTAATCGGACAGGCCTTGTTGCCAGAACAGGGCGCGGAGAATGTCCTTGTTCACGGCTTCGGCGGTTCGCTGGTTGGCCAGGAGGGCACTATAGCGGCGGAGGACCTGGACATAGCCCCCTTCGACGGTCAAGGGGGGGACGCCTCGACCGGCACGGACGGTATTGATCCAATCGAGGATCTCCTGTTCCATGGGATCGAGGGAGACGGTACTCTCGATAGGACTGTGGTACTGACCCACCTGGGCCAGGCCGACCGAAACCAGCAGCAGGCCGGCGCAGCAGAACGGTACACGCACCGACGGTTCCTCAGGGATTGATCAGGCGATTCTTCTGTTCTTTGGTCCGGCTCAGGAGTTCGCGCAGTTCCGCCGAGGCCGTGGGTTCGATGGCCGCCTCGACCTGTTCGAGCACCTTGAGGTCTTCGCTCACCCCCTCGCGAAGTATGCGGACCACGGTGTTGATGCGGTCGATGAACTCGTGGAATTCGTCTTTCTTGCGCAGTGGGCGCATGAATTGGTAGCGCCCGGTCGAGAGGTTGTCCAGGGCGCGGGCTATCACGAAGGTCGGACCGACGATCCGATGGGTGAGCAGGGTGCCGAGCACGAAAAGACTGCCGACCTGCACGACGAAGGCGATGAGGAGGGCCAAGAGGGTGAAGTTGTCCTCGGCCTCGACCACGCCCTTGAGTTCGAAGGAGCGGACCGCGAGGAGGTCGGTGTTGTCGAGGCTGGTCGTATAGAAATAATACCCTAGGATCAGGTACACGATGGAACAGACCAGCACCACGATCGCGGTGTATCGTAGCTGGAACCCTTTGTTTATCAGGTATTTTCTCTGAAAGATATTCGGACGTCGGCTTGATTGCTGCATGATCCGCCCCCGCATGGCAGTCCCGGACACTGTACCGATCCGGGCCGCCCATGCTAGAGGGGAGGGAGGGGCATGTCAAGCTCCGTTCCGACCGTTGTCGCCGCGCATTGCGGCGATGGCCGAGGCGTAATCGCCGCCGGCGAAGACCGCGCTGCCGCTGACCAGGACCGAGACGCCCGCGGCCGAGATATCCGTTGCATTGGAGGGGCCGATGCCCCCGTCCATGGCTATGGGGATCCGATGCCCCCGGGTCGAGAGCAATTCGGTCAAGCGCCGGGCTTTGGAGAGGGTGGCGGGCAGGAAGCGCTGGCCACCGAACCCCGGGTTTACCGACATCAACAAGATCAGATCGACGTGGTCGAGTAGCTCTTCCAGCGCGCAGAGGGGTGTGCCGGGGTTGAGGGCGATACCGGCACGTTTGCCGGCGGCCCGTATGGTCTGGAGCGTGCGGACGAGGTGACCGCCGGTTTCGACGTGGAGGGTCAGGATGTCTGCACCCGCCTCGAGGAAGGCGTCACAATGGCGTTCGGGTTCGACGATCATGAGGTGGACGTCGAAGGTCAGGGAGGTGTGGGGACGGAGCGCTGCGATCAGGGGCGGTCCGAAGGTCAGGTTGGGAACGAAGCGACCATCCATGACGTCGAGGTGCAGCCAATCGGCCCCGGCCTCCTCCAGTCTGCGCACTTCAGTGGCGAGCTCGGAGAAATCGGCGGAGAGCAGAGAGGGAGCAATAATCCGGTGGTCGGTCATGAGAACCTCGGTAAGGTTCGGTTGGCGAGGCCGGCGAGGAACTGGGGAACCTCGAGTCGGCGTTTTCCCTCTCGTTGCAATTCGACGAGCCGGAGCCAAGCATCACCGGTGGCGACCCACAGGTGTTCTGCTCGGGTGAAAAGCGTGCCGGGTTCCGCGGGATGAACGGGGCCGTCGGCGAAATCCAGGCTGCTGCGGTGGATGAGGTACAATTCGCCCTCCGCGTAGGTCCTGGCAGAGGGAGTGGGATTGAGGGCTCGGATCTGGTTGTGCAACGAGGCCGCGCTGCGACGCCAGTCGAGGAAGAGCATCTCTTTGGTGAGCTTGGGAGCCAGGGAGGCCTGGGAATGATCCTGTTCCTCCGTGGTGAGCTTGTTGCGGAGAGCCCGGTCCAGGAGCTCGGTGGTCATCGACCCCCCGAGTCGGGCGAGCCGGTCGTGCAACTCGCCGGCTGTCTCCTCGGCGCCGATGTCCAGGCGTTGGTGCGACAGGGTCGGTCCGGTGTCGAGGCCCTCGTCCATACGCATGACCGTGAGGCCGGTTTCTGTGCGACCGTCGAGCAGGACATGATTGATGGGAGCTGCTCCGCGGTAGCTCGGGAGCAGGGAAGCGTGGAGGTTGAAACAACCCAGCCGAGGTAACGCCAGGAGCCGTGGGCCGAGGATCTTCCCATACGCGGCGACCAGGCAGAGGTCGGGGGTGAGGGCGGCTAACCGGGGAAGGAATTCGCGGCGGTCGAGTTTCTCGGGTTGGAGCACGAGGAGGCCGTGTCGTTCAGCGCAGAGTTTGACCGGAGACCGGGTGAGCTGCAGGCCTCGACCTCGAGGCCGGTCCGGCTGAGTCACTACTGCGGCCACGGTGCATTCCGGATGGGCGATCAGGGCCTCGAGCGCGGGTACGGCGAAGTCAGGGGTGCCGAAGAAGCAAGTGGTGAACATGTCGGGTGGTGCTCCGCGAAGATGCCGGCGTCCTCAGGTCTCGAGGACTCCTTGCTTGCGCAGGTGGTGCTTGTACTGACGACGTTTGAGGGGGGAGGCGTTGTCGATGAGGAGCACGCCGTCGAGGTGATCGAGTTCGTGCTGGATAGCGACGGCGAGAAGTCCATCGCAGGAGAACTCGATGGGGTGACCCTCGAGGTTCAGGGTGCGGACGAGGATGCGCTCGGCCCGCTCGACCGAGGCTTCCAGGCCGGGGAAACTCAGACAGCCCTCTTTGCCCTTGGCTTTGCCGTGCCGTTCGAGGATCTCGGGATCGATCAGCTTGTACAAGGTGTCGCGTTGTGCGGCGGTCTTGCCGTCGTTGTTCCATTCCACGTCGACCACCACGACCCGCAGGTTCAGGCCGACTTGCGGTGCCGCCAGGCCGATGCCGGGCGCCGCGTACATGGTCTCGGCCATATCGTCGAGGAGCTTGCGTATTCGCTCGTCGACCTGCCCGATCGGCCGGGAATGATTGCGCAGGATGGGGTGGGGGTAGGTCAGGATGTCGAGCACGGCCATGCCGGTCCTCTCACGTGGTGAACAGCCGCGGGAATCACTGCCGCGAGGACCATGATAACCTTTGGCGGTGAGGATGGCAAGGCCTTGGATTCTCCCCGTATTGACAATTCCCGAGACGGGCTAGGCATAGGGGGAAATATTTGCTATTGGAACCTTGGTACGGATCTGGTCCTGGAGGCCGAAGCATGTTCAAGGTCGTGGTTGCGGCGAGTTCCGGATGGTCTTATGTGCGGCAAGGCTTCAAGGCTTTCGGACAATTCCCCGAGTTGCGCCCGTTGGTGGTGCTGCCCTTGGTCGTCAACTTTTCCGTGTTATTGCTGCTACTGAGTTTTTTCTCCTGGAAATTCAATGATCTCTTTGATTGGATGCTCGCTATCTTGCCCGAGTTCGAACTCGCGGGAGAGGGCTTCTTGATCGGGTTGCTCAACGTTTTTCTTTTGGGATTGTTCTATATATTCAAAGCATTCGCATGGTTGTTGCTCCTCATCATGACCATCCTCTGCTTCTTCCTCATGGCCGCGGTGATCAATGCTCCCTTCCACGACCTCATCGCGGAGAGAGTCGAACGTCGCTGTGCCATCAGACCGGCGGAGGAACAGACCTTGGGGCAACTACTGGCAAGTACTCCGCGTTTGATGTTCAATGAACTCAAGAAGGCCGTCTTCTTCCTCCTGGTCCCGCTGCTCCTCCTGGTGTTGAACCTTGTGCCGGGGTTTGGCAGTCTGGTCTACGTGGTGGCCGTCAACGTGACCACGGCGTGGATCCAAGGGTATGTGTATACCGATTTCGCCATGGTGAGACACGGCTATGGTTTTCGGGAAGGGTTGCGATTCGCCCTGGGCAACCCCGCTGCCTTGATCAGTTTCGGGGTTCCCACCCTCGTTCCGTTCTTCGTGTTCTTCTGCTCCCCGGCGTTGGTCGCCGGTGGCACCCTGCTCTTCCTCGATCGGACCGGCAATCTCCGGCGGGGCGACGAAGAGGCCCAACTCTGACGGGTTCAGCCCTTTCGTCCCGGAGTATAGCCCCGGGCCGCAAGCCACGTCTGGTCGAGGCCCGGGTTTGCGGTGGAAGCAGGACGGTCTGCCGCGAGGCGTTCGATGTAGCGGGCCAGGATATCGGTTTCCAGGTTCACGTGGTCGCCGGGCCGGCGCTCTCCGAGGGTCGTGGCTCGGAGAGTGAAGGGTATGAGCGAGAGGTGGACTTCGTCTTCCTGGACTGAGGCCAGGGTTAGGCTGACTCCATCGACCGCGAGAGAACCTTGGGGGACGAGGTAGCGACGCAGCATCTCTGGGGTTTGGAGCCGGAAGAGCTTGCTGCCGCGTCGGTCCTCTATTGCGCGCAGGGTGCCGAGACCGTCGACGTGGCCGAGCACGAGATGTCCGCCCAGCCGGTCGGAGAGGCGGAGGGCGCGTTCGAGGTTGACCCGGCAGCCGGGGGACAATCGGCCCAAGGTGGTCTTACCGAGGGTTTCGGCCACGGCCTCGACGGTGAAGGTGGTGCCGGTGCGACGGACCACGGTCTGACAGACGCCGTTGACGGCAATGCTGTTATCGACGGCGAGGTCCTCGAGCACGAGCGTGGCCTCAATGGTCAACAAGGTCGAGGTTCCCGTGGGCTGTACGCCGATGAGCGCGCCGATTTCTTCGATCAACCCCGTGAACATGGTGGGTCTCCTTCGGGCAGGTCGAATTCGAGCAGCAGATCGTCTCCGAACCGATGCGAGGAACGCGGGGTGCAGAGCCAGGCGCCGGACATGTCGGTACAACCGAGGTCGCCCACGGAAGGAAGCCCAGAGCCGAGTATTTTGGGTGCGAGGTAGAGGAGGAGCCGGTCAGCCAAATGCAGCCGGAGGAGTTCGGTGAAAACCTTTGCCCCGCCCTCGACCAGCACCGAATGGATGCCCCTACTCGGCAATTGCCTCAGCAGCGCGCCGAGCTCGATCCGGCCGGAGGAGTCGAGGGGGACGGTGAGGATCGACGCTCCGTGACCGGTCGTGACCCGATGCCGGTGCTCCTCGGTGCAGCTCGTGACCACGAGGGTTCTGGCGGCATGCGCATCGCAGAACACGGCGCTGGTCGACGGGAGGTCGAGCCGGGTGTCGAGGACTATTCTCCAGGGTTGGCGACCGCGGACGTGCCGCACGGTGAGCGCGGGATCGTCTTGGCGGACCGTCCCAGCGCCGACCAAGATCGCGTCGTACCGAGCGCGCAGAGCGTGGACGTGACGGCGTGAGGCCTCACCCGTGATCCAGCGAGCATCCCCGCAACTCGGAGCGATGCGTCCGTCGAGGGTTTGCGCGATTTTCAGGGCCACGTGAGGCAGCCCTCGTTCCATGACCCGGAAAAAACCGGGGTTGAGGTCTCTGCAAGCCCGCTCGTCTTTATAGGGAAAGACCTCGATACCGGTCGCTGTCAGCATCGCGAGACCCTTGCCGGCGACCAGGGGATTGGGGTCGAGGCTGCCGTAGACCACTGTGGCGAGTCCTCGTTTGATAAGCAACTCAGCGCAGGGTGGGGTTTTCCCGTAGTGGCTACACGGTTCGAGGGTCACGAAGAGGGTTGCTCCCCGGAGTTCGTGGTGTTGGCGGTCCGCGTCGGCCACGGCCTCGACCTCGGCATGGGGGAGCCCGAAACCGCGGTGGTAGCCCCGACCCAGGAGCTGTCCATCTCGGACCAACACCGCGCCGACCGAGGGGTTGGGGCTGGTACGGCCAAAGCCCCGGCGAGCCAGCCGGATTGCCTCACGCATGGGATCAGAATACATGATCACCACAACTCGTTGAAATTGCAATTTACCAGGGATTGGCAGTTCTGCCGGCAGGCCCGGATTCTCCGGCGGTGCTCGTCGACGGCCGGGGAACGGAGAATAGAGGTCAGTCCCCGGGTTTTCACGTTGCCCATACTGCCATGGTACAGGCAGAAGAAAACCTCGCCGCGATCGTCGATGTTGAGCACGGCCTGATCGATGAGGCAGGGACTTTTCCTGAGAAAGGCACGATAATCCGCGAAGTAGCGTTTGAAGATCTCGAATTGTTGTCGCGAGTTGAGCAGTTTCGAGCATCGAGCGCCCAGGGAGCCCAGGGCGTCGAGCGTGGCCTCGAGCGCGCTTCTGTCCCGAGGCCAGAGCTCGGCATACGGTGGAGTCTCGAACCAGTTCTCGCCGAGTTCGACATTGAAGGGTTTGCAGACGGCTTGGAAGATGAAGTGCAAAATGCGCTCGTCCGCACAGAGATCCTCGGCCAAGGGAACCAATTCGTGGAGGTTTGCTGCCTGGATAACCGTGCAGGTATTGAGGCCGATGGAAGTGCGGCGATGCAGCAAGTCGATCGCCCTCCAGACCTTTGCGTGAACGCCGGGCACTCCCCGCAGGTAATCGTGCAGTGCCGGCGTGCGGCCGTCTAGGGACAGGGTGAGGAACGATACCCCGGCCTCGGCGAGACGGTCGACCGCGGCCTCGTCGAGCAGTGAGCCGTTGGTCGGGAGCTGAGTCTTGAAACCGAGGTCGCGGGCCAGCGCGAGGAATGGGAAGAGCATGGGGGACAGCAGGGGTTCACCGCCCGTGATATTGAGCAGGCAACCCGGTTCGACAAGAGCGCGGAGTTCTTCGAGCATGGTCCGCCAGTGCTCGAGGGTTGGGGCATCGGGAGCGTCGGTGCTTCTCCACTTGCCGCACATCCGGCAGCGTAAATTGCAAGAATCGTTGAGGAATATTGCACAATAGGTGGGTTTCCAGTGCTCTGGTGCGGAGCCGGGAACCCTGGCGAGGCGGTCGCGCAAGCGGGTGAGAGTATTCCTGAAACCGGTGAGATTGTCGTCGAGCACGCGGCGCTCCGTGATGAAGACGGCTGTCAGTGTAGCGCGCCCCACGGTGTGCTTCAAGGCAATTGCATTGCAGAGGGGAGAAGGGCACGAAGCGTAGAACTCGAGGCAGGTGTGCCGACTTGTCGGAGATAGCTCGAGCGAGTAGGGTGGGTTCGATGGAACAGCCTTGACCATGCAGGAGGGACGAGGTGAGCGAGGTTTTTGCTCTGGAAAGGTCGGTTCTCGAGGGGTTTTGTCGAGGCGCAGGCTCGATCCTGCTCCGCGGTTTCGGTAAGGACCACGCGCGAATCGAGAAGCCGGAGGCCGGGTTTGTCACCGCTGCGGATCTCGAGGCCGAGGCCTTTCTGCTCGGTGCGATCGATGAGGCGTTCCCGGGCAGTGCGATCCTCTCCGAAGAAGCGGGGACGAAGAACCCCGGTGCGCCGCTGCGTTGGATCATCGATCCGCTCGATGGTACCACCAACTATGCCAATGGCATCCCGTTCTTCGCGGTCTCCCTAGCGGTCGAGGCGCAGGGGGAGTTGCGGCAGGGGGTGGTTTTTAATCCGGTGAGCAAAGAATTGTTCTGGGCCGAGCATGGCGGCGGAGCCTGGCTCCAGGACAAGAGGCTCCAGGTGGGGACAAAGTCGGAACTGGCCGAGGCAGTGCTCGCTACCGGGGACTGGTATCGGCGAGATCCGAGTTTCTCTCACTCTTGGGCGCGTGCGGGAGCACTCTACCGTGCTTGCCGAGCCCTGCGGTTGACCGGATCCGTCGCCCTCGCCCTGGCCTATACTGCCTGTGGGCGTTTCGATGCTGTCTGGGTTGAGGATTACAACCCTTGGGACGTGGCCGCAGGGGCTCTCCTGGTCAGGGAAGCCGGTGGCGTGGTCACCGATTTCCGAGGGGAAGCGGTGCAGATCGGGCACCATGGGCCTGCGTTGTTGGCG
>Ga0156395_1070_pt2 | contig 14408 bp, 12 predicted proteins | sample RifOxyA3_FD_108039 | JGI IMG/M metagenome (GOLD analysis project Ga0156395, IMG submission 108039) | Deltaproteobacteria bacterium RIFOXYA12_FULL_61_11 | reverse complement strand
GCGGCAAGTTTCACTATGTTGCGACCCCGTACCAGGGCATCACCATGGAGGTCGACGACCTGGATGTCTGGGACGACTGACCTCCTCGATCACTCGCTCTTCTCGGCGTCGAAGGGGGTGCGGGTGAGGTTGCCTTCTTGGTCGCGGGTGAGGAGTTCGATCTTCTTCTCGGTTTCGGTCAGTTTCGCCAGACACTCTCGATAAAGGGTCATCCCTTCCTCGAAGAACTGTACGGTCTCGTCGAGCGAGACCTCGCCCTGCTCGAGCTTCCGGGTAATCTCCTCCAGCCTTCTCATGGATTGTTCGAAGGTCATGGATTACTCCTCCTCGACCATCATGAGCTCGGGTGCCTTGGTCTGTATGAACTGGCGCAGTTTATCGAGGATCTTCTTCTCGACCTGGCGGACCCGTTCGCGGGTGATGCCGTACTGGTCGCCGATCTCTTGCAGGGTCACCGGTTCTTCGGTGAAGATGCGGCGATCGAAGATCTGCAATTCCTTCTCGTTCAAAGTGGTTTTGAATTCGTCGAGGTTGTCCAGGACCACCCTACGCATTTCTTCCTGTTCGAGCAGTTCTACGACCGGGGTGGCATCGGTGGCATAGAAATCGATGAGGGAGGAGGTGCCGCTCTCGCCGACGGGTACATCGAGAGAAACGTCCTTGCCGGAGAGGCGTTGGCCCATCTCGAGCACTTCGTGTTCCTTGACCCCGAGGTTGGTGGCCAGCAATTTCGTTCCCGGAGTGATTCCCAGGGCCTCGAGATGGCGGCGTTCCTGATCGAGTTTGTAGAAGAGTTTGCGTTGAGCCTGGGTGGTACCGATCTTGACCAGACTCCAGTTCTTGAGCAGATAGTTCTGAATATAGGCCTTGATCCACCAGGAGGCGTAGTGGGCCAGACGGACGCCCTTGTAGGGGTTGAAGTCCTTGACCGCCTTCATAAGACCGATATTGCCTTCCTGGATGAGATCCAAGATCCTGATACCCGACCGGACGTACCCGTTGGCGATCTTGATGACGAGCCGGAGATTGGCGGTCACCAGTTTTTGAGCGGCCTCGAGGTCCTGGGTTTCGTAATACTCTACCGCCAGTTTGAGTTCTTCTTCCCTGGTCAGCAGTTTGTACTTGCCGACCTCGCGCATGTAGCGGTCCTGGATGGACACGCTGACGGGTAAGTTCTTCGACGTCATCGGCCTCCTCCTCCGGGGTGCGGACCGCTCAAGGCCGTGGTGGTTTGGGTGTGGTCGAGGCGAGGACCTCGAATTCGAAGGAGGTGTCGAGGGTCGTCGGGGGCAGACACGTCCTCTGATCACAGGCCTGGTATCGCAGTTTGAAGGTCAAGGGGTATTTTCCGGGCTTGCGTGGAGCGGTGAGGGGAGCGCGCAATTCCACGAGCCCCTCATAGACGGAGAGTTCCTCGGTGGCGAAGGGGAAACGGCGCAGCACGCCCTCGGGGTAGAGGACCTCGCCGAGAGCGATCCCGCTGCTTGGGGTCATCGCGAGACTGGTCGGGATCAGGTAGGTTTGCAAAGGTTTCGCGCTGTTGATGTGCCATTCGTTCCGTATCGAGAGCCGGACTATGACAGTCGCGGATTGACCGGCCTGCGGTGGGGCTCCTTCGAGGGCTATTTGGGCCGAGAGTACATCCTTCGGTTCGAGGGCTAAGACCTGGAGGGAGAATGCGAAGAGGAAACCGGGTACAAACCAGCGCATGACCACCGTGATCTCCACGTGAGTTGGACCCTTCTCCATAGCTGGATCCCCTCTCGCTGTCAACGCCAACGCGCGCGCTTCGGACGGGAGGATTTGGTCAGGAGGGGGGATTTGCCTCGAGCCTGGTGTTCGCGTAGCATGCTCCACATTCCCCTGCTTAGGAGGTTGCGATGCTCATTGCGGTCCACGGTGGTCCCTTCCACGCCGACGATTGTTTCTCCTGTGCCCTCCTGACCTTGCTCCACCCCGAGGCCGAACTCGCGCGGGGGTTGCCCGAGACCGAGCTCGCCACAGCCGAGATAGTCGTGGACACCGGCCTGGTGTATGACCCCGACCATCATCGTTTCGATCACCACCAGCGCGGTTTTGCCGAGAGCCGGTCGAATGGCGTTCCCTTCTCCGCCTTCGGTTTGCTCTGGAGACATCGCGGAGCCGACTTCGTGACCCGGTTCCGCCGCCTCCCGGCAGGGGTGCTCTCGACCGAGGCCTTCGAGTCGGAACTGATGCGGGCAGTGGACAAGCGCTTGGTGGAACCCGTTGATGCGGTCGACAACGGATGGTTCTACATCGGGGTGAGGAAAGCCTATCAGGGGCACGGCCTGGTTCCCTACGATCTCTTCGATGTACTCGATGCGTTCCGGCCGATCGACGACAGCGAAGTGGCCCTCTCATGGGCCTTCTCCAAGGCCGTAGCCCTCTGTCGGGAAATTCTGCTGGGCACGTTGCTGCGGTGTGAGCGCGAAGTCTTGGCCTCGCAGGTTGTAGCCGGAGAACTCGGTCGCGCGCGGGCAGAGGGGCGACTCTATCTGGAGTTACCCGGGTCCTTGCCCTTCCGGGAGTACCTCCTCGACCTAGAAGAGGGTCTGACCCCTCCCTTCTCGACGCTCGAACTCGCAGAATACTCCCCATCGGTGTTATTCGTGCTCTATCCGAAAGCCCGAGAGGGAAAGACCCAGTGGTATGTAGAAGCCTTGCCGCATTCCCGCGAGCGCTTCGAGAACCGCCGTTCGCTGCCGGAACCCTGGGGGGGGAGGTCTGGCGAAGAGCTCGCAAAGGTCAGCGGGGTAGCCGGAGCGGCCTTCTGTCACCGCAACCTCTTCCTCTGCGCCGCTCGTACTCGCGAGGACGCTCTGGCCCTGCTCGGGAAAGCGCTGGGTTCGAGGACGGTAGAGGGGCCTCAAGCGAGGAGAAAGGAAGGGTACGATAGTTCGACAATGTTGTAGAGGACCACGATGGCACCGACCTTTGTGCTGGCCACGCAGAATACCCACAAGCTGGGAGAGATCCGCGCCATCCTCGCCGAAACGGGATGGTTGTTGCTCGGGCAGGACGATGTGGTGCCCGGACTCGCGGTCGAGGAGACCGGTACGACCTTCGCCGAGAACGCCGCACTCAAAGCAGAGGCGGTCATGCATGCGACCGGCCTCCCGACCCTGGCCGACGATTCTGGTCTGGTGGTCGAGGTGCTCGACGGCGCGCCTGGAGTGCATTCAGCCCGTTATGCCGCCCAGGGCAACCATCGGGCCAACCTCGACCTCTTATTGCGCAACCTCCGTGTTCGCACCGGAGGTGATTTCACCGACGTGAAGGCTCGTTTCGTCTGCGTGGTTGCCCTGGCCGAGCCGGGGAAGGCCGTGCAATATTTTGAGGGAAGCTGCGAAGGCCGCATTATCGCTACTCCGGCAGGTACCGGGGGGTTCGGTTATGACCCCGTTTTCGTCCCGAGTGGAGAGAACCGGACCCTGGCCGAACTCGGGGACTCGCGGAAGAACGAGCTGAGCCATCGTGGCAAGGCCTTTCGCGAGGTAGTTCGCGCTCTTTTCGGCAGGACATGAACCGGGGAGTTCTCCCGGTGTGACGAGTTTTCGAACCGACCATGCAGGAGGTCCCGTGGTCCACGCTTTTTCCCAACTCCATCCCGTGCTCCAGGCTCTCGTCGCTACTGTATTCACCTGGGCCATTACCGCGGCCGGCGCGGCCCTGGTCTTCTTCTTCAAGACCATCGAGCGCAAGGTACTCGACGGGATGCTCGGGTTCGCCGCAGGGGTCATGATCGCGGCCAGCTTCTGGTCCCTCTTGGCTCCGGCGATCGAACTCGCCGAGGGAGGCCCTGTGCCGGTCTGGGTACCTGCGGTGCTGGGCTTCCTCGCCGGTGGAGCCTTCCTGTGGGCCGTGGACGGGGTCCTCCCCCATGTGCACCTCTATACCCCGATGGATCAGGCCGAGGGGATCAAGACGAGTTGGAGGCGCAGCGTGCTCCTCGTCCTGGCCATCACTCTCCATAACATTCCCGAAGGGTTGGCGGTTGGGGTGGCCTTTGGTGCGGTCGCTGCGGGGTTACCCGCGGCCACATTGGCGGGTGCGGTCGCCCTGGCCCTGGGAATAGGTTTGCAGAACTTCCCGGAGGGGGCCGCCGTTTCGGTACCATTGCGACGTGAGGGTCTCGGCCGGATCGAGAGTTTCTGGTACGGCCAGCTCTCCGGAGCGGTCGAACCCGTGGCCGGCGTGCTCGGTGCCGCCGCGGTCCTGTTCCTGCGGCCGATCTTGCCCTATGCCTTGGCGTTCGCCGCTGGAGCGATGATCTACGTGGTGGTCGAAGAGCTCATCCCCGAGGCTCAACAGGACAAGGCCAGCACGCATGTCGCCACCCTCGGCGCGATGCTCGGTTTCGCGGTGATGATGACCCTGGATGTGGCGCTGGGTTGAAGGGACTCAGTCGCGCAGCCGTAGGGAGAACTGGTCGTTTTCTCCGATCATCCAGTTGCCGCCGAGAGGAGAATAACTCTTCACCTGCAAACCCCTGCCGTCGGGGTGGAATTCGAGCAGCCTCAGGACGCTGGAATGCCCCCCTTCGCCGCAGTTGGAACAGAGTTGGTAGTCGGAGAGCAGCTCGTGGACGAGATTGCCCCGGTCACCGCGGCTGGCGAGGTGTCCGGTGGCGCGGGGATGATAGACGTGACCGCTGAGCACCAGGGCGACGTTGGTATGATGCCGCAAGAGTTTGTCCCAGAGCTCCTGACCGTCGTTGCCGTGATACCCGGAGGGATATCCCAGGTCGTCGAGGAGGTCGAAGGGGTAGGTCGGATAGGGAGAAGGCGGTGCATGGAAGGGGGGCATGCCCGCATAGTCGTGGGGATTCCAGGATTGGACCCTGGGACCTCCCGCGTCGTATCTGGCCACCGTGGTCGGGTCGCCGTCGGCCTCGACGTAGAGATAGGTATGGGTCGCGACGATGAAGGTATGGTCGGGGTAAGACGAGAGAAGGCGCTCGGCCCACACCAAGACCTCGTCGCGCGGGCCGAATTCCAGGGTCAGCAAACCCACGTTGTTTCCGGCGTTGACGCCGAAGCGGGTCTCGTCCGGGATCGTCAGGAGCAGGGCATAGTTGTGCCGGACGGCCGGGCCCAGCGGATCGTCGAACGCTTCGAAAACCACGCTGGAAGAGGCGAAATCGGGGTCGTGGAAATAGTCCCCGAAGAGGCTGCTGTCCCTCCGGGAGAGGTCGGAGTAATCGTGATTGCCGAGGGTTACCAGGGTGGGTAACCCGTGTTCGCGTAGGCGTTGCATACCCCGGCCGAAGCGCGCCCATTCCTCGGCCCGGTTGTGTTCGGTGGAGTCTCCAAGAGTTACGACGGCAAGAATCTGACGCGAGCGGCGTTGGTCGAGGATCCAATCGATCTGGCGGTCGAACTTGGCGGTATCCGAACTCAGCAGGGCATACTGGGTGTCGGGCAGGACAACCACGGTGAAGGAACCCTCTTGGTACGGCACGGGATCCTCGGAAGGAGGCGGGTAGAGGGTTTTCGGGTTTTCCGGGCAGGTGGGGGCTGCGCCGGTGAACAGTGCAACGAGCAGGAGGAGTTGAGCCCCGCAGAGCGTTGGTAGGCGACGGAACAGGGAGGGGTGCATGACGGCCTCACGGTTCAGTACGGGAGGGCTCCTTATAGCACGAACGGGGGAGGAGGTCAGGGAAAAAGAAAGATCGGGTCAGTAACAGGCGTGCAAACCTTCGAGTCCGCGGCTATGCAAGTCGTTGATCTCGGAGGCTTCAAGGGCCCGTCTCCAGATCGCCAGGTCATCGAGGTTACCCCGGAAGGGGCCGATGGTCAAAGCGCCGTTGTTCTGCAGGGTGGAGAACAACGGGCCATTATCGATGATGTTGGTGTCAACCGCCTGCCCGTCCAGGTAGAAGGTGATGCCACTTCCGGTAGTAGTCCCGCGGTAGACCACGACCACATGGTGCCATTGCCCGTCATCGAAGATCGCGCCCTGGGCGTATTCGGTGAGGGCCCACACGTTCTGTTCCCGGATTTGGGCGTTGTTGTAGAGGTGGAGTTGCAGGTAATCGTGGCGTTCGTAAGAAGGATACCCGATATCGAAGAGGTAGCCTCGTTTGGAGGCATCGGGAGCGGTCTTCCGCAGCAAGGTCGTGAAACCGAGGTAGTCGGTGCGCAACCAGAGGGAAAAACTGAAGGACGAGGTCTGGTCGAAATTGAGGTAATTCCCCATGACGATCGAGCAGTTTTGCAAATCGATGGACTGGTCGATCCTGCCCTCGGCCGACGTGAGCGTGCAGGTCGAGGTCCCAGTCCAACCCATCATCACCTCTTGCACGGTATTTCCCACGATCTGGGGGCGATCGAAGGGCCAGTAGGCGACCATGTCCTGATGGCAGTCCTCGATCGTACCTCCTATGGGCTCGAGGAGGAACACCAGGGATTCGACTTGGTTCTCGGCAAGGTCGAGGATGAAGGTTTTCGATTCGTACCCATCTGCTTCAAGGAGCATTTCATAGTGCCCCGCCTCGAGCTCGAGGACCACGTTCCCTGAGAGGTCCGTCCTCGAGGTCTGCGACAGGTCGCCGCTGATGAGGACCGTTGCCTGTAACGGCTCGTTATCGTTGTTCGCGCGAACGCTCAGTCCCACCACGGCGCTCACGGCAACTTCGGCGGTGACCGGGAGGACCATGGCCAGCTCGAGTGTACCGACGGGAAGACCTTGTTCGAATTCGACGACCCCCGTGGCCACGGTGTGTTGTTCGGCTCCGACCAGGCGCAATCGCAGGGAAGTGAGCTGGGGATCGACCCCGTCGATCGTCCCGACCACGGAGGCACCGTCGAGGTGGAGTGGCAGGTCCTTGCGTTCCCCTGAAGGAGAGATGAGGTCGAGCAGGATCGCTTCTACCTGCCAGGCGGCCAGGAAGGGCAACACCTCCGCGGCTTCGAGTGCGATCTGCAGGGTTCCGCTCGGGGCCAGGGTGAGAACAAGACCCAATTCCTGCGTGTTCGGACGGAGGTGCAGGGTCGGGAGGACCAGTTCCTGACCGGGGAGCAGGCTGAGGCCCTCCGTCCCACCCTCGGCCAGTATGGTCTCCCCATCCTGGAGCCGCAGCTTCAGCGATAGTCCCTCGGTGAAGAGCTGCCAATCCTGACACGGGGCCTCGAGGAACAGTTCTCCGTCTTGCAACACGGGTTCGAAAAGCAGCGGAGCCGCTCCGGCCGTGCTCAGTTCGAGGAGGAAGCGCGGTTGGCCGAGACTATCCACCAGGTCCAGGACTTCGGGTTGGAGCCTGTAGCGGAGGTGGAGTTCTCCGCCCGAGACGGTGAGGGTGCCCGTGGTCTCGAAGACCGGGCGCAGCACGAGGCCGAGGTCCACGCGGCCCCTAGTCATGGAAAACGGTTCGGAGAGGCCCCGCAGTAACTCCCGACCTTCCTCGGAACGCACCACCACCAACACCGCTGCCTGACCCTCGAGCACGGGGAAGACCGCTCGGCCGGAGACCTGCAAGCCGTCCTCGAACTCCCGAACCGGTAGCTCTGTCGTTGCGACCTCGGCTCCGTCCACGAGGAGGAAGATTTCTGCCGTCGCCGCGGTACCCACGGTGGCAAGGCTGTACTTAACCTCCAGCCGTGGGGAGAAACCGAGGCTGGTGGTCGGTTCAGGCGTTGGTCCGGCACAGGCCACGATCAGGAGAGCGAGGAGTATGAAGGGAGAACGCATGGTCTACTCCTTGGTTCAAGCTTCTGGTTCGAGGCGCAGGACCAGAGGGAGGAGTTCCCCGGCTCCGAGGTCGACCTCGAGCAGGAGTGGGAGGCTGCCGGGGTGTTCGACGACAAGGTCGTACCGGCCTGGGACGAGGTCGAGGAGCAGATAGCCGTGCTCGTCGCTCTGACCGACGAAGACGCCCGTCTCGTTGCTGGCGGTCACGGTTGCGATCAGGGGGGTGTTGGTGGAGGCTTCGACGATCGTGCAGGCGAGTTGCCCGGAGAGGGCGAGCAGACCGTTGCCGCGAAGGCCGAGGAAGAGCGAGAAGGTATTCTCGGAGGCGCTCGTGGCTTCGGAACGAGAGAACGACTGGGCGTTGCTATCGAGGATTTCCAGCGTGAGAAGGGCTGCTTCGGGGGCGGCACAGGTGAGGGAAAAGGTGAGATCGTTGTTCGAGCTCAGGGGCAGCGTGGCCGGCTCTTCACAGCCCGTGCCGGACAGGCGGAGAGCGGTTGCGCCGGCGTCTTGCAGGAGTTGACGGTCGGCAGGTGGAAGTGTCAGGGCCAGATCGAGCAAGGTTGCTGTTCCCAGGGAGACCTCGAATCCGAGCATCGTTCTCATGGGCACGAGGGTGAGGTGAGGGAGCTGGCGTTCCGCCTTGGATCCGAGCGCGAGGTGATGTTCAGCGGAGAAGACGAGCTGAGCTCCACAGCGGGTCTCGAGCCGGGCGAGGACTTCGTCGCCGAGGGACGTCCGCACCAGCGCCGGGGTCTGGCCGAAGAGGCGGTGCCGGCCCCGGTCGTACTGGAGCCTGGTGCGGACGTGAGAAAATCCTCGGGGATCGAGGAGGGAGAGTTCATGCTCACAGGATGGCATAGAGGCGAGGAGCTCGGCGACGGCTTGGCCGAGCTGTTGTTCCAGGACGAAGGTGATCGTCGCGGACCGATGCAGGCGCTGGTCAGGATCGAGGGTGGCTCGTACGGGGGAGTTGGTCGGACCGGCCGGCAGCTTCGGGGTTGCACCGCCGAGAACGGTGCCATCCTGGGTCGTGACCTCCAGGTCGAAACCCTCGGCATTGCCCAACCCCTGCAATGTGCAGGTCAAACGCAACTTCCCGGCCTCGGGTACGACCGAGCCGGAACAGGTGTCGAGAGTTCGCTCCCCCCGTACCAGATTGGCCGTGACGAGGTATTTATGGCCTTGCGAGGGGGTGTGGGAGGTGGGGAAGCTCAATTCGAGGGTCAGGGTGGACCGTGTCGAGGCTCCGTCCGGTGCGCTCGTTCCGGCACAAGCAGTGAGCAGGGTCAGGAAGGCGCTCTGTAATGCTCGCCGTGTCGGCATCGGACCCCCTCACTCGATGGCACCCCAGCAACGCACCTACGATCGTTCTCGTTGCCTTCGCATTTCACTGCAAACCCGAAGCCGAAAGGGAAGTTCATATTTATGTCAAGACAACAATAAGTTAGAGTACCAAGCTGCATGGAACTGTGCGATTTCGCGCGGGGGGTCGTGAGCGTATGAGCGCTAACGCGCGGCCGGTTCCGGACAAGTATGGAGGAAGGCTCGGATCTCGGGGGAGATCATGCTACTCTGGTGGGTAGACCCAGCGGCGTCTGGTCATCCTCACCGGGGCAGCGGAGGTCTAGGCCCAGGAGGTCGAAAGATGAAGGACCACGATACAGCTCCCCTTGCAGGCGCCTCCCCCGATGAGGTCGCTTGCGACAAACTCGAGCGAGTCGAAGCCGACCTCAGGACCAGTGAGGAACGCTACCGCACCCTGTTCGAGAATTCTCACGACGCGCTCATGACCCTGGCACCCCCAGCGTGGCTGTTTACCAGTTGCAATGCCGCCACCCGAACCGTCTTCGCCATTCCCGAGGGCTGCGATTTTACCACCCTGGGCCCCTGGGATCTCTCGCCCGAGGTCCAAGCCGACGGCAGGCCTTCCGGCGAGAAGGCCGCGGAAGTGATCGGGATCGCCATGGAGCATGGCTCGAACTTCTTCGAGTGGACCCATTGCCGCTACCAGGGCGAAGCCTTCCCCGCGACCGTCCTCTTGAACCGCATGGAGCTCGCGGGTCACCCCTTCCTCCAGGCCACGGTGCGCGACATCACCGCGCAGAAGCAGGTAGAACTGCGTTTGCAGGCCTCTCTGGCCGAGAAGGAGATCCTGTTCAAAGAAGTACACCACCGCGTCAAAAACAACCTGGCCATCGTCTCCGCCCTATTCTCGCTCCAGGCCCGAGAGGAAGACGACCCGAGGGTGGTGGGCAAGCTGCTCGACGGTGCCAACCGGGTCAAGGCCATGAGCCTTGTCCACGAGATGCTCTACAGCTCCGGGGACCTCACCCGCGTCAACCTCTCCGGTTATCTGCGCAATCTGGTGGCCCACCTCGCGGCAAGCCTTACGGCCCGCGGCACCCCCCTCCTGTTGCGCGAACCGGAGCAGCAGCTCCTGCTCAGTCTGGACGATGCGGTCCCCTGTGGTCTGATCCTCAACGAATTGATCACCAACAGCATCAAACATAGCGCCAGCACCGAGCGGCAAGGCGTGATCGAAGTGAGCACGGTGGTACACGAGGGCGAAGTCATGGTGAGGATCCTCGACCTGAGCAGGCCGAGGCTGCCGGAAGCTCCCCCTCAAAAAAGACAGGGCCTGGGGCTGCGCATCGTGGAGAATCTCGTCTCTCAGCTCGGGGGTACGCTGACCACCGAGCACCCGACGGAAACCAGTACGCTCACGGTGGTCCGTTTCAGGCCGAAGAGCAAGTATTGACCACGGCCGGGCCGTGCCAAATGCTCCCGCTCGGCTCCGCCGGTGGGCCGGAAGTCACGAGGCCTTGGAGACTGGCGGCCGGCGTCGCAGTTCTTTGACCAGGTCCTGGGGGAGGAGGGGGAAGGGGGCGATCCTGACCTTGATTTCCTGCAAGAGCGTTCGCGTGCGTTCGAGTGTGTCTCTGGGAACCAGGAAGAGGACCTTGTCCTTGTCCAAGACCTTTTTGAGGTCGAGCATCTCGACGTACATCAGATCGAGACGGAAACGCTCGGGCTGGAAGGCCTCGAAGGCGATCAAGTCCCAACCCCCGAAATCCGCGGCGGCGATACTCTCGGCCGTGGCCGTGCGGTCGACGATGGCACCGAGGTTGCGCAGGAAGAGCGAGATGGTATTCAAGCGCTTGGGATTGCTGGTGACCAGAAGGATCCTACGACCCTCGAGAGGTTGGGCCACGGAGTAGGGTTCTGGGGGATCGTGGAAGAATGCGGTCTGCAGCTCGTCGAGATGCCGGCGAATACCCGCTGCAGCGGTCACCAGGGTCTTCTCCGGGACTTCGCAGCGTCCGACGAGGTCCAAGGTGGCCCGTTGCAGCGGCTGTTGACAGGTAAAACCGAAGCGGAAGAGGCCGGAGAGGGTGTCGGCCGCAACCAGCACTGCGAGCTGGGCTTCCAGTTCCGGAGCAAGCCGCAACGTTCTGGGCCGGGGATGATGATTGGCGACGAGGTCGAGCACCGTGTCGTCGAAGGACCAACGTCGCAGCAGGTACGCTCCGACCTCAAGGTGGTCCAGACCGAAGTACTCGCGTTCGAGCTGGTCGAGCGGGAGTTCGGAGAGGCGCGCGAAGACCGGACCGTAGTCCTGGCCGAGTTCTTCCCTGAGGATCAGCACACCGAGGTCGTGCAGGAGACCACAGAGAAAGAGCCGGTCCTCGTGCTCGCCGAGACCGACGGCCCGCGCGAGGAGTTTGGCGAAGAGAGCCGTGGACAGGCTGTGCCGCCAGAACTGGAGGCGGGAGAAAGAGGAGTTGTCGTCGCGCAGGCGGAAGCTCTCGAGCAGGGACAGGGTCAGGGTGACCTCTTTGATCCTCTCGAACCCGAGGGCTACAACCGCTTTGTGCAGGTTGTCGGTCTTGCCCGAGGTCGTGAAGTGGACGCTGTTGGCCAAGTGGATCACACGCGCGGCCACGGCCGGGTCCCGCTCGATGTAACTCATCAGGCGTTTGAGTTGGGTCTCTTCGCTGGCCGAGGTGAGGCGGATGATCTCCATGACCACCGCGGGGATCGCCCGCAGGGAGGGCAGCGTATCGAGTCTGCGCAGCAGTTGGCTGCCTCTGTTCTGGTCGGCAGGTTCGGCGGCAGGTCCGGGGGAGGGAGTGTCAGGCCTGAGCGCGGTCGGCAGCTCCCGGGGACGATCCTTGAGTTTGGCCAGTTTGTCGAGAACGGTCTGGGACAGCTCGAAGTACTTGGTGAGCTTCTCCAGGAAGAGCATCAAGTTGCGATGGTCCTTGAGGACCACCTCGTTGACCTTGAGTTGCGTGGCGTCGAGTAAGAGGTCGGGACCGAGCTCCGCGGTGAGCAGCAAAATCGGGAGTTTCGCGTGGCGGGGATGCCGACGCAGTTGTCTGGCGAGTTCCAGGCCGTCGAGTACCTCGGGGAGATGGTCGACAACGATTACCGCGGGTTGCTGTTGCTCGACCAACTCGAGGACCTCGTCCCCGCGGTCCACCGTCACCACCAGGAGACCGATGCTGCGCAAGAGTCGGGAGTAGAGTTCCCGGTCGCGCTGGTGGCTGGAGAAGAAGAGAAGTTTGCTGACCATCAACGGCTCGCGCTCAGTCTTGGGAGTTCCACGATCGCTGCCAAGGTATTTGGTCCGGTGGTCTCCAGCCTCGGGAGGAGATCCAGATACGTACCGAAATGCCGGGCAAGCGCGAAATGGTCGCCGCTCGGGAGCTCGTGCTCTTGGAGGTTCGGGAGGGGCAGTGTGGCCGACGAGTTGAATTGGTCGTGGAGCTTTCGGGTGTCGTTGGCAGTAGTGACCTCGAGGGAGATGGTTACCTTCTCGAGGTCGGCCGTGCAGGCCAGGTCGAAAGTGGTACCGGGAGTCGCTTGTTCGATCAAGCCTTCGGTCAGGCTGGTCAAGAGGTGGAAGAGCAGGTCTTCGTTGACCTCGATGAAGGGACCGGGGCCCGTGGGCAACGCCAGGCGTGGGACGAGTTGCTTGTGGCCGAGCAAAGGGCGCAGGGAGGCGGCAACGCCGGAAAGGACCCGGGGAACGTCCTGCGGGAGGGCAAGCAGCTCTCCTTCTTCTTCGAGTTGGAGACAGAGGCGAAGCCGGTCGGCGTCGAGGTGCAGGGTCCCGGTATCGTCCCTGAGCATGTCCAGGACCATGACCTGATCCTCGTTGAGCGGCCCCAATAATTCGCTCTGCAGGACCTCGAGATTGCGCAGCAATTGGGTGCTGCGTTGGCAGAGGTCATTCGAGCGGTTGAGCTGGAGACGACGATCGGCGGCGTACTCGGCGCTGAGGTCCTCGAGGGTCCAGACCGCGCCCAGGAGGTCTCCACCCGCCGAGAGGACCGGCGCGGCCGTGCTCTTCAGCGGCAGGGGTTTTGGTCCTGTCGGGACCAGGGAGAGCGGGTTGTCGAAGACGGGCTTCCCGGTCTCGAGGGCCTGTAAGACGGGATGACCGGAGTTAGCGCTCGGGAGGAAACGCACGATCGGGAAGAGCTCGGCTGCGTCTCGTCCGGTCGCCTCGGAGGCCCTTCGTCCGGTCAAGGCTTCGGCGCGGGCATTGATCAGGGTCGTCGCCCCCTTGCGGTCGGTGCAAATCACCCCTTCGGTCAGGCTGCGAAGGGTCTCGGTGAGCCATTCTTGTTGGTCCAGGAGGGCTTTTTCCGCGGCGAACTTGTGCAGGGCGATCTCGATGCTGACGTGGAGTTCGCTGTGGTTGACCGGTTTGAGCAGGAAGCCGCAGGCGTCGAGGTTTTTCGCCGATTGGAGGGAGAGATCGTCGGAGTAGGCGGTGAGGAATATGAGCGGCAGTCGACGGCGCGAGAGGATCACGGCCGCGGCCTCGACCCCGCTGAGGCGACCGGCGAGCCTGATGTCCATGAGGACGAGCTCGGGGTTGTGGCGCGCAGCGGCTTCGATGGCGGCTTCTCCGGTGGTGACGCGAGCGACCACGAGATGTCCCAGGTCTTGGAGGGTCTGCTCGAGTTCCATGGCGATGATCGTTTCGTCCTCGACTAGGAGAACCGAGGTACTGGGCATGGCAGTAGTCTCCGCGAAGCGATCGATGATCGTGAGGCACGAGGCCGGTCGAGGCCGGCACAGTCCCAAAGGTTGGGGTAGTGTAATGCAACCCTGGGTTGGGGTCAATCGAGGTCCCTGGAATCGAGTCCACTCTGGCGTATCCGTCACCGTTGCGCTACATTCACACCATGAACGGTCGAGTAGAGTACAGAGCCTCGGTCCTACGATACCTCGCCCTCCTGGTCCTCACCCTCGGGTGCGGAGAGGGCGAAGACACCGGTTACGACTTCAAGTACGCGGTCGGCGACGCCATTACCTACAATTGCAACACCGCGACCTTCCAAAATTCCTACGTCGACATCATGCAGGCGTACGACGACTACTTCGCTCCTAACCGGCCGACCTCCGAGGGCGATTTCGCCTGGAGCGAGGACTCCTCCATCCTCACCCAGGACCTTGCCCAGACGGTGCGGTTCCAAGCCCTGCCCGGCGGTCTGGACAAGCAGACCTACCACGATCTGTTCGACTTCGATCCCGCCCGTTTCCAGCGGCAGACCGGCAAGAACAACCTGCAGATCTTCAGTGCCCTGGGAGGTGGAGCCGATACCGCCTTCAAGAACTTCAACCCGCTCGATTATGTACCGACCACCGCGACCTACTATATACGGAATGCTACACGGGAT
>Ga0156395_1074_pt1 | contig 14461 bp, 11 predicted proteins | sample RifOxyA3_FD_108039 | JGI IMG/M metagenome (GOLD analysis project Ga0156395, IMG submission 108039) | Deltaproteobacteria bacterium RIFOXYA12_FULL_61_11 | reverse complement strand
CTCCCGCCATTCCTCGGTGGAAAAACCCATGATGCTGCCGATGACCAGGCGGTCCGGCCACGCACGCTTCAGGGCGGCGAGGTCCGCGAGGTTGTCCGCGATGGGACGGTCTGAGGTCTGTTCGACGTTCTGCAGGCCGATCAGCTTCCGGCCCTGGTAGTCGTAGGTACACATGCGCGGCGAGGGATGGACGACGAGCTCGGTGGGGGAGCTGATCGTCTTGTAGGCCACGCCCCCCCAACCGGCCTCGAAGGCCCGGTGGATCATCTCGGCGCTGTTGGAGACCGGTGAGGACGAAAGCATGAACGGATTGACCATCCGCTTGCCGCAGAAATCCACGCTCAGGTCGAAGGTGGGGTCGAACATGCGAGTACCTCCTCGGAGAGGTGAGAGTTCCAGAGAATACGATCAGCTCCGCTGCAAACGTTCGAGGATGCCGTGCGCGGCGGCTTTACCGTCGGCCACGGCCTGGACGACCAGGGCAGGACCCCGGACAGTGTCGCCTCCGGCATAGACTCGGTCGATATTCGTCGCCCTGCCGGCCGGGTCGGTGCGGACAAGGTGCCCGGCATTGGCGCCGAGATGATCGTTGAGCAGAATATTGTCCGGGGCGACCTCTTCACCGATGGCCTCTATCACCAGGTCGGTCGGTACGAGGTGTTCGCTGCCGGGGAGGGGTGAGGGTCTGCGTCGCCCGTCCGGGTCCGGCGAACCAAGTTCGTTCCGGACCAGCCGCACGGATACGATGCTGCCCTGCTGCAGCTCATAGGCGAGCGGGGTGACCAGGAACAGGAAGTGGACGCCGAGTTCCTGGGTCGCGAGTTTTTGCCCCCTGTCCCCCGGCATTTCGTTGAAGGAGCGGCGGTACAAGACCGAGACCGTGGAGGCGCCGAGTTGCAGGGCCGAAGCGGCAACGTCCATGGCCACGTCGCCGCCGCCGATGACGGTCACGGTCTTGCCCTGCACCAGCCCGAGAACGGCAGGGTCGGGTTTTCCCTTGCACGCCCGGAGGAAGGGGAGGGCGAGGAGCAAGTTCGGCGTAGCCGCCGGAGCCAGTCCCAGACTCTTGCTGTGGGTCGTGCCCGTGGCGACGAAAACGGCGGCATAGCCTTCGTCGAGGAGGTTCTTCGCGGCGTTCGCACCGGTGATGGCCAGGCCGGTGCGTACTTCGACGCCCAGGCCGAGGATGTCCTCGATCTCCCGTTCGACGATGGTGCTGCGGACTCGTTGGTCGGGCAGCAGGTGCCGCACGACTCCGCCGGGCTCTCCCTCGCGCTCGAAGACCGTGACCCGGAGCCCGTGCCTCGCCAGTTCGGCGGCGCAGGCCAGACCCGCGGGACCGGAGCCGAGGATCGCAACCCTCGGTCCCCGAAGGGGCACCGGCCGAAGTGGGTTGTAACCGAGCCGGTACCCGAGTTCGACAAGTCCGTGTTGGAGTTCGCCGATGCGGATCGGCCGATCCAAGGCTGCCGCGGAGCAGGCCTTCTCGCACAGCTTCTCGGTCGGGCAGAGCAGACCGCAGGTGCCGCCGAACACGTTGTTGGTCCTGATGGTGCGGATGGCGCCCTTGAGATTGCGCAAGCGCACCTTGCGGATGAAACGGCCGGGATCGGTCCCGGCCGGGCAGTCCCTGGAACAGGGAGCGTCGTGGCACAGGAGACACCTGGCGGCTTCGGCAGTGATGCGGCCGAGGTCCCAGGGCTCGCGGCAGGTCGTGGGTTCCAAGGTCATGGGAAAACCTCCGCTGAAGGGGGGTAGGAAGGGCTCAGGCCATTGCCCTGTCGCTGATCGCGAGGGCCTGGTCGATGACGCTCAACCCTTCGTCGAGTTCCTGTTCTTCGATGATCAACGGTGGGACCACGAAGATCAAGTTCCAGCGCACGAAGGTCGAGACCCCGTGCTCGCGCAGGTAAGCGGCGATCGCGGCCATGGGCGGGGTTAGGGGTTTGTTCCAGGCGGACATGGGTTCGCGCGTGGCCCGGTCCTTGACCACTTCCAGGACGTAGAAGAGCCCGGTACCGCGGATGTCGCCGAGGGACGGGTGGTGCTCCTGGAGCCTCTGCAGCTTGACCTCGAGTTTCTTGCCCAGGTGTGCAGCGCGTTCGACGAGGTGATCCTGTTCGTACACCGAGATGCAGGCCAGGGCTGTGGCACAGGCGAGCGTATGTGCCCCATAGGTCAAGCCGGCGACCAGTTCGTGTTGATCGAAGTGGGCGGCGATGTTCTCGTTGACCACGACCGCGCCGAGGGGCAGGTAGCCCGAGGTCAACCCCTTCGCGAGGACCATGAGGTCCGGCTGCACGCCGTAGTGCTCAATGGCGAACCATTTACCCGTGCGGCCGAAACCGCTCATGACCTCGTCCACGATGAGCAGGATGCCGTGGGCGGTGCACAGCTCGCGCAGGCGCTGCCAATACAGCGGGGTGCTGGGGGCCATGATGCCACTCGAGCCGCTGTAGCCTTCCAGCAGGACCGCGGCCACGTTGCCCGGACCCTCCATCTCGAGCTGTTCGGCGAGCAGGTCGATGAGCACCATGTCCCCTTCTTCGGGAGTGCAGTGGCGGTAGATCGGGCTGCGGTAGGCATAGGGGTCGAGGGTGCGGACGATCCAGGGCACCCCGGGTTCGTTGGCCAGTCTGCGAGGATCGCCGCCGGCCGAGGCCGCGGCAAAGGTCCCCCCGTGGAAGGAACGGTACCGCGTGACGATTTTCTGCCGACCGGTGTAGAGTCGCGCGATTTTCATCGCGTTCTCGATAGCCTCGGCTCCGCCGAGGGTGAAGAAGGTCCTCTTCGGACCGCCGGGCGTGAGCTCGGACAACTTGCGGCCGAGTTCGCCGCGCGGCCTGGTGGCCATGCCCGGGTAGGCGTAGGTCAGCTCGGCGGCTTGGGCCGTGATCGCTTCGAGCACGCGGGGATCGCCGTGGCCGATGTTGACGTTCATGAGTTGCGAGCTGAAGTCGAGGTAACGCTTGCCGGCGGCGTCCCAGAAGTACACGCCCTTGGCTCGGGTGACCGGGATGGGGTTGACCTTGCCCTGGGCTGCCCAGGAAAAGAGGGTGTAGCGTTTGCACAGGGCTACGATGTCGTCGGCATTGTCCTTGAGGTTGTGGGTCATGTCGTCCATCTCCTCGTTGTAAAAACCGGAAACCCGGCAGCGGCACGAAGCCGGCTGCCATGAGGTCAGAGGAGGACCAGGTCCTCGTAAGCCTCGGGTCGGCGGTCCCGGTAAAATTGCCACAAGTTGCGGATCTCGCGGATGGAGTCGAGGTCCAACACCGCGGTGACCAGATCATCCTTGTCCTTGGAGCCCTGGGCCACGATCTGGCCGCGTGGGTCCACGAAGTAGGAAGAACCATAGAATTCGCCGATGTTCCAGGGCAGTTCGCAGCCGACTCGGTTGATCGCACCGACGAAATACCCGTTGGCCACGGCGTGAGCGGGTTGTTCGAGTTGCCAAAGGTATTGGGACAGCCCGGCCACGGTGGCCGAGGGGTTGAAGACCAGTTCCGCCCCGTTCAGGCCGAGGGCCCTGGCGCCCTCGGGGAAGTGGCGATCGTAGCAGATGTAGACCCCGATTTTAGCGAAGGCCGTCTCGAAGACCGGGAAGCCGAGGTTGCCGGGTTTGAAGAAGAACTTTTCCCAGAAGCCGGCGACTTGCGGGATGTGGTGTTTACGATACTTGCCCAGGTAGGTGCCGTCGGCGTCGATCACCGCCGCGGTGTTGTAGTAGACCCCCGGCATTTCCTCCTCGTAGATGGGGAGGACGATGACCATACCGTACTTCTTGGCCAGGGCCATGAAGCGCTGGGTCGTGGGACCCTCGGGGATGGCCTCGGCCAGGCCGTACCATTTTTTATCCTGGGACGGACAGAAATAGGGTCCGGTGCAGACTTCTTCCAGGCACAGCACCTGCACCCCTTTGGAAGCTGCCTGCTCGAGGAAGGGAATATGGGCCTCGATCATGGCTTCGCGGTGCTCGGCGCAGCTCGACTCGGTGGGGAGTTGGTTCGCGAGCTGGATGAGACCCGCGGTGACGGTCCTGGTCATAGTGCCTCCTGTTCAGCGATTGGGATTGAACTGGTTTCTGGCAAGGTAGCGACCGAAGCCCTTGCCGATCTTTGCCGTGCCGTTCTCGATGGCCACCGTGCCGCGGAGCAGCACGGTCTTGACGCGACCGGTCGCGCGGTAGCCTTCGAAGGCCGAGTAGTCACAGCGGTGGTGATGAGTCGCGGCAGAGATTTCGTGTTCCTCGCGCGGGTCGAATAGGACGAGATCCGCGTCACTGCCGACCGCGATGGTGCCTTTCTGAGGGAAAAGGCCGAAGATCCTGGCCGCGTTGGTCGAGCTGACTTCGACGAGCTTCTGGAGGCCGATGCGGCCTTTCACCACCCCTTCGGAGTGGAGCAACTCGAGGCGGTGTTCGATACCGGGCATGCCGTTGGGGATCTTGCTGAAGTCGTTCCGTCCGGTCTCTTTCTGGGCCAGGGTGAAGGGACAGTGGTCGGTGCCGACCGTCTGCACCAAGCCTTGCCGCAGCCCTGCCCACAGGGTCTCGCGGTCTTTCGCGAGGCGTAGCGGCGGACTCATCACCCACTTCGCGGCTTCGAAGCCGCGCTCATACAGCGACGCGTCGAGCAGCAGGTATTGCGGGCAGGTTTCGACGAAGACCTGCTGGTTGCGCTTGGTCGCGTTGCGGACTTTATTGAGCGCGCCCTCGCAGGTCAGGTGGACGATGTAGACCGGGGTACCGCAGAGATGGGCCAGGTCGAGGAAACGCCCGGTGGCTTCTTCCTCGGTCAGTTCGCACTGGGCCAGCCAGTGGTAGAGGGGGGAGGTTTTTCCCTGGGCCCGGAAAGCGGCGACGCGCTGGTCGATCATATCGCCGTTGGTGGCGTGCACCGAGAGCAAGCCTCCGTGCCGGCCGCACTGCTCGAGGAGCAGGAGCAGTTGCCGGTCGTCGATCATCAGGGAGCCCTTGTAGGCCATGAAAGCCTTGAAGGAGGTGACGCCGCGACGTGTGATGATGCCGGGTAGCTCGGCGGAGACTTGGTCATTGAAGTCGGTGACGGCCAGGTGGAAGGCATAGTCGCCCACCGCGCGGCCCTCGGCAAAGCCGGACCAGGTGTCCAGAGCCTCGTTCAGGCCGTGCCCCTTGCTCTGGATGGCGAAATCGATGACCGTGGTGGTGCCCCCGTGGAGGGCGGCCAGGGTGCCGCTCTCGAAGTCGTCCGCCGACCGGGTACCCATGAACGGCATGTCCAGGTGGGTGTGTGGATCGATGGCCCCGGGCAGGACCAGGAGCCCGGTTGCGTCGATGACCCGTTCTGCGACGAAGATGGAGCTGAGGTCCAAACCGATGCGGGTGATCTTCCCGTTCTCGATCAGGAGGTCAGCCTGGTAACGGTCCGCGGCGGTGACGATGTCGCCGCCGGTGATCAGGATGCTCATGGAGTACCTCCTCGGGTCAGAACCAGCGGATAATGCTGACCTTGGTGTCGGTGAAGAAGGCGATGCTCTCCTTGCCGTGGGCCTTGAGGTCGCCGTAGAGGGATTTGCGGGTACCTCCGAAGCTGAAGAAGGACATCGGCGCCGGGACCCCGATGTTGACCCCGATCATACTCGGGTGGACCTCGTACTGGAACTGGCGGGCGGCGCGGCCGCTGGAGGTGAAGATCGAGGTGGTGTTGGCGAAGGGACAGGCGTTGATCAGGTCGATGCCTTCTTGCAGGCTGGAAACCTTCAGGAGCGCGACCACGGGGCCGAACAGTTCTTTCGTTATCAAGATGTTTTCGCGATCTTGGGTGGCGAGGACGGTCGGCCGGAGGAAGTAGCCGGGTCCCAGGTCGGCGGTGTTACGGCCGTCGAGGAGCATGGTCGCGCCCTGCTCGAGCGCGGTCCCGATATCGGTCAAGATGCGGTCCTTGGCCGCCCGGGAGATGACCGGGCCGAGGTTCACGTTCTCGTCGAGGCCGTTGCCGGTCTTCACCTTGCGGGCCTGCTCGACAAAGCCGGCCGAGAACCAGTCGTAGGCATGGTCGCCGACGCACAGGACGACCGAGGCGGCGAGACAGCGTTGTCCGGCGCAACCCATGGACGAATCGAGGATGTTGGCCACGGTCTTGTCCTTGACCGCGTCGTCCATAACGATCATGGAGTTCTTGGCCCCGCCGAGGGCCTGGACCCTCTTCCCGGCCGCGGCGCAGCGGCGGTAGATATGTTCGGCCACGGGCGTGGAGCCGACGAAGGAGACGCCCTTGACGTCGGGGTGGTCGCACAGCGCGTCGACCACTTCCTTGGCCCCGTGGACGAGGTTGAGCACGCCCTTGGGGAAGCCGACCCGTTCGGTGAGTTGGAAGAGGAGTTGTTGCGTCAACGGCACTTGTTCCGAGGGTTTGACCACATAGGTGTTGCCGCAGGCCACGGCGAAGGGCCAGAACCACAGTGGGACCATGGCCGGGAAGTTGAAGGGGGTAATGGCCGCGAAGACGCCCAGGGCTCTGCGCATGGAGGTGGAATCCACCCCCCGGGACACGTCCTCGCAGGTCTCGCCCATCAGCAGGGTGGGGATGCCGGCCGCGACCTCGACGTTCTGGATGCCGCGGCGTACGTCCCCGCGAGCCTCGTGCAGGGTCTTGCCGTGCTCCACGGTGACCATGCGGCTGAGGTCTTCGAAGTGCTCCTCGAGCAACGTCTTGAGTTTGAAGAAGTATTGGGCTCGATCGAGGGGAGGGGTCTCGCGCCAGTCGCGGAAGGCTTCCTGGGCCGCGCCGACCGCCGCTTCCACGTCCTTCCGGTCGCCGAGCGGGACTTTGGCCAGGACCTCGGTCGTCGCCGGGTTGTCCACCTCGAGCAGGGTTGTCCCGTGGGAAGCGACCCACGTTCCGTTGATGTAGTGCTTCAGGATCTCGGCCATGGTGTCCCCCTCGTCGTTGACGGCTTGGTAGCAGAACACGGTAGTAGCATGCGGGAAACGGATAGACAAGAAGGCCTTCGTCGTTGCGTCAAGCAGGTCGGATCAGGAGCCGGAAGGTGCGGGTGCGTTCTTGAGCTTCTCCAGTTCAGCTTCGATCGCCTGATCGAAGGCCACCCAACCGCCACCGCTGCCGCCGGTGTGGATACCCTGGAAGCGGAGCTTGAAGTCCTGGGCATTGGTGGAGTTGGCCATGGCCTCGTCGTAGCTGATCCTGCCCAGTTTCAGGTGGTACATGAGGTGTTGATCGAAGGTCTGCATCCGGTAAGGATCGTACCCTTCGGTGATCACGTCGGCCAGACCCGCGAGGTCTTCACCCTCGTCCAGGATCTCCATCACCCGTCGGGTGTTGATCAGGATCTCGTTGGCGGCGAGGCGGCCCTTGCCGTCGGCTGTGCGCACCAGGCGCTGCGAGATGATCGATTTGAGGACCATGGCGAGACGGTGTCGCACCAGACGCTGTTGCTCGTTGGGAAAGACAGCGATGATGCGGTTGGCCGTTTCCACGGCATTGGTCGTGTGCAGAGTCGAGAGCACCAGGTGACCGGTCTCGGCCGCCTTGAGGGCGATGTCGATGGTCTCGAGGTCGCGCATTTCGCCGACCAGGATAATGTCCGGGTCCTGACGCAGAGCGGCCCTGAAAGCCTCATTGAACGAGGGGGCGTCCTGACCGATCTCGCGTTGGTTGATGACACAGCGATTGTCCTTGAAAAGGTACTCGATCGGGTCCTCGACCGTGATCACGTGATGGGGTTTATTTTGGTTGAGGTGCTCGATCATCGCCGCCAGCGTGGTGGATTTACCGCTGCCCGTGGCTCCGGTGACCAGGACCAGCCCCCGAGGCGTCATGGCAATGTCCTTGAGCACCTCGGGCAGGGAGAGTTCGTCGAGGGTCTTGACCCTGAAGGGGATGATGCGGAAGACGATGCCGAGGACCCGTTGCTGCATGAAGATGTTGACGCGGAAACGCCCGACGTCGGGAATGGTATGGGCAAGGTCGAGTTGGTTGTTGATCCGGAATTTTTGCCAGTCGTCCTCGGTCAGGAACGAGGAGGCGAACCCCTTGATCTGTTCGTTGGTCAGCTTGGGTTGTTTGGTCCTGAGCAGGAGTCCGTTCACGCGGAACACCGGGGGTTCGTTGACCCGCAGGTGGATATCCGAGGCGCCCGTACGCACCGCTGCGGTCAGAATGGTCGTGAGGTCCATGCTCCTCTCCGTGGGGGGGGCAGCGTCACTCGCTCGGGTCCGGTGTGCCTTCTTCGGGGAGGTTGCTCTCCGGGGTAAGGCGGGCCGGGGTTTTCGAGGCACAGAGGTCGGTCTTGATCCGCTCGAAGAGTTCCGGGTTCTCGCGCAGGAATACCTTCACGCTCTCGCGGCCTTGGCCGATGCGGTCTTGTCCGTAGCTGTACCAGGAGCCGCTCTTCTGGACGATGTTGTTGACTACGGCGAGGTCGAGCAGGTCCCCCTCGCGGGAGATGCCTTGATCGTACATGATGTCGAACTCGGCCTTGCGGAACGGTGGGGCCAGCTTGTTCTTTACGACCTTGACCGAAACCCGGTTGCCGACGATTTCTTCACCGTTCTTGATGTTCGCGAGGCGACGGATGTCCAGTCGCACCGAGCTGTAGAACTTGAGGGCATTGCCGCCGGTGGTGGTCTCCGGGTTGCCGAACATGACTCCGATCTTCATGCGGATCTGGTTGATGAAAGCCAGGACCGTGTTGGATTTATTGATCGTGGCCGTGAGTTTGCGTAAGGCCTGGCTCATCAACCGAGCTTGCAGGCCGACGTGGGTGTCGCCCATCTCGCCGTCCAATTCCGCCCTGGGAGTGAGGGCTGCCACGGAGTCGATGATGATCAGGTCGACGGCGCCACTCTTGACCAGCATGTCGGCGATCTCAAGGGCTTGTTCTCCGTAATCCGGTTGAGAGATCAGAATATCCTCGGTGTGGACCCCGATCTTGCGGGCGTAGGTCACGTCGAGGGCGTGCTCCGCGTCGATGAAGGCGACGGTGCCGCCGAGTTTTTGCGCTTCGGCGCACAGGTGCAGGGCCAGGGTGGTCTTTCCCGAGCTCTCCGGTCCGAAGATCTCGATGATCCTGCCGCGGGCGATGCCTCCGATGCCGAGGGCGAGATCTAGGCTGATGCTGCCAGTGGGGATGACCTGGAGATCCTTGAGCAAGGCTTCTCTGGAGCCGAGTTTCATGATCGAGCCTTTGCCGTACTGGCGCTCGATGGAGGCAATGGTCAGGTCGACCGCTTTGAGGCGATCTTTGTCCGGGTGAGCGGCAGGGGCTTTCATCGCTGTTCTCCTGACTGTGGGTGGTTGCGTTTGATCGTGGAATAGGCGCGCTCGATGGCGAGGAAGCGCTCGTTCGCAAGGTGTTGCAGGTCTTCGCCGAGATGGGCGACTTTATCGGGGTGGTATTTGGCGGCGAGGTCGTGGAAGGCCCTGGTGATCTCCTCGAGAGAGGCCGATCGTGGTACTCCGAGCACCGCGTAGGGGTCGTCGTCCGGTAAGATCTCCGACCTCTGGCGAGGTCCGCGCCGGAGGAAGGGAAGGACCTGGGGAGCCAGCACTTTCCAGAGCACGTAAGCTAAGAAGAGGATCAGCAGTATCCGTAGCATGGTCATCTCGCCTTGAAGATGCGCTGGGAGGTCCCGCCTTCGCCTATGGCGACCCTGATCGGACGAAGACAACGCGGGCAACGGCCTTCGTAAGCCGTGCCGTCCTTGGTCCGGTGGATGCGAGCGTAGACATTGCAACACTCGAACAAGATGCCGAGATAGTTGCGTTTCTCCGGGGTCTCGTCCATCGCTGGGTTCCTCCGAGGTCATTCCTGTATAGTCCAAACAGAGCCCCCTAGCCATCACTTTTTCGAACTTCGCATTCTTCCCGGGAAAGGGTCTTGGCCAAGGTGAAGACCTCGATCGAGGTAGCCCCTCCTCGCAAGAGCGCGCGGGAACACGCGGCGATGGTGGCTCCGGTGGTGACCACGTCGTCGACCAATAATAATTTGAAACCATTGAAGATGGTGCGCTTCTTCTCGAGGTTGGCGGCCATGCGTAGAAGCAGAGGGGAGGGGGAGAGTCCCGTGCGCAAGGCGCACCATCGACAGAGCAGTCGGGCCGAGAGCGGGAGGGACTTCGGAACGACGAAGGCATCGTGGAGATTCTGTGCGCGTTCCCCTCGGCCGAGTTCGTGCTGAGGACGAGTGCTGCGTTGTTTGCGCAAGATGCCCGGTAGTAAGGGTTTAGCGAGGCGGCCGGCGAGCAGGACACCCAAGGTGAGGGTCGGTTCGTGCCCACGTCGAGCCAGCTCGAGCCGGTGCGAAGGGACGGGGACAATGGCGTCGATCTCGGGGAAGTATTCCTTCAAACTCCTGAGGTGGTCCAGCAATGGAACGAGCAAGGCGGTCTCGGCTCGCCGTTTGACCCTGGCGAGCAGGGGGGCCACGCTGCGATAGTCGTAGCCTGAACGCAGGCCGTGCTGGGGAGGTGGCTTGAGACGGCAGGAACCACAGTGATGATGCTTGCCTGCCCCTTCGGGCAAGAGCCGTCCGCATCGACAGCAGCTCGGCCCGCTCAGTTGGATACAGTTTTCGCGACATGTAGAGCAGAGGCCCCCGACTGCTGGTTCGAGTTGCCCGGAACAGACCAAGCAACAGGGGGGCAGCAGGGCATCGAGCAGGTTGGAAAGGTCTTGGAAATGGCGCTGCCGGGTAGTCGGAGGTAGCAGCGCAGGCTCGGGTTTCTTGTCGTTCATGGACGTATCCCCGCCAAAGGTTCACCAGGTCCCCGATGCAGAGGCTGAGCCGGTTGAGAATAGTAATGATATCAATACCAATGGTGGTTACACAGACCCAGGATTCGTCATTCCGAATCGATTGACCGAAGAGGGTACCGAAGGTCGAACCTGTTCGGGGAATGATGATGGTCAGGAGGCAAGGGGTTGGAACTACACCATGCAGGAAGTGCACAGTCGAGGACCCCAGACCGGGTAGGCACTTTGGTATTTCATGTAGTTCGTTGTACTTGTACTGTAGTATTCTCTCGGCCGTAGGTTGGTCCCCTGGACCGTTTCTTGTATACTCTGAGGTCGTGGAACAACGCGGAGCGCGAGCGATGCGACGATCAATCCTCTTTTCTCTCGTGGGCGTCCTCAGCCTGATGGTCGCCTGTGGAGAACCCATCATGACCGACGGCGAACATCAAGGCCAATCGGTTACTCCAGCACCGGCCTTGGTCGAGTCCTCGCGTGCCTTGGGAACGTCCGCGATCCCTGCCAACGGCCCTGCGGCCATCCCCTCGAACCAGACCGTCGATGGCGGCAGTTTACCACTCGCCGCTACCCAGGATATCCCGGACTGCGGTGAAGACTGTGCTCCCTTGGGCGATGAGGATGATCCACCGGCGACGGTGATCGGGGATCTGGAGGTGAACGGACATCTGCTGAACAACCAGGAAAAGCGGATGGTCGTGTATATCGGCACTAAGGTTCTGCCCGACCTGGAGCAGCACTTTGGGAACGCGGACAAAGCGATGACAGCCGCGGTGACCGTGACTTGGTGGTCGCTCAAAGAGGGCGTACTCGGCACGGCAAATCCCTTGGCCTGGTCTCTGTGTGACTCTCCCAGGAAGAATCTGACCACGGATCCCCTTGCCCTGTGCGAAGAGGAAGCGTGGCAGGTCGGTCTTGCCGGGATCCAAGCCCCACGCCCCGGACAAACGGCCAGCAATGCCAGATACGAGGAAACCGCTCTGTCCTGCTACCCTGAATGGAAGGTCGGAGAGCTGCTTCTCGATTTCGCGATGGAGGTCGGTTTCGAAGCGCAGAAAGACAAAATTGCCAATTCGACCAGCCACCTGCGAGCATCCTGGCTCCTGCGGTTACCCTGTGTAGGGTTCGCGGAGCAGGCCCCGATCGTCACCCGCGAATGTCTCGAGGCGAACAAGAGCTGGTGTCACGGCACGGGGTGGCCCGAGAGCCAACGGTATGCCGCCGATCCCGCCACCGCCCAGCGCAGCCGCCAGGACCTCGAGGCCATCTTCAAGACCTTGCGCTGACCACCCCGCCACTGCACGCTACCGTACTTGGTAAAATACCATTGACTAGCCTCGTCCGCCGAGTACAGTACTCCCCATGGCGCGAGGCCACCTCGGGTCCCCATAGTTGAATGGATACAACGGAGGATTCCTAATCCTCAGGTCCTGGTTCGATTCCAGGTGGGGACGTTCCTTTTACTTGCTGAAATCATAGAAGAATTATTGTGCCTGCAGAATAGACCGGAAAGTTGGAAATACAATAGTAGGACAATGCCCCCCAATCCTACAATCGACGATGAAAGTCGGTTGCGTTGGTTCAACCGGTGCTTTGTTCGAGCATCCGATATCCAAGCACTCTGTAACAGGCTTGGTATTGACCCGCAGCGTAAAAAGGGGGCGCTGGTCAAGATCTGAAGCAGCCATCGTCTTCTTGGGGTTGTCTCTTCGTGGATCAGGCCGGTCTTGGCCACTTGTTATCAACTTGCCATCGTGCTACCAACAACTCCGGTGCTTTACCGAAGGGAAGCTTCGTGGTTCACCACCAACCGTGCCAACAAGTTGCAATTCTAACAGCCTGTTGCAGCGGATGCTCTCACGTTCGCGTTGCTCATCGGGGGTGTTAGGCTCCCGAGAACAATGAGAGAAACGCGATGTCAGATGAACAAGAAGGCTCTCACAGAGGCGGACATCCGCACGAAGTTCATCACGCCTGCGATAGTCGGCGCGCATGGCGAAAAATGGGACGTGATGACACAGGTCCGCGAGGAAGCCTACTTCACCAAGGGGCGAGTCATCGTTCGTGGCAAGATCGTCAAGCGGGGTGAAGCGAGGAAGGCAGACTATCTCTTGTTCTACAAGCCCAACTTCCTTCTGGCCGTCGTCGAAGCAAAGGACAATAACCACTCCATAGGGGATGGTATGGCCCAGGCACTGGAGAGTGCCGAGATTCTCGACGCGCCCTTCGCCTATAGTTCCAACGGTGACGCCTTTCTTGAGCACGACCGTACCGGCACCTCGAGTACCGTCACACGCGAAATCCCGCTTGATCAATTTCCCACACCTCAGGAACTGTGGGAGCGCTACTGCAAGGCGAAGGGTTGGACCGACAGCCAGCAACAGGTCAACACCCAGGACTATTACGACGACGGCGCCAGGAAAGCCCCGCGCTACTATCAGCACATCGCCATCAACCGGACTGTCGAAGCCATCGCCCGAGGCAAGAATCGGGTTTTACTGGTCATGGCGACCGGCACCGGAAAAACCTACACGGCATTTCAGATCATCTGGCGGTTGTGGAAGGCCGGAGCAAAGAAGCGCATCCTCTTCCTCGTGGACCGCAATATCCTCGCCGACCAGACCAAGACCAACGATTTCAAACCGTTCGGCCAGGCAATGACGAAGATCACGAACCGCACGGTGGACAAGTCTTTTGAGATTTACCTTTGCCTCTACCAAGCAGTGACCGGCACGGAAGAGGAACGGAACATCTACAAGCAGTTCTCCCCCGATTTCTTCGACCTCGTCATCGTGGATGAGTGTCACCGCGGCAGCGCAGCGGATGACGCCCGCTGGCGGCAGGTGCTGGAATACTTCAATTCGGCCACCCAGATCGGCCTTACCGCAACGCCCAAGGAGACCCGCGACGTTTCCAACATCGAATACTTCGGCGAGCCCATCTACACCTATTCGCTCCGGCAGGGCATCGCCGATGGGTTTCTGGCCCCTTACAAGGTCGTGCGCATCGGTCTCGACAAAGATCTCGACGGCTGGCGGCCGGAAGACGGGCAGACGGACAAGTACGGGCAGGTCATCGAGGACCGGGAATACAACGATCGCGATTACGATCGGGACCTCATCCTCGAACAGCGCACGGCGGTCGTTGCCGGCAAGGTGACCGAGTTCCTGCGCGCCACCAACCGCTTTGCCAAGACCATTATCTTCTGCGAGAACATTGACCACGCCGAGCGGATGCGCCAGGCCATGGTCAACGCCAATCCCGACCTCGCCGCAGCCAATTCCAAGTATGTTATGCGGATCACCGGCGATAATGACGAGGGCAAGGCCCAACTCGATAACTTCATTGATCCCGAGTCCACCTACCCGGTCATCGCCTGCACCTCCCGGCTCATGAGCACGGGCGTGGATGCCCAGACCTGTCACCTGATCGTTCTCGACAAGATCATCAACTCGCCTGCGGAGTTCAAGCAGATCATCGGGCGCGGCACCCGGATCAACGAGGACTACAACAAGTTCTTCTTCACCATCATGGATTTCCGCCGCGCCACCGCGCAGTTCGCCGACCCCGATTTCGACGGCCCCCCGGTTCAGGTGTACGAGCCCGGCCCCGACGAACCACCAATCCCACCGGACGAACCACCGACTGAACCGCCGCTGGGCGACGAAACGCATGAACCCCCGCCGTCCCCATATACCGGTCCCGGCGGC
>Ga0156395_1011_pt4 | contig 14538 bp, 7 predicted proteins | sample RifOxyA3_FD_108039 | JGI IMG/M metagenome (GOLD analysis project Ga0156395, IMG submission 108039) | Deltaproteobacteria bacterium RIFOXYA12_FULL_61_11 | reverse complement strand
GTCCTCTGCGCATTGGAAGATTCATGCCGAGATGGAACATGTTGTTTCCGTTATACGGCGCCGCCTTCCTTGCCTTAAAGTCACCGATTTCCGGTCACCGGTTTTCGGTCACTCTCCGAAATCACTCTCCGAAATCCGGACCTCTGACCCTGGGGTGGAGGGGGTGGAGGATACATGGGGTGACACCATTCTACTTGACAATTGGAGGCAATAATGTATATTGCCATACATTGTATGAAGGTACAGATTCGAGGTTTTCATGGAAAGGGAGCAGCTCGAGAGCCAGCACGAACAGGTCGAACCTATCGGTGGTACGAGTGAGGCTGAAATCCAGGAGCCCTGGTTCGATTCATCGATTCTGATTTCCTTGGAACCCCTGCCATTCTGAATCTTTTCGCTTCTGGCCTTCCCTCTTCTACAGGTTCTGATACTCCAACTATCATGAGGGCTCATCGTGCGGGCTTGCTTCTCACGCGTCTATCCATTACAACTGCTGCGCAGTGAGGCTTGCCCCGCGCGAGCCTGTTTCGATTTGGTGAAAGCGATGAGAATCATCCAGACGGGAGTGTTGATCATGATGGCATTCACCCAGGACCTCACGGCCTTCCAGGCCATTGAAGCCTATGCTCCGGGGATGCAGGTGGAGGGGTTCGAGGTTCTCTCTGTGTACCTCGACGTCGAGGGTAAAGGGCTCGGAGCACGCTACCGTCATCCTAACGGTATGCTCGTCGACGTACTCCGCTTCGCCTCCGTCCCCCAGGTATCGTTGAACTTCAATACCCTACCAATCTCTGATCGCGGCGAATCCCACACCCTCGAGCACTTGGTCCTCGGCAAGGGGCCTAATGGGACCCTGATGAACAGCCTTATGACTATGAGCATGGCCGATCACACGGCCAGCACCCACAGCGAACTCACCAATTACCAGTTCAACACGGCTGGCGACGTCGAGACCTTCTATCGGTTGCTCGAACGTTACTTGGCCGCGTTGATCCACCCCAACTTCAGCGACGAGGAGATCCGGCGCGAAGTCGCCCACATCGGGGTCGAACTCAGTGCCAAGGACGGTAGTCTCTACCTCGAGGAGAAGGGTTCGGTTTACACCGAAATGGTCTCCTCCATGGAAAAAGCGGGAAGTGTAAATTGGAATCAGTTCAAGCGGTTAGCTTTTGGCGAGGGTAATCCCATGGCCAATAACTCCGGTGGAGACCCAGCCTGGATCCGGAAGACCGAGCCCTCCCATATCCGAGCGTATCACGAGAGCAATTACCACTTCGGTAGCAACCTCGAGCTGATCGCCGCCTTGCCCGGCAACTATGATCCGCACCGCTTCCTCGCTGAACTGCAAACGATCATGGCCAAGGTGGAGCCGGCAGCAGTCACGGCCCTGCCCGGGTGTTTACCGGCGAAGGAGAAGGGTGAAACCCGATGCCATACCTACACCGTGCTCCCCACCTTCGAACCGGTCGAGGGTTCGCCCATTGCCATCGGGACCTTCCCCAGCGATAATCCCAATCTTCCCCAGAGTGTGTACCTCTTCTGGAAGCCGCGACCGCTCGTCAACACCCCGGACCAGAAACTGCGTCTGGAATTGTTGCTCGAGGTCGTTGGAGGTGGCGAGACCTCGCTCCTCTACCAGGACCTCATCGACGAGGCTCGGCGTACGGTCGACTGTCGGGCCACGGGTGTAGGGTCGTGGTTCTACGACCACCCCGCAGGCGTACCGATGATCCTGCTCTCGGGTCTGCCTACCGACAAGGTAGAGCAGCGAACCCTGGAAACCGTTCGTGGAATAGTCCGAGAACGGTTCGCCGCGCTCGGTAAAGCCCCTGACAAGAGCCCGGCCGTGCTGGAAGTCAACACCAAGGCTCTGTCCCAGCTCAGCTCCTGGCGTCGGTTGCTGCTCAAGTTCATCGATAGCCCCCCGCGCTTCGGTTTTCGCGGCACCGGGGTTTCCTGGCACCAGCATCTGCGCGATCTGCAACCCCTGGAAGGCTTCCGCAAACCCGTTATTATGACCGAGGCCTACGATCGTTTACAGACCGAACTCGAGGCCGGGAAGAACGTCTGGCGCGAGGTTGTCGAACGCCACGGACTCTCAGAAACGCCGGTCGTGTCAGCGGTAGTGCCGGACAAGGCCATGCTGGAACAACAGCGCCAAGACAAGCAAGAGCGGTTAAAAAAGGCCCTGGAAGAAGAGTTGCGCCGTTCTGCGAAGAAAGATGCCCAGCAAGCCCTGGCGGCCTTCGCGGCGCGCTTCGAACAAGCGGGGGCTGCTATCGAAGCCCGCAATGCCGCGGTGGAACGACCGGGGTTCCTTCCCGATCCACCCCTCACCCTCGATGAAACCATCGATTGGCAGCGCCGTACCCTGGCCGGGACAGTGGACACCGTGCTGGCAAAATTTCCTTCCACACCCTTCACCGAGGTCTCACTCTTCTTCGATCTCAACGGGTTACACGAAACCGATGAGCTCTACCTGCCGGTCCTGCCCGCCCTGCTCACAGCCCTCGGCGTGCGGCTCGCCGACGGAACCCTCCTGGATTATGCGGCTACCGAAGAGCGCTGGCGCTCCGAGATCTATCGTCTCGATGCAGGATTCTCCTCCAACGGGAGGACCGGCCGTTTAGAGCTGCAACTCCAGGCAGGCGCCGCCGGCACGAGAGAACTCGCGGCAATGCTGGAGTGGCTGCGCACCACCCTCGTGCGCTATCGGCTCGATCCGGACATTCTGCCACGGCTGCGGACGGTCCTCCGCGAACAGCTCCAAGATCTGCGGCAGCTTTTCCAACAGCGCGAGGAATATTGGGTCAACGGTGCGGCAGCGGCCTACCGCTATCAACACCAGCCCGCGTATCTCGCGGTGGAGAGTCCCTTTACCCGGCAGCATCATCTCACGAGGTTATGGTTGCGCTTGGCCGGAAGTGGGAAGAAAGGAGCCCCTGCCCGTGTGCGGGAACTCCTGGCCGCTGTGCGCGAGAGTATTGCCAAAACTGCCGACCGCACGGTCGTTACAACCTTGCTGCAATCGCCCGAAGGGCCTGCAGAAGGGGATGAGGCCCTGCGTCGCGATGTGATCGACTATCTCCAAGCCGAACTGGCCCATCTGCCGGAGGAGACCTGGCGCGAGGATGTGCTCGCACTCCTCGGAGAGCTCGAACATGACCTCGGCGCCGAGCCAGAGGCGGAGTTGAAGCGGCTCAGGACCTTGCTGGACCAAGTCCAGAAACGGGCCTCGGCGCGCATGGCCGTGACCGGAAGTCCCGAGAACCTCGACCGGGTCCTGCCCATGCTCGAAGCCTTGCTCCTCGAACTCGCTCCGGCGAAGAGTCGTGCGAAGCCGCAAGCAGCCAGAACGCGGGAAGTCGTCTTGGAGCGATTGAAGGGACGATACCACGACCTCGCCGCCAGGCCTGCCCACGTCGGACTGATCAATCCCAGCGCCACCACCGGGGTTTTCGTCATGCATGCCCCCGGCCCCCTGTACGATGCGACGGATGATGCAGCGCTGCTCGATTTCCTCGCGGCCATGGTGTTCTCCGGGGCCGCACCGCACAGCTTCTTCCTGAAGACGTGGGCTGCCGGTCTTGCCTATTCCAATGGCATCAGGGCTTCTGCCGCGAGCGGAGCCTTGTCCTATTACGCCGAGCGTTGTCCGGATTTGACCGCTACCATGCGTTTCGTCACCGAACTCGCCCGGAACACGGCGCTCCAGGACCGCAGCTTCGTGGACACCGCGCTGGCCAACTCCTTCGCCGATTACCGCGGGGCGGAAACCTTCTCGAAACGCGGTTTGGCATTGGCCCTGGATCTCGTCGACGGCAGACCTCCGAGGGTGGTGAAGTCCTTCAAACAGCGGCTTCTTGCCCTGGCCCAACAACCCGAGACCTTGGCTCGCCTCGAGGAACGGTTGCCGAGAGTGCTCGGCTCGGTCCTGGTCGGGTACGGGAGCCGGATGGAGGATCGCGGAGGTATCGGGTATGTCATCGGCCCCGAGGGTATCCTGCGCGACTACGAGATCATGTTGCAAACAAGCGGCGAGGCTCAACGCCTGATCCGACTCTATCCTCGGGACTTCTGGGTGCTCGGCAAGCCCTGACGAGAGAACTGGTTGCCCCCCCCTGGCCACGCCTGTCGCGGCGCCCCGGCCTCATCCCAACCTTGCCAGCAGAGCGCGGCGTTCGCGCTCGTCCCCGGGGTCGCGCAGGCGCACCATCCAAGAATGGACGTTGTTGAGCAGCGCGGTGTGTTGGCGGTAGCCCTCGAGCGTGCAGGGGGCATAGCCCGGAGCGGTGGCATGTCTCTGCCCACGAGGGGGCACGGTGAGGATGAGCTTGAGGGGGTGGCAGAGGGCTCTGGCGGCGAGGGTTTCGTCCTTGCGCAGTTCGGCAACGACCTCGTAGGCCCCGGCATTGAGATTACACCGCTCGAGGAGCACCCGGACACGGAAGGTTCCCGGCCCGGTCAAGCGCAGCTCATGGCGGGCATTGTTGGTACCGAAGAGCAGCCCACACTGGACCTCGAGCGGAAGGACCTGGAGTCGCAGCAAGCCGTCCTGGTCCGTCAGGGCGAGGTCGAGTTCGAGGGTCGCCGGCTCGCCATAGCCGAGGGTGGTCCCCTCGGGTAGCCCGAAACGCAGGAGCGCGCTGGCCGGGGGCAGGACTTCGTCGAGTTTCTCGAGAGTCAAGGTGTGCGGCAGGTGCAACCAACCGCCGCCATCGGACCTGGCCACCGTGACCTCGAGCTCGCGCAGGTAGATACGCCCCCTGGCCTCGAGGTGCAAACCGGTCGCACCTACTTCGCGGGCCATGAGGTGGAGGTGATCGGTGGTGGTATTGGTCTTGAAATTGAATTCCGGGAAGACCACGGTCGCAGTTTCGTAACCGGGCAGCGTCTCATGCGCTTCTTGGAACTCGTCGAGATAGCCCTTGAGGTCGTCGAGCAGGAAGAGGTCGTGCCAGAGGACTTCGCGCAGGTTACCGAGCACGGCCAGCAGGACGGCTCGGGTGCGCGGGATGGTGGTGCGCACCACACCGCCGGGGTTGCAGCGGTCGGGTGGGAGGAAGTAGATGCGGTCGTAGTAGTTGTTCGAGATGCTGGCCCAATTGACCAACAGGTGCCGGTCGACGAGGCCGAGTTCGGAGAGCAAGGCCAAGGCGCTCTCGATGCGCCGGTTGCGGGTCGTCGGCGTACTCGTGAAATCCTCGCTGAGCCAGTGGTCGCCGTGGCTGCCGATGCTGGGGAAGACCAGCCCATAGCGTCGCGGGTTGCGCTCGAGTGCGGTGCCGGGGAGAATCTTGCAAGCCGAGAGACTGGTCAGGCCGTCGAGGTGCGGCGCCAGCTTTCGCAAGCCTTCGAGCCCCTCGAGGAACATGGTCTCGGTCTCGCCCGGGAAACCCAGCAGGTAGTTGACCCGAATGTGGATCCCCGCACCGTGGGCGGCAGTGAGCGTGGTCTCGATCTGCTCCGGGGTGATGCGTTTGCGCATCAAGCGCAGGACCTCGGGGGAGAGGTTCTCGATGCCGAAGCTGAGAGTGTGAAAACCGACCGCCCGCAGCTTCTTGAACATGGCCGCATCGAGGTTGCCGTCGGCGCGCATTTGCCCGGAAAGACCCAAGGGCGGGAGATCGAGAGCCGCGAGGGCTTCGCAGAGTCCTTCCAGGGCTGTCGGATTTCCGTTGAGCACCAGGTCGTTGAAGATAAAATTGGTGATGCCTCGCTCGCGAACGTGACCTGCGATTTCAGCGGCGACGTGGCCTGGATCCCGGCTGGCGAAGCGCGGGGTGAAGGTGAACTCGTTGCAGAAGGCGCAACGGTTGACACAACCGCGGCTGAGCAGCAGCGGCAAAACCTTGTGGGAGTAGCGAGCAAGGTCGAACTGCGTGAAGTCCGGACCTTCCAACTCCGCGAGGGTGCGATAATGTACCATCTTCGAGAGCGGCACGACCGTGGCTGCATCCTCGACGCTCAGGAACCCCTCGACCTCGGACCACGCTTTGCGAGGCAGGGACAGGAGACGGGTCAGCGGCAGTTCGCCATCGCCGATGACAAAACCATCCACGGTGTTTTCGGCAAACTGGAGCCGGTCCTTTGCCACGGTCACCCCGGTCCCACCGACCAGCACCGTCACGCGAGGCAGCAGCAGCCGCAAACGTGGCAACAGCCAATTGATCATGCCGATGTTGTACGTGGTACAGGTGAGGCAGAGGAACTCGGGCTGCCGGTCGGCGACCGTGCGCACCGCGTCTTCGAGCAGGTCTCCGAGTTCGATCAACCGCTTGTCCAGTTCCCTCTCGCACCAGCAACCGTAATTGGTGAAGCTCCACCACTGGTGGAGTTGGGGAGTGGCACGGTAGTAGAGTTCGAGGTTGAGGTCCACGACTTCGACCTGGTGTCCAGCTCTCGCCATGGCCCTGGCGAGATAGGCCATGCCGAGGTGGGGATAGTCGAGTTGCCCGGGTGGGGGCAAGAGCAGGAGAACACGTCGGGAGGAGGGCACGCTGCACCTCGGGGAAGTAGAGGGTAGAGTATACCCCCCGGATCGTCCCAGCTCAACCTGCGATTGGCTCGGTTCCGACCTGTTCAGGTACCCTCGACGGTCGTGCAGCGGCGCGGCGCGCTCGTCGGCGGTCCATCCAGCCGGCGATGATCACGTAGAGCACGGGTACGATGACCAGGGTGAGCAGCGTGGAGACGATCATGCCGCCGATCACGGCGCGCGCCATGGGAGCCCAGATCTCGGCACCGTCCCCTATCTCGAAGGCCAGGGGCATCATGCCGAATACGGTGGTGAGGGTCGTCATCAGGATCGGCCGCAGACGGAGGCAACCGGCATCCATGGCTGCCTGGACCAGATCGTGGCCGGCGAGGCGTCGATTCTTCAAGACGTCGATGAGCACGATACCGTTGTTGACGACGATACCCACCAGCAGGATGAGGCCTATGAGTGCGGTCACCTGCAGGGTGGTCCGCGTGACGACCAGGGCCAGCACCACGCCGGCGAGGGCCAAGGGGATGGAGAAGAAGATGACGAACGGTTCGATCAGGGATTCGAACTGACTCGCCATGACCATGTAGACGAGCAGCACGGCGACCAGGAAAGCCCAGAGGAGGCCGGTGAAGGATTCCTTCATGTCCTCGGCCGTACCCGCCACCTCGGTGGTGATGTGACTGTTGCGCGGCAATTCGGCGAGCACTGCCTCGACCCGTTCGACGAGGGTGGCGAGAGGGATTCCCCCCGCGGTGATCGATACCGTAGCCAACCGCCGCTGGTTCTCGCGGGAGATGGAGGTGGGCCCCAGGGATTGGCGCAGGGTGGCCACGGTCTCGAGGGGAATAGTCACCCCGAGTGGAGAGAGGAGTGGTAGGGTTCGCAACCGGTCGAGGTTCTCGCGGACCTCGCGCGGCGCCCGCACGAGGATGCGGTACTCGTCTCCGCCTTCGCGGTACATCGTGGCCGTGGTGCCGAGGAAATAGGTGGAGACCGCGCCGGCCACTTCGGCCGGGGAGAGACCCAGGAGACGGGCCTGTTCCCTGTCGATATCCAGGGTGAGTTCTGGGGCTCCTTGTTCCATGGAGAAGGTGATGTCCGTAGCGCCGGGTACGAGCTCGAGCTTGTTCTGCAGTATCAGCCCATACTCGCGAGCGTGCGAGAGTTCCTCGGCGAAGATTTTTACTTCTACGTCTCCCTTGCTGGAGGCGAGGCCTCGGGTCTGGGGCTTTACCTCTAAACCGGCAAGGTCGGCGAAGTCCTCGCGCAGCGCTGTCTGGATCTCTTTGATCGAGCGCTCGCGATGACTGCGTGGAGGCAATCGGACCTGGAGCGTGCCGCTGTAGGAGTTCTGCCCGAAGAGCGCGGAAATACCCTCACCGCTGCCGAAGCGAGAGACGATGACCTCGGCCTCGGGCACCTTCGTCTCGAGGATCTTCTCGACCTCGGCGAAAAGCTCGTTGGTGGTTTCCACGCTCGTGCCCGGCGCTGCTTTCACCGAGAACTGGAGATAGCCATCGTCGGCTTGCGCCATGAAGTCGATACCCAGGAGCGGGATGAACCCGAGACAAGCCAGAAACACGAGTAGCGCCACCGCCAAGGTCGTCTTGCGGTAGTGGAGGGCCTTGCCGATGAAGTGACCGTACTGTTCCGAGAGCGGGTCGAGCCAGGCCGTGAACCGACCGATCAGGCGCTCGAAGCGGTTCAACCCCGAGGTTCGCACCAGGAGCGAAGCCAGGAGGGGCACGAGGGTGAGGGCAACCAGGAGCGAACAGAGGAGGGAGATCACGATGGTGAGACTCATGTCCTTGAAGAGTTGTCCGGCGATGCCGGGCACGAAGAGCACGGGGGCGAAAACGGCTACCGTGGTCAACGTCGAGGCGATGATGGGCATCGACATTTCGGCGGTGCCGTGTACTGCCGCCTCAAAGACCGCCTCTCCGCTCTGTAACCGCCTGTAAATGTTTTCGAGAACGACGATCGAGTTGTCCACGAGCATGCCGACCGCCAGGGCGAGCCCGGCCATGGAGATGATGTTGAGGGTGACCCCCTGGGCATCCATGACCGCAAAGGTCGCGAGCAGCGACAGGGGGATGCTCACCAGGACGATGACACTGGTGCGGAGGCTGCGCAGGAAGGCCAGGAGCACGAGGGCGGTGAAAAGAACGGCCATCAGGCCTGCCGAGGCGAGATTCGAAATGGCCCGGGTGATCGGTTCGCCCTGGTCGAACACCGAGGTGACGCTCGCACCTTCCGGTAGCCGTCTTTGGATCTCGGCAAGCCTGGAAAGCACCCTCCTGGCGACCTGCACCGTATTGGCGTCCGATTGCTTGCGCACCGCGACCATGACGGCATTCTCTCCATTGGCGCGCACGACGGAGGTCTGTTCCTCGAACCCGTCGACGACCTCGGCCACGTCGCGTAGGTGAACCTGGACCCCTCCGGCCTGCCCCACCACGACGTCGCGGATTTGCTCTACGTTGGTGAACTCGGCTCGGGTGGAGATGCCGAGCTCCTGTTTGCCTTGGGAGATGTATCCTCCGGGGAGGAGTACGTTCGCTCCCCGCAGCGCGGCCAGCACCTGGGCCGTCGATACGCGATAGGCTTCCAGCCATTCAGGTCGGAGCTGTACCTGGATCTGCCGCTCCGTGCCTCCGAGTACCTCGGCCGAGGCAACTCCGTCGATACGGGCGAGAAAGGGCTCGATGTGGTCCTCGGTGAGTTTCCGGACCAGGTCCGGGGTCCCCGGAGCGTTGACGGCCAGGAAGACGACCGGTTGCAAGGAGGGGTCGAAGGCAAAGGTCAACGAACGGGTCACGTCGTCGGGCAGGGCGTCCTGTGCGAAGATCTCGAGGTTCTTGCGCACGTCCTGCTCCGCCTGTTGCATGTCCGTGCCCCACGCGAATTGTACTAAGACGAGCGAGGTGGCCTGACTGCTGGTCGACAGGACCTCCTCGACGCCCTGGACCGAGGCCATGGCTTCCTCGACGGGGCGGGTCACGAGTTGCTCGACCGAGTGGGGTCCTGCCCCTGGATAGGTGGTGATGACGGCCACGATGGGGAATTCGAGGTCCGGCAACATATCCAACTTGAGTCGGCTGAAGGTGAACACACCGAGGATGGTCAAACAGAGGAAGGCCATGACGCCGGTGACCGGCCTGCGGACCGAATATTCGGTAAGACGCATGCTCAGCTCTCCTCGCCGGGTTCCCGAACCTGGCGGGTGATGGGATTCCCGTCGCGAAGGAGATGCGCTCCGCGCACGATGAGCTGTTCTCCGGGGTCGAGACCTCTGATCACCTCGAAACGATTGCCCTGCCGTACTCCCACCGTGATCTCACGCCGACGGGCTTGGTCGCCCTCGGCCACGAAGACGGTAGCGAGTCCGCTGCGCTCGGTTTCGCCGGTTAAAAGCACGGCTTCGGCGGGCACCAGCACCACCCCCGTACGACGAGCGATCTCGATCGAAACGCGGATCGTGCTGCCCGCCAAGAGGAGGCGTTCGGGATTGGGAAGATGTACCTCGACGAGCCCGGTGCGGGTTATCCGGTCGACGATCGGTCCTCGCAAGGTCACCTGACCTTCCACCGCGAGCTCCGGCCGAGCCAGGGGAGAGACCTTGGCCGACATCCCGGTCCGGATCCGCAAAAAATCTCGTTCGGGCACCCGGAGCACTGCCTTGACCCGATCATCTTTGACGATGGTGGCAAGAGGCACGGTTGGACTGGTCTGATCACCGACCTTCACCGAGAGCTGCGCGACCACTCCGGAGGTGGGACTTCTCACCGTGGTCCGTCCCTGGTAGGCCGAGGCAGAATTCACGGCGGCGGTCGCTTGGCGGACCTGGGCCTCGGAAGCCCGGGCTTGGGCTTCCAGGGTTTCGAGCTGACCGCGGGTGCCGCCCCCACCCTCGAGCAGGACGCGTGTGCGGACGAGATTGTCGTGGACGACGTCCCTGTTCGCGACGGCGGCCTCGAGCGCGGCCTCGGCCTGGCGCAAGGCCTCGGTCTGCAGATCGCCGAGCACGGTGGCGATGAGGTCGCCTTTGCGCACGGCCATCCCCTCTTTCACTGCCAGGGTATGAATGCGCTCGGCGACTTGCGCGAACACGCGGATCTCCTCGATCCCCTGGAGTTCGCCGATGACCTCGACCCTGTCGACCCGATCGCCGGTCTCCACGGGGGCTGTCCACACCGGCCGCACCGGCAGCTCTTGTTTGGCGGCGGCCGTTGAGGATTGCCCTCGACAACCGGCCAAGAACAGGGCACTCGAGCACACGAACAGGCACAGGTAGTTCATGGTTTCTCCGAACCGGCAGTACCGGAGGTCGTGAAGCCGCCTTGGAAAACCCCCGCGGTCTTTGCCAGCTTCACCGCGGCGAGTTGGGCGTTCAACTGCTCGGTGATGAGGGTGAGTTCAGCGGTGCGCAGGGCGGCATTGGCGTCCACCGCGTCCAGGGACGAGGCCGCGCCGGCCTCGAAGCTCAACCGCACGAGGTCGGCGTTCTTGCGGGCGAGGCGGACTTGCTCTTCCGCCTTCTGCCGGTTCGCCTCCGTGCTCTCGAGTTCGAGTTCGGCCCGGCGAAGTTCGTCCCTCGCCCGGTTCTCCTGGGCCCTGAGGCTCGCCCGCCGTTCGACGAGCTTCGCGCTCGTTTCGTTGAGTTCCGCCTCCCGGAGCCCGCCGTCCCAGAGAGTCCAACTCAGCGCCACACCTGCCGACCAGGCATCGTATTCGCCGGTAAATCCTTTGGAGTTCTGCGTGTTGTAGCGGGCAAAGAGCCCGAGCAAGGGCAGATAACGCGCCTTGACTCCCCGGCGTTCTTGCTCGCTCAACTCGAGGCTGCGCCGCGCGGCGAGGACATCTGGCCTGCGTTCGAGAGCACCACTGGCCAAGGGTTCCGAACCGACGGGAGAGGGGCTCGCGGGGCGGGCGACCGTGAAGGTGGGTTCGCGATCCAGGGCCGTGGCCAGGGCGATGATGCTGGTGGTGAAGGCATTGCGGGTGCGGAGCAGGTCTTGTTCGCCCCGGGAGCGTTCGATCTGCGCGCGCAGGAGGGTCATCTCAGGAGCGGTCCCGGCGCGGAAACTGAGCGCGGCGTCCTTCTCGTGCTGGATCGTGACGTCGAGGAGCCGCTCTTGCACGTCGAGCGATTCCCGCAACATTTCAGCCCCGTAGTAGAGTTGGACCACGGCGAAGAGCACCTCGATCCGGGCATTGTCGAGGTTGAGCTCGGCGACCTCCTCGACCAGGTAAGCGCTCTCGATCTGCGTCCACAGCGAGGGGGCGATGAGCGCCTGGGATACTTGCAGGTTGCCGGCGAACTGATGCTGCTTTTGGATCACGGCCTCGGCAAAGCCGGCAGGGAGCAGCGCATAGGACGTAGGCCCCCCGAACTCGGGATGCGCGGGATCGAAAGCTGCGCCGATGGGAGTACCCATGTCGCGCACGAGATAGCCGGTCGGCATGGCTATCTTCGCTTCGGTGGAGTTATAGGTATAGGTCCCTGTCGCCGTGATCTGCGGCAGATACCCGGCCCAGGCCTTGCGCGAGACGTAGCGGGCCTGGGCGAGCTTCGAGCGCATGGTCACGAGGTCGAGGTTCTGTTTTGCGGCGAGGTCGAGCGCTTCCTCCAGCGTGAGCACGGGCGCCGAAGCCGAGACAGTGACGAGAAGGGTCAGGATGAGCGTGGGGATCATGGCTCGGGTCGGACCTCCTCGGACGAAAGGGGTGGTTGGGGGGCTTTCTCCAGACGTTCGAGAACGCCGAAGAGCATGGCGAGTTCTTGGGGTTCGAGGATGCCCAAGAAGGTCTCGGCTTTCTTCCGGACCTCGGACCACAGCACCTCGAAGAGGTCCGCTCCCTCCTGGGTAGGGCCTACCCGGACCACCCGACGATCCTGCTCATCCCGCAATCGCAAGACGAGCGCCGCTCGCTCAAGTCGGTCGACCACGCCGGTGATCGTCTTGTCGCTGATGGCGAGCCGCTGGGCGAGTTCCCCCATGGTCAGAGGTCCATCGAGCCCGATCCAGACGAGGGTATGGAGTTGCGAGGGGGTGAAGCCGCGCTCCTCGATCAAGGCAGTCGCCGGATCCCGCATCGGTTTCTTCCTGCTCAAGGCGGTGAGGTGGGCCAGGAAGCGGTCCGCGTCGGATTGTTCTTGGTCAAGGGAGTTCTGCATGGAAGATATCCTGCATTACGGAACATCTCTGAGGCAGAGCTTGTTCTACTGCGATAGGTTCGGCGACGCAACAACTATTTTGTGGGTGGAGTTCTACGCACCTTCTCGGAACGTTCACCCTTCGCAACAGAAGTCGTCCGCCCGTTCGTTGGCGGCATTGTCAAGACAGCGCCCTCGTGGGAGACTGGACGTCGGCCGTGGAAATCGGTGGAACCCAGAGGATCGAGGATGCCGGACAGTACCAGAGCAGAGAAAGCCCTCGCGGCTCTCGACGCGGCGTCTCTCCAGCCGCTCCGCGATCGCTTGGCCGCGCTGCGCCGCCTGGTCGAGGAAGCCGGCACCGCCCCGCGCAAGAGCCCGTCCCCGCCGCATTTCTTCGACATCCACCTGACCATGCGCTGCATGCTGCGCTGCCGTCATTGCGACATCTGGCGCCTTCCCCCTCGCGAGCTGTCGTTGGACCAGCTCTGCGGCTACGTCGACACCCTGGCCCGCTGGGTCGGCCCGCACGACCTGCACCTGACCGGAGGAGAACCGCTCCTGGTCGAGCACCTGCCGGCTTTTCTCGAGCACTGCCGGAACCTGCCCCAACGACTCTTCCTGGTCACCAACGGTTTCCTCTTGGACCGGCAACGCCTCGATCGGTTGCTCGACAGTCCCGTATATGGACTGGTCATCTCTCTCGACGGTCTGCGAGGGCTCCACGACGAGCTCCGGGGTTGCGAGGGCTTGTTCGGCCGGCTTGAGGCAGCACTGGACTATCTGGCGAAGCGCAATGGCCGCCTCAGAGTCAGCGTGCTAACCGTGCTCAACGGTCTCAATCTGCCGACCATCCCGGCTCTCCTCGACTGGACCCAGGCCCATCCGGCCATCCACATGCATTCCTTCCAGTTCTTCTCCCAACCCTTCGGTTCCGCGGGCTCACCCCTCTGGTACCGCGAGCACGAGCTCTGGCCGCGGGACCTCGGACTGGTCGACGAGGTACTCGAGGAGATCAAGGCCCGCCGCCGCGACGGAGCCAGGATCAGCAACGATTTGTTCCAACTCGAAGTCTACAAACACTATTTCCGCGACCCGAACCGCTTCGTCAGTCACCGCTGTGACGTCGGCAGCTTCGCCCTGACCTTGGACAGCAGCGGGCAGGTATTCTCGTGCCCGCGTTTCGGCGCGCTCGGTTCGCTTGGAGACGATCTGCCTCGGTTGTGGGAGTCGCCCCGGGCAGATGAACTGCGCCACCTGATCCGAGGCTGTGAGGTCAGTTGCAACCGTCCCATCAACTGCAATTTTTTGCAGAATGCGCCCTTCCTCTTGCAAGATCTTTTCGGTTCCGAACTCCAGCCGGACTGGGAACCCGAAGAAACCGCGGCAGGTCCGAACCGACGTCCAATGGACCTACCGAGCGAACAGCGCGAGTTGCTCTGGCAATACTACCGGCTTTTGCAAGGCCATCGCCGGGCCTATTACGAGGGGCTGTGCACGGAGCGGGGAGATCTGCTGCGAGTCAGCGCCGAGGGGACCTTGACCGTGCCGCTGCCTTGTGTCCCATCGTCTCCTCGCATCCTCGTCGCAGGCTTTACCGAAGGGGGGATGTTGCTGCACGAGCACGAGTTGAATCCCCTTCCGGGCGCAACGGCTCTCGTCTTCCCCTCCTATCCTGGCCGGCCGGGACGGCAAGGTGCGCGCCTCACCCTGACTATTCTCGGCCTCGACAGGCGGGGCGAACCCCTTGCAGGATGTGCCCGCCTCCACGAGGTGGAGTGTGCTTCCAGTGCCGTCGAAGGCTGCGTGGCACTACCGTTCCCGGTCTTCCGAGCCGTCCCTGCTCTCCCGGTCCCGAGAGAGCTTATGCTGGAGCAGGAGGAAGCCCCCT
>Ga0156395_1072_pt1 | contig 14722 bp, 13 predicted proteins | sample RifOxyA3_FD_108039 | JGI IMG/M metagenome (GOLD analysis project Ga0156395, IMG submission 108039) | Deltaproteobacteria bacterium RIFOXYA12_FULL_61_11 | reverse complement strand
CTCAATATTGTAGACGTTCATCTACAATATCACACCGCCAGGAAAGGTCAAGCACCTATCCCCTCTTTGCTGACGCACACCCCCGCGGGGGGGGCGACTTGCGACGCTCGGAAAAGTCTAGGACAATCACGGGTTTCAATCCACGCCCCCGCGGGGGGGGCGACCGCACAAAAAACAATCCGCGTGGGCAGTGGGGTTCCCGAGCCGCTCACGCGAACCGAGGTGACAACTACAAGATGGTGCAACCTCTTGTCGAGCATCATTGGATAAGTTTTCAAATAACAATGTGTTATAAGATCGCGAAGCCGCCGGGGAATCGGCGTGCACTTGGGGTTCGCGCAAGGTTTTACACGATGAGCGGTCCCTCCTGGTCGAAGGTCTTCTTGGCCCCGACGTGCTCGATTCGGTTCCGCCAATTGGCGCCGAGGAAATAGTAGCGCAGGCTGTCGAGCTGCGGGTCGATCTCGTGTTCCAACCGAGAGCGGAGCATGGTCCACTGCGCTGGGTCGACCAGGCACTCGAAGACCGAAAACTGCACACGTTGCCCATGACTCTCGCACACCTTGGCCACCCGGCGCAGGCGGCGCGCACCTCCCGGCGAGGTGATGGCGACGTCGTAACTGACCAAGACCATCATGGCTGCACCTCAGCGCCACAGGAACGGTGGATAGGCCTCCACATCACCGCGCAGGTGCCGAGCCAGGAGCAGGGCCTGGATGAAGGGCAGCATACCCAACGGTACCTTCTCCTCCAGGAAGGGGTGCACCATTTCCTCTTGCTTGCGCTTCTGGTACGCCACCAGCACCTCTTTCCGGGTGTCATCGTCCATGCGTACCCCGCCACTTTCGGAAGCGCTGAACCCCTTGCTCTTGATCATACCCAGGTTGATCAGGGACAGCACCAGGCGATCCGCCAGTACGGGGCGCAATTCTTCCATCACGTCCAGGGCCAAGCCCGGCCGCCCAGGCCGATCGCGGTGCAGGAAGCCCACCGCCGGGTCCAGACCCACGGTCTCGAGGGCCGAGGCCACGTCGTGGGCAAGCAGGGTATAAACGAAGGAAAGCAGGCAGTTGACGTTGTCGAGCGGTGGACGACGGTTGCGCCCGCGGAAGAAGAAGGCTTCTTTCTCTCCGGTGATGAGCGCATCGAAGACCCCGAAATAGGTCAGGGCGGCTTCGCCCTCGATGCCGCGTACTCGCTCCAGGCTGTCGGCCGCTTGGACCTGGGTGATCGAAGCGCGCAAACGATGTGCGGCAGCTTCGAGGTCGGTGCTCCCCGGTTTCTCACCGTGGTCGCGCACCGCGCGCAGGAGCACGGTTTTGCAGTTGGCCAGTTTGCCGAGAACAAACGAACAGGCCAGGGTTGTCGCTTGCCGTTCGTCGTCGGCCCGGCGGTATTGCTCGCGCCGCAGCAGCACGTTGCCGCTGACCGGCCCCTGCATCCGTGCCAGAAAGCGGCCGCGCTCGCTGAGGAAACTCACCCCGACCCCGTGCTCGGCACACATGCCTAAGAGGAAGGGGCTGACCGAGACCTGGCCGAAGCAGACCACCCCAGCGAGGGTATGGATTGGGACCTGCAATCGGGTTTCCTGCTCTACCCGTACCTGGATAGTCTCACCCTCTTTTGCCAGGTAGGCGCCCTGGGTAGTGACGAAGAGAGTGTTGAGCAGCTTCTTCATTCCGCCAGCATCCTTCTGAGATAGCTCTGCACGTCTTTGCCGACCCCGGTTACCTTGGGCAGGCACAGGTGCATGAGTGAGCAGCTCTCGCACTTCTTCTCGAACCGGGCGGGCGGGGTTCGGCCACGCTCGAATAGGGTATGCAGTCGCCTTGCACAATCCCTGGTCAAGGTTCGTAGGACCTCGTCGAAGGTTATTTCTTTGCGCCGCCTCGGTTGCCCATAAAAGAGCGCGCCGGTTGGGATCGCGACCTTGTTCATCTCCTCCAAACACAGCGCCTGGGCGCAGAGCTGCAGTTCATCGCAGCGGTTTGCTTTCGGTCTGCCGCGTTTGTATTCGACCGGATACGGCTGCCAGGTGCCCGACATGCTTTGCCGGTATTCGATCACGTCCGCGATGCCGAAGAGGCCGAGGCTCGAGGAACGCAGCGCCACCCCTCGCTCGGTGCGAACGTCGTTGCGTGCCTCATCCGGACCCTCGTGGGCTTTCTCGTGCAACAGTCGCCCCTCGGCGGTCAGGCGGTTCTCGCCCCAGAGATGCTCCAGGTGGATCAAGGCGCATTGACGCTCACAGAAGGCCAGGTGCTGCAAGGCCGAGATGGGGAGCAGGTCTTCTTCGGGATATGTTGTCATCCCTTCAGCCTCTTGCGGCTTTCCGGTTCGGCAAGGTAGTTTTCCGGCGACACTACTCGTCCCCCGGTTTCCTTCTCGAGCTGCGTCCTGGCTTCCCCGGCGATGGTGCCGCCTTTCCTGGCCGCAACCTTGTTTTCGGCAAACCCTTGGGCATCCTGTTTCCTGGCGATTTCGGTGGTCGCAGCCTCGCCCAGCATCGAGAAGATCAACTCGAGGTCGGTCATGTGGTCGCGCAGGTTTTCGCGCTCGAGACCCTTCAAGTCTTTGTATTCGGATGGAGTAAGCCCGAAGGCGGCCTTGCTGATCTCGGCGGTCAGGATGGCGTACTCGGGTTGTTCTTCTATACCACGTCTCTGCCACTCGTCGGTCAACTCCGCCCGCACCGCGATCCCGCGCAGGTGCTTCTCGATCCAGGCCTCCGAGTAACCCTTGGCCCGGTAGATTTCCTTGGTCCGCGCCGTGGCCAGCTCCGGGTCCTCGATCTCCTGCACGCGCTCGTAGCCGACCTTGGCCAGCCAGCGCTTGAACGGCTCAGCCTTGGGCGAGGGGATGGACTGGATGATACGGAAGCAGCCCTCGGTGGTGGCGCAGTCGGTTTCGCGTTGCTTCCCATCGGCAGCTCGCATTTTCAACCCGTGACAAAATGTCACGGGTTCGAGGCCTTCTTCCTTAAGTCGTTGTTTTAACTTTCTCCAATAGGCACCTGGGTCAGGACTATCTATCAACGCAGCACAGACGTCGATGACAGAGAACCACCAAGCGCCTTCATGAAAAAGGCGGCGTATCTGCTTGCTCTTGAAGACGACCAGGCCCATGGACTTCTGGTTCACGTTCTCAGCGGCTTCGAGAATGTCGCTCACACCAGCACCTCCATGCTCACTCCCTGCGGCAGTTCGGTCGCTGTGGGCGGGGTGATCTCGTACTGGGCGTACGAGCGAATGACCTCGCCCTGCGTCCTGGCCGCGACCTTGACCTTGTCGAAGAGCACGTGACTGGGCGCGTTGCCCAGGGTCGATGCGTGTTTGAAGACGACCAGCTTGCGCGTGGCCATCTGCCCGCGGGCCGCGGAGTGGTCGTGCTCGAACATGTTCTTCAGTGCTTCCCAGAACAGTGCAAGGTCTGCCTCGCCGAAACCGGTTTGAGCGGCCAGCGGCGCCGAGATGAAGCCGTGGCAACGATACAGGGCATAGGGCACGGTGAACTTGCGGCCCATGGTGCGGTTGTCGCCGCTTTGTTTTTCCGCTTCAGCTTCGGTGGCCACGGCCATGCGGGTGATACTATGCTCGAGTTGGACGATCTGGCCCACGCTGCGGGAGAAGGTGAGCTGCACGGGTCCGCGGACCTGGCCTGCATTTTTCCCCGTGGACATCACCGCACCAAAGGTGCGGACATCATAATACTTGCTGCACATGTAGTGCCTTGCTGCCTCGGTTTTCTCCCCCTTTTCTTTGGTTTGTACCTCGGCCTGATCGTGAGCCTGGTCGATAAGGTTGTTCAAGATCGCTTTTTCTTTGATGAAGATATCGAAGGGTGCAGTGCAGCCCTTCACGAGCTGCACGTAGTTGCGCACCTTGCGCTTGAGGCAGACATCGGTGACCAGGCCGTGCCCGGTCTCGGGGTCGACCCGTGGCAGGTTACCGGCGTCAGGGTCACCGTTGGGGTTTCCATCCAGGACGTCGAAGAGCAGGACGAAATCGTAGCGGTGTTGCAGGGGCTGGTTCATGGGTTTCCTCCTTTCGTTACTTGTTCAGGTATTCTTGTCTTGTTTGGTGAACAGTGCCTGGCGCTGGTGATAATAGCCGATGGCGAAGCGGCCCTGGTCCTGCATCGCAAGATGCGAGGGAAAATCCACGACCGGATCGAAGATAGCGCCGAGCAGCCTTTCCAGGTTGACCGCCCGGCCGCGGTTCTCGAGCTTGGACAGGTGGTGATTCTTGAGCTTCAGAAGGTGAGGGAAGGCTGTGACCGGCGTGCTTGAAGCTGCGCCGTAGAAGCGGTCGCGGATGGTGGCGTTGATCCCCGGGCTAGCTTCCTCCTGGATTTTTTCCAAAACGGCGAAGAGCCGGCCGAGACGGTAACCGACGTTGGGATTGCTTTCATCGAGCGACATACCGACCTCCGTGGTGGTTGCATTGGACAATCGATGGCTGCGCACCAGCACCGCCTTGAGCAGTGTGGCGCGCGGATAGGTAATTTCGCGCTCGGCGCGGCAACGGCGCAGCGTGGCCGCGAGGAGCGACTGCGGGTAATTCGTACCTGCGAGGATCGCGTGCATCATTTCCCCGGCGAGGTTTGGCGGAATGTTCTCACTTTTCCTAAGGGCGGCGGTCGAGACGAGCAGGCGCCAGAGAGAGAGGTGTTCTGGTTCATGGGCACGATGGGCAAGCGCACAATCCTCGAAGTGTTGCCTAATGCTGGCCGCGGTGCGGCCGACCGTGCCGGCGTGCCAGAAGCGTATGGCGATGCGCGCCGCATTGGGTGCCAGCCCTAACACGTAGAAGCGGGTCAGGTCGTTTTCGAGCGGCGGTGTTCCGCTCTCGGGAGAACGATACAATGTCCTAATAGCCTGGTTGAGCTGCTCGGGGTTCTCCTTGCCCGGTTCGTCGAAGAGCTGGGCGAAGAGGTCCTCGAAGTGATGTTTTTCCTCGGCCCAAAAAACCGTAGTGGCGTCGCCGACACCGAGTTTCTGCCGGGAGGTCTTGCCGAGCAGCGTGTTGAGTGCAGTGGTGTAGGCAAAGGCGGCCTGTGCGCTGGTCGGCGCGTTGTGACATTGCTCCTTGCCGTAGGAGTCGAAGCCCATATTTTTCTGGAAAGCTACGATTTTGGCATTGCTCTTGGCACCGGCGATCGGGGTGCGGGGATGGAGCCGTGCGACCGGTGCGAGGTCGCCGCTAACGAGGCAGAAGGCAGGGGCCGAAGACACCTCCCCAGCCTCTTCATCGTCTTCCTCAGGGTTAGTCGTACCGATCGCGGTGAGGTAGTCGCGCACCGAACCATTCTGACAAACCAGTTCTTCTTGTCCCGTAACGATGAAGCTGAGATTACACCCTGGTATCTTGGCGCAATCAGCCCACAGCGGATGCTGGAAGACCAGAGTTTTATGATCAGAATTCAGGAAGTTCATCACGGCTGTCAGTTCATGGTCCTCAGGGTACTTCGTTACGAGTACCGCAAGCTCGGCTTTGAAGGCGACATGTTGCTTTGCGGCCATGTCGCGGTGCTCGGCCGTGTCGCTTTTTGGCCAGCCCAGGACGTACCCATAATGGTCCCACAACAGATTGGCGGTCTGCCAAGCCCGCGAACCGGAACGACCTTTCTCTTGTGGAACGAGGAATTGTCGAGCCAAGAGTTTCTTCCCGACTTTGGTTCGGGTATCGATGAGGGTAGAAAAGGTGCCATCAGGCTCGAGAATGAGGAGAAAGGGAATCTCTTTGTGTTGGAAGCCTCGTGGGGCGACCTGGTTGGAACCATCTTTGGAAAGCCTCTGATAGTACGCGGCAAGCGCTTGCAGTATCATCGCCGCACCTCCGGGCTGTCAGGGGGGGGCACGAGTAGGCTGCCGTGTCTGAGTTCGGCCCGGAAAAAAGCCGCCCGGCAGTTCGGTCCGCAGTGATGGTTGCCTTCGATCTGAGCAGCGGGGTCGTGCTCCAGGTCGTAGAGCATGAAGCCGAGGTCTTGGCTGTGGTCGATCGGCTGGGATGGGCCCTCGTGCTGCGCGAGCAGGGCGAACTCAGCGGCGAACTCGCGGCAGCCAAGGTAGGGTCTGTGGAAGCACTGGCCCTTTTCGGCGCGACGCAGGAACATCTCCTGGAACTTGATCACGCTGTCTTCGGGTCCGGCTTTGGCGGTCAGCTCGAACCGGGCGTGCAGTACATAGCGGACATCGCGTAGGAACAGACCAGCGCGCTGCTGACGATTCTCCTCCACTAAGAGACCGTCGGTGCGCGGTGACATCACCGCACCAACCTCGTTGCGCCGCACCGAGGCCCATTTGATGGGGTTGAGGATGTCGATGCGCTCCACGATCCAGCGAATGGCCGGTTTCCACAGGATGGCCTCGAGGATGCCACGCGCGGCAGAGGGTGTCATCACGTCGTACGAGACGCGCTCGACCTTCATCTCCGGCCTGGTGAAACAGGCGTTGTCGCCCCAGACCACAATTCTGAAGGGCGCGCTGCGCGGTCGGGTGTCGGTCATGATTCCTCCTTCAACAAATCAGTTGATCGGGTTCGAAGATACCGGCGAGGTCGGCGCACAGGCCGAGATTCTGGTCATACAAACCACCTTGCCGCTGAAGGTAGATGCCGGGATGGACTTCCTCGATGGCTCCACGCTGGAGAAGTTCATGATGCATCCTTCGCGGTACGTTGACGGTGTAGCGTTGCAGCTTGCGCAAGAGGAAGCGTTCGGCGCCAAGGCGGACGAGGAACGCACCGAGTCGCGCGCCTTCTTCGCCGTGCAAGACCACAACAGTGGCCTGGCCTTGCTCATCGATAAGGTGGAAGTGTTCGGCCGCGCTGCGGAAGCTGATTCTCAGCTCACTGTCATTGCGCAAGTATCCAAGGATGTTGTGCCGATCGAGCCGTTCGCCGTGGATCCAGAAGAGCTGGCGGAAGAAGTGCTCGAAGCGCTCCGGCGCCAGCCGGTCCCCGCAAGGCTCTATGAGAAGCTGTCTCCCTATCTCCGCTGCCTGGCGGAGGTGGCCGACCGGAATTGCACTGTCCGGTTGAAAGACGAAGACCTGTCCGAGCTCGAGCCGGCCCTCCCGGTTGCAGCGCCCGGCGGCCTGGGCGATGGAATCGAGCCCGGCCAGGGCGCGATACACCACGGGGAAATCGAGGTCCACGCCGGCCTCGATAAGCTGGGTGCTGACCACGCGCACGGGCTCACCGGAAGCCAGCGCCGCCTTGATCTTGGCGATAACCTCGCTGCGGTGCTGACCGCACATGAGCGCGGAGAGGTGATAGGAATCCTTCTTCGGCAGCAATTCGTAGAGCTTCCGGGCATCGTCGCGACGGTTGACGATGCACAGCACGCGTTCATGTCCAAGTAATTTTTCGGCTAGGTCAAGCCAGGGCAGAGGCACGTCCAGATGGTCGATCAGCTCGACGCGGGTGCGCCGGAGTGCATCGTGCAGTCTCCTTGGTGCGGTACAAATTTCGCGCAACCCAGGCAAGCCATTGAAGTTGAATTCGAAACCTTGACGCGGTGTAAATGCCGGCTGAGTCGCTGTGCCGAGCACGAAGGTCACCTTGTAGTTGCGGCCGAGTTCCTGGATTGCCTCGAGAACGGGAGTAAGGAAATCCGGGGGGAGAAGCTGGACTTCATCGAGAATCACCACGCTGTTCACAACATTGTGCAGCTTGCGGCAGCGGCTGGTTCGGCTGGAGAAGAGGCTCTCGAAGAACTGTACCGCGGTGGTGACGATGAGTGGCGCGTCCCAGTTCTCGCAGGCCAGTCGGCTACGCGGATTGTCCTTGGCCGGATCGTCGACGTCGAGGTTGCTGTGGTGTTCGACCACCGCATTGCCGAAAATTTTGCGGAACTGGTCGGCGGTCTGCTCCACGATGCTGGTGTAGGGGATGACGTAGATGATACGGCGTTTGCCGTGCTTCACGGCGTGATTGAGGGCAAAAGCCAACGAGGACAGCGTTTTACCAGTTCCGGTCGGAGCAGTCAGGGTAAACAGCCCCGGTGCTTCGGTTGCTCTATTCTGGCAGGCAGCGAGCAGCTCGGCGCGCAGCTCGTTGACTGTGCTTGGCTGCACTGACTTGGTTATTGTGTCCATGAAGGTGTCGAAGATTGGAAGCAGCTCAGCAAGGGAGGGATATCTCTTGCGCTGCTTCCCCTTCTCCGGGTCGGCAAAGGCCTCGGTGTCCAGGAAATCAGCGTCTACCAGGCAGGAGAAGAGCATGCGCAGCCACAGTGAGAGGGACAATTCCGTACCACCCTTGGCTTTCTCGGTGGGCAGGGGTTGGTCGAGGAGCCAACCAGGGATTTCCCCTCGTTGTGCACGCTCGAGGTGCTGCTTTTCAGCAAGACGATGCTCGAGGTCTGCATGTTGGTGATGCTCGTTCGACCAATCGGGGAGGCCGGCGTGGTGGCCGCAGATCACGTAGGCCAGGACGCGGCCCAGCGGGCCAACGCTCTTCACTGCATGCCGCCCCCCGGCACTGGAGTGATCGACCCGGCCGGGTTTGGACTCGAGATGCGCGTCGTTCGACCTCCTGAGATACTCCTGGAACTCAGGGGCGAATTTTCCCAGGTCATGCCACAGCCCGGCAAGGTTGGCCCAGCCGCTCGCGCTAAAAGGCGCCGCGAACTCGCAGGCGAGCTTGGCCACGGCCTCGAGATGAGCTTCGAGCGGGTGCCAGGTCGTCTCGGGGCGGTCCGGCAACGAGTGGGCGTAGGCGAGCGGTTGGTTGCAGAACGCGCTCTGCTCCTTCATGAAGTACCTTGCAGCTGATTCGTGTCTTCTGTCCTACGTAGCCGAAACATCTTTGGCAAACGAATTGTTCCTCGCTCAATGATTATTCATGTTTCACCCCACCCTCTCCTCCGCCTCCGCCCGCAGCCTTGCGGCCAGCTCGGCGGGTTCTTGCACTTCGACCTCGTTGCCCCAGCCGCGGACCCAGCGGGCAATCTCGAGGCTGCCACCCAGGGTGAACTCAAGTTCCACCCGGCCGTCGGGCAGGAGGGTGGCGGTGTGGTCCTTTTCGGCCAGCTCCTCGCGGGCCAGGGTGCCGGAACGCGGTGTGAAGATCAGGCGGTAGGTAGCCGGTGTGTCCCAGATCATCCCGAAGTTGCTGCGCAGCGAGCCTTTCAGGTCGAAGGGGTGTTCTAAAACGAAGTGCTTGCGCTGCAAGGTGGCGTGGAGGATGCGCTTGACCTTGAACACGCGCACCGCGCCGTGCTTGTTGCACAGACCAATGCAGTAGAGGAAGGAGTCGCGCAGCCACAGGGTGTACGGGTCGAACAGGCGGCGGTCCGGTTCGGCGGCGTCGAGGCTCTGGTAAGTGAGAACCACGCTCCTGTGCTCGAGGATGCCGCGGGTGAGGTCAAGGACCACGTCCATTTTGTCGGCGTAGTCCTGAGGCAGGGTGTAGCTCTGCACGAAGCTGCCCCGGCCGCGTTCGAGCAGCTCGGCGAAGCGGCTCCCGAGGGAAGCGCGCAGGCGGGCGAAGAAGCGCTCGAAGTTGCTGCAGAACACGGTGTTCTTAAAAATCCCGAGCAGCTCCTCGGAGACCAGCAGCGAGTACAGCTCGGGGTAGGTGAGCGGCACGGTGAGAGTCTTAAGATCGTCGGGGATGGAAAAGCGCAGCTCGCGGCCAGCTCGCTCCTCGCAGATCGGGTGGATCCGGCTGAGCAGGTCCATGGTCCGGCGCAGCCGCCGCTTGAAGCTCTCTTCGACCTCTCCGCCGCGGCAGTCAGCCAGAGACAAGGCAAGCTCGGCGATACTGTAACTCCGCCCCTTGCTCGCGAGCAGCTCGAGCATCAGCCACTGCAGGTAGAACTGTCCGCCCATCCCGGCGCACTCGCTGCCCATGCTCATCCCTCGTCGAACCTGATTCCCTCGTCGGTAGCAGAGCCGTTGCCGAAAGTTAACCCCGGTTAGTTGCAGGACACCCAGGAGGTGGTCGCATCGTCCAGGTCGCACAGAAGCGAAAGAGCTGGATAGGGATCCTCATCATAGCTCCTCCATGGATCAATTCACTGGTGCCCCAACCTCTCACCCCTCGGGGACATTTGGTGTCCGTCTCGGTAATTTTTTTTCAAGCCGACATCGCCGCCGGTCGCCCCGGCTATCCTTTCGTAAGAAATGAACGGCGGTGGGAACAACTACCAACCATTCCGAATCCAACGCGGGGCTGTCGGTTTTTGCGAGGTTGTTTATGGTGGGGGTATTCGACCAGAGCGAACCTCGGGTTCAGTCGACCGTTCTGGGTGATCCGGTCAGGGCCATACGTGCGTCTTGGGCGCCGCACATGCCGTAGCCATCGATGACCCTGGCGTCCCACAGGATGAGCGGAGGGGTGTTCTCACCCGGACAGAGCGGTGCACCCGGCTCCTCGGCCCCCATCTCCAGGGTCTCCAGGAAAATGGTCCGTTCGATCAAGGCGACGATGAGCCGGCGCGTCAGACCTACTTCCTCTTCCTGTTCGAGCCTGGCCATGTACCGCACGCCGTCCGGTTCCACAGTGGCGATCTCGGTGATCGGCAAACGATGGACGACGCGGGGTTCCCCCTTGATCGCGCTGTCGAAGGCCAAGACCAGCATGACGGGTTGCGCGCTCGGATCTTTGAGCATGGCCAAGGTGACGTTCTTGACCTTGGTGAAGTATCCCTTGGCCTCACTCTTCTCCATCGACGCAACCGACTTGTGCAGCCCAGGCGCCGGCGGAACATCTTGTGCCCGGGTCGAGGGCAGTGCGACGATGCAGATGAAGAAACAAAACATGAGGTGGAAAAGAACCGGCACTGCCGAGCTACCACATCGTCAAGATCGGATAGCGACGAATATCCGGGTCCGGAGTGAGGATGCACAAACCCTTGGTCAAGGCCTGGGCGATCAAGACGCGATCGAAAGGATCCTTGTGAAGGATCGGCAAGAGTCCGATTGCCAGGGTATCTTCTTCCTCGATCGGTAGAGGAGAGATGCCATGCAGGTCGCGGATCTCGGGAATGCGCTCCTTGAGCGGCCCTTTGATCGAAAGTTTTCCCAAGTGCACCTTGATCGCGATTTCCCAGGTCGAGGCCGCGCTCAAAAAGATGTCGTTTTCGGGATCCTTGAAGGCCTCGCGTACTTTCGGCGACAGGTTTGGATCGTCGCTGGCTATCCATAGAAAGGCACAGGTATCCAAGAGATAGCGCCGGGGTTGCATGTCAGTCACCGTAAAATGCGGCAATCAGACTCTCCGGCAGGGGTTCGAAAAAGGCAGGGGTCACTGCAACCTCACCCTTGCTCAAGCCGATTGGTCTTGGGGTCGATCGTTTTGGCGATAGTGGTGTTATCTGAGCAATGGGCGTATTGCGCCGACACAGCATGATCGTTTCGCCGCTCTCTACTCTTTCGAGATATCTGGACAAGTTGGTCTTGGCTTCATGAATATTGAGGTAAATCATGCGCGTCCTCATTCAATCGGACAGGATATGAGCCAGAAGATGGGTTGATAGTAAATCAAGTAGTAGACTAAGTCAAGTTCGATTGCGGAGAGCAGGTAAGTGATCAGTCTTGGGGTGACAAGGGGTCCTGTCGCCTCTCACACCGACGCCGCTGCATCCTGCGCGTCGCTTGGAGGCCCGCATGCTTGCTGTCGCCCCCACCATGCTCATGCTTGCGCCCGACGGTGCTGCCTCCTGCGCACCACCTGGAGGTGTGCATCCTTGCACTCACCGTGGCGGGGATCCCCCGTCGGCGCCACCCCTACGGTGAAAAACAACCTGCAATCCACCCAAGACTGAGGGATACGGGAGCAGGTTGCCGACCTCCGGGGTCCCGAGCCTGGGGGCACCATGGCGGTGGCGGTGGCCTTTCGGCGCCGACCACGCACGCAGAACCTTTTCCAAGAAGCAGATATCACACGACAATCAGCCCCGAACACCTGGCACCGCTCTTGCCTTGGTCAGCACGAGGAAACAACCCTCGAAAGAGCCCCCATGTACCACCGCCTCATGCTCCTTCTCCTGTGCTCTGCGCTGTGCAGCGACTATGCTGCGGCCGGCTCGACCATCTACTTCCTTACCGGGTACGAGTATGACAACCTCAACACCTTGTACGATTCCGAGACCGCCCGGACCATCGAAACCATCCTGGGCCACCGCGGTTATCGCCTTGTCCAGGACAACCGCACCACGCTGCGCGAGCTCCTGGAGTACATCTCCGACCCCGGCACCATCGCTATTTTTTTCAATGGCCACTCCAACGGCGTTCCGGACGAGAACAACCGGTTCTGGGTGTATGACCCAGCCAGCGATGGCTACGTCAAGGTGACCGCCGAGATGATCGAAGAGGAGATCGAGAACTTGCCCGGTGACTACTGCCCCAGCAACAACCTGGAATGGATCACCATGGGCACTTGTTCCAGCCATTACAGCCGCGAGTACTACCTGGCCGCGCTGGGCCTCACCACGGACCAGGTGGCCTATTGGGGTTGGAAGGAGCCGATCTACCTGTCCGGCGCCCTCACCAATATGACCGATAACTTCCTCACCTTCATCCAACGCCTCCCCCACCGCAACGGCGCCATCCGCGAAGACGAGGTACCAGAAGATCGCCGCGAGGCCTTCGCGGTGTTGGAATTCGAGACGGCCGACCTCTATACTCCTCTGTTGCTTACCGTGGGCGGAAAACCCTTCGGCGGGCCTGAACTGAATTTCCAGCGCACCCGCGAGGAAAAGCTGCCCGGCTTCCGGCCGCAACAACTACTCCTCCCTCTCTCCCTCTTCGCCGATGACGGCGGGACCGTGCGCCTCTTCGATCCCTACGGTTCAACCAAGAACAAGGGTCAGGAACTCGACGACTACTTGCTGCGAGGACTGACCCTGCGCTGCCTCCAGAGTGAAAAGGTGCTCCACGTTCGGAACGGCACCTTCCATTTCGGTGACAACTCCCTTGAAAAGGTACACAAAGACCTCGCCTCGGGCGAATGGAAGGGGGCACACCGGGTGCTCGCCGATTGGACCGAACTGTCCGGTGCCGAACTGACGTTCACCTACACCTACCGCGGTCAGTGCGGCTGAACAAGTGGCACTCGTCCGCACCAACTTCGAGCGCATGGCCGTGGGCACTTGCACCGCCAGCCGTTCCTAGAGCAGGAGGCGTTCTGCCCAAAACCCTCACCTCCTCCAGTCGCTCGAACGAGCCCGAGGTCCCTTCTTCCTGGAGGGACCTGTTCTTCCTCGCCTCGTACCTCCGTCCCTACCGCACCGTACTCGGCCTGGCCTTCCTGCTGGTGCTCGGCATCAGCGGTGCGGGGGTCAGCGCTCCGCTGTTGATCCGTCACGCCATCGACCAGGATATTCCGAACCACGACCTGTGGGGACTGGCGGTCACGGTGGCCGGCTATTTCCTCTTGCAACTACTCATCGTCGGAGCGACCTACGTGGAGATGCTCACCTTGACCCGCGTGGGCCAATCGGTCCTGTGTACCATCAAGGCAGCCCTCTTCCGGCACGTCCTCACCCTGCCGCTCTCCTTCTTCGAGCACATGCCGGGCGGGAAGCTGGTCTCACGCATCGACAGCGACGGGGAGAAGCTCGGCAACCTGCTGTCCACCGCCTTGCTCAAGCTCGTCTCGGATGTGCTCTTACTGCTCGGCATCGTGACCGTGATGATCGCCATCGATCCCCGGCTCTTCGCCATCGCCGCCCTGCTCCTCCCCTTGCTGCTCGCGCTCACCCGGCTGGTCCAACTCCGGCTCATTCCCCTCTTGCGCCGGCACCGCGAGAGCTTTGCCGTGGCGGTGGCCACCATGTCCGAGCTGGCCCAGAACCGTGCGCTCGTCAAGGCCCTGGACGTAGAACCCTGGGCGATCGAACGCACCGCGCGGCTCTCGGAGAGGGAACTCGACGTCCATCGCCGGGTCGAGTTGGGCAACATCTTGTTCCACAACAGCATCATCCTCTTCGAGGCGCTCGGTCTCTCCGCAGCCCTGTGGTTCGGTGGTACCCTGGCCCTCGGCGGAGCCATCAGCCTCGGCACCGTGATCCTGTTCATGACCTACATCCGGCGCATCTTCGAACCCATCCAGAGCCTATCGACCAATCTCACCATCCTGCAGGAGGCCATGGTCGCCGCCGGACGGATACGCGAGCTGCATGGCCGAACCGCGGAAACCTCCCCCTCGGACCGCACCGATCCCTCCGTGCCGGCCTGGCGGACCCTGGCCTTCGAGAAGGTCTCATTCCGTTATTCCCCGACCTCGCCCTGGGTCCTCCAAGACCTCTCCTTCTCCCTCGCTCGCGGCGAACGCCTGGCCCTGGTCGGCGACACCGGCTCGGGGAAGACCACCATCGTCAACCTCGCCCTGCGCTTCTGGGAACCCGAGGCGGGCCGGCTCTCTCTCGACGGGCATGACCTCGGGGCCTTCCCCTTGCGTTCCTACCGGGCGCTCTTCGGCCTGGTCCTGCAAGAGGTTTTGGTCTTTCCCGGCTCCTTCCTCGACAATGCTCGCCTCTTCGATCCCGGCATCTCCGAAGCCTCCGTGCGGGAGGTCTGTCACCGCCTCGACCTGCACACCTTCCTCGATCGCTTGCCGAACGGACTGCACACCCAGCTCAGCGAGCGTGGCGACAACCTCTCGCAGGGGGAACGCCAGATCCTGGCTTTGGTCCGCGCGGTATTGCGCCGAGCAGACCTCCTGATCCTCGACGAGGCCACCGCCTCGATCGATCGCCGGACCGAGGCCGTGTT
>Ga0156395_1069_pt1 | contig 14964 bp, 13 predicted proteins | sample RifOxyA3_FD_108039 | JGI IMG/M metagenome (GOLD analysis project Ga0156395, IMG submission 108039) | Deltaproteobacteria bacterium RIFOXYA12_FULL_61_11 | reverse complement strand
CGAAGGTCCCTAGCCTTGCGCCGACCCCGAGCCCGGTGAAGACCACGGGGGCGTGCGTGCGTCGCAGAGACGTGAGGGTCGGCAGATCGAGGTGGTCGTAATGGTCGTGACTGAGCAGGACCAGGTCGATCGGCGGCAGGTCCTCGAAACGCACCCCGGGGGGCCGTACCCGTTTCGGTCCGGCGAAGGAGATCGGACTGGCGCGCTCTGACCAGATCGGGTCGGTCAGCACGGTTAGGCCGTCAATACGAAGTAACACTGTAGAATGATTTATAAAAGTCCACGAGAGGTGTCCCCGTTCGTTCCGCCCGGGCGGGATGGTTCTCGGGGGGGCATCGATCCAGGAAGGCCAGGAGCGGCGCTCTCGGGTGAATTGCCATTTCACGAGGTCGAGGAACCCCTTGTCGAAGGGCCGCCAGTTCTCGAACCTCCCTTCGCTGAGCACGCTGCCGGGCTGCTGGGCGGAAGCAAGGTCGGTTCCGGCCGTGGCAAGGGCGAGAAGAACGAGGGAAACATCGAAGGTGCCGGACATGGGTTGCTCCATCGTGTTGCCGGGCGGGAAAAACCTTCCCCCCTGTCGAGGAAGTACCATAGAACGCTTCCCGGCCAGGTCAAGCCCAGGAAACCCGGTGCTGTAAGGCTTCAACAGTACAGTTTTGGGCGAATCTATCGAAGTCCAACGTGGTTTCCGACCCAGGCTTCGGACGGAGTAAAGTGCAACGTGGTTGCCGGTCAGGTAACATCATCTTTATTCAAGCCAGCCTGGTGGAGAATAGCCATGAGTGTCCCCTTGGGCAATGCTTTCTTGTGTATCGGTACAACTACTCGCCTCATTGTTTCAGCGTTGTAGTAGAGGTGATGGCTCCCCCTGGACCTCTCGAGAACGAACCCGTGTTCCAGGAGGATTCTGATGAGGGTCTTCGGGGTTAGTGGTAATAATTTAGGCATGAGCACTTTCTACGGAGATGGTCGCTTCGAGGATATCTTCTTCGGTTGGTATCCTCTCCCCATGCACCACGAGGCTTTCGACGTAGAGTAGTATCGCTTCTCTCGCCATGACGATCGCTTCATCGATCGTCTCGCCGAAGGTCACGCACCCCTGGAGCGTGGGCACGGTCACGGTATACCCCCCTTCGGGTTCCTTTTTCAGGTGGATGCGATAGTTGAGGATCTTCATGTTGTTGCCTCGAAACAGTCATGTCTCGCAGTATAGCAGATCCTCGGATGAGCAGGGGGAGTTTCATCTGCTTATTTCGCCGGTGTCGGGAAATTCTAAGTTTGGGAAATTCAAGGAAATTCTAAGTTGGACTTCAAACCACCGAATCGCCTTTCCGATCGTCCAGGAAGGTACGTCCGAACTGGTACTACTTCCTATAGTTGTTCCCATTCCGACCAACTGATGCCCGCTTGTTTGAGGATTCTCAGCAAGAGTTCATGGCCGATGTCGGCATGATGGGGATTGGGAACAACGAGAGTAGTTGCGCCACGGAGCATGAACTGATACCTGCCGCCTGTAAACGGACCGAGGAAACCGGCTCGGCGAAGAGCTGAGATCAGGTTGCGGCGCTTGACGGTTCTGCCGGTGGGGGTCATGCGACCTTCGGGGCAACAAGGTTGACCCCGTCGACGACGGGTAATGCCAGCCCTTGGGTCAGGCGAAGGAGAAGCCAGCCCTCGAGAACGTCGCGCAGTTCTTCTCGGCAGAGTTCGAGCGTCGCCGCATTGGCATAGACCCCGGTACAGCAAGGGATCTCTCCGTAAAAGCTGTGATCGTCAGCCAGGATTTCATAGCTGGCTTGCCTGAGACATGCTTGAATATACTCGGATATCATGGCCGGTCTCCGAAACGGAACACCACCGTAGAGTAGCACGGTCAGGTTTGGTTGTCAGGGGTGGAGTTGCGCCAATGGTCTCCAGGCCTGGATGAAGGAACGCAACACCTTCTGGTCCTGCGGTGGGCGTCGGCCGAGGATTTCTCTGCGAAAGGACGATTCGGAGGATCGAAGTCCAAGGTGGTTTTCGACCCTGCTCAAGGTTCCCAGGTGAGCTGCAGCTTCTTGTGGTTGAGGGCGCAATCGCGCAGGTAGAGGTTGATGAGGTTTTGATAGGGCATCCCTAGTTCACCTGCCAACAATTTGAAATAGCTCACGGTGTCCTTGTCGAGACGAATGGTGATGGGTTGTTTCAGTCTCGCAGTATAAGGATTCTTCTCGCCCTTCATCGAGGAGAAATCATAATGCTCCCGCATGGGCTCACCTCCGATACACTGTACCTATCAGCATGCACGGGGGCCAAGTACTATCGCCTGTCATGAGATTCGGAGTAGTATCCGGAGTAGTATCCGAGTTGGACGTTATTCTACCGGCCCTAATCCCGTCTTGAAAGTTCGCCGAATATTCCCTCCGCATTGTCCCCAGATTCATTTTTGGCGAGGGACAGGGTGAGAGGCGACAGGACCCCTTGCCCCACCCAAGACTGAAGGAATACACGCCTTGCCGTTGTATTCCTCCCGCGGACGTTCTATAGCGAGGCTGTCCTGCTTGTCGCGCTTACCGGGAAGAGTACGTACACCTGAAAAGCGTCGTCCCGGTGCAGCGCTAGGTCCTCAACTCCAACCGGTGGGCCTGATGCGACCTCGGACCTTCTCCTTTCCCGCCCGCACCCTGCTGCTGCTCCTGATCGGAGGCAGTATGCTCGCCACTTGCGTGTGGTGGTGGGAAGACTACTCCATCCGGGGTATCGACAGCACCCTCCATATTGCCAATGCGCTGCGGTTCCACGACCTCTTGGCCGACAACTGGAATACCCCCGGACAAGCACCGCTCGACAGGCTCCGCTTCTGGTACAACGCTTTTAGCACGCCCAGCGCCAGCCTGAACACCATGTGGCCGCAAATGCCGTATTGGCTCAGCGCCCTCTTCTTGGAGCTGCACCGCTCGCATTTTGCGATCCGCCTCCCCATGTTGTTGTATTTCGTCATCCTCATCCTCTCGTGCTACAGCCTCGCCGCGAAATTGCAAGACCGCGCCACCGGCGTGCTCGCCGCCTTCTTCGTCTCGACGACCCCGCTGATCTTCATGGCCTCTCGGCACTATGCTCTCGACTTCCCCATGACCGCCATGGCCCTGGCAACCTGGTGCTGTCTCATCAAGTCCGACCACTTCTCGCAACGGGGTTGGAGTTTCATCGCGGGCTTGGCGCTCGGGTTGGGCATGCACTGCAAAGGGCAGATCCTCTTCTTCGTCACCCCGATCATCCTGGTCGAGTTGGCTCGAGGACTGGGCTCGCGTACGACGGGTAGGTGGTTTCGGGCTCCCCCCAGGCTCAACATACTCCTCTTCCTCGGGGCAGCCTTCATACTCGCCGCTCCTTGGTGGCTCAGGGCGCTGCCGGATATTGCTCAGCAGTTCCGCGAACACGTGGGATCAACCGAGCACCTCTTCTTCTCCCAGGCCAAGACCGACGCTCCGTACTCCCCCCTGTCCATGAGTTGGTACCTGTTCTTCTTGTGGTGGCACAATGGCTTAGGTCCCGTATACGCCCTCGCCCTCCTCCCCTCTCTGTGGTTCCTCCGGCGACGCACGGTGCCCTATCTTTCCACCCTTTTCATCACCATTCTGGGAAACTTAGCTCTGTTCTCCATCGTTCTCGTGCTCAAACAAGCCCGCTACATCCTACCCCTTGCGCCCCTCGTGGGTATCGTCCTGGCCTTGGGTCTCCGAGCACCGCTCGGTAAGGGGTGGAGTGGCCGGACGGTGCTCGCCCTGCTCATCCTCTTCGGCTTCGCGCACTATTTTTTCCTGAGTTGGCATCCCGACAGCTACCTGTACTACCTACATGGCCGTCGCACCTATCAGTACTCCAACATATACATGAGCCCCCCTCAACCCGACACACATCGGTGGAGAACCCCCCTTGCGCAGGAGCTCCGGCGCCTCGCTGGGTCTTCTCCCAAGGTAAAGGTGCTCCTCGTCGGCATGGACCAGTCGGCTCACCCTCCTCCCCTCGACGCTTACATCGACTATTGGCTCCGGCTTGCCGATGCCGACATCGAGGTCGATCATCTCTTCTTCAACACTCACAAGGTGAATGAGCTGGTGAGTCACGCGGAATTCGTGCTCGTCCATCTGCAGGAACTCGAACTCTCCGTTCTGGACTCGTCCGCGATCCTGACCCACCTACGGGGGTATCTCTATCCATGGAGCTGGGACTACCTTTTCCCTAATCCCAACCTCGAAAGCTTTTTGCTCCATTTCAATGACTTATTTGTCTTTTATTCCCAGTACCGTACTCCGGACGGCCATACGATTTCCGTATTCGTCAGGAGACGGGCCCCAGATGATATCCGCGAGTTCAGCCCCCCACCTCTTCCCTCTCCGTAAAACAATCCGTAACCATTCAGTCTTGGGGGGATCGCTGAACATTTTTGTAACCTCATCGGGGTGGCGCCGACGGGGGTCCCCCGCCACGGTGGGTGCAAGGAAGCACACCTCCAGGTGGTGCGCAGGATGCAGCACCATTGGGCGCAAGAATGAGCATGGTGGGGGTGGCCGCATGGATGCGGACCTGCAAGCGACGCGCAGGATGCAGCGGCGTCGTTGTGTGAGGCGACAGGACCCCTCGTCCCCCCATGACTGATCTCATGCAACAATCCCGCACCTCGGCTTGCGCGCTGTGTCAATACATGCTAGGATTCTTGGCATTGACCGTGAAGGCTCCCGAATATGCACCGGTTCCTTCTCTTCCTCCTCTCCTTAGGGCTCTGCCCTCTTCCCACTCCGGCCGAATCGATCGACAACTGCGCCCCCGAGGAATTCCGCCCCTATCGCACCATCCACTCGGCCGAAGAACTGACCGTGCTCGACCTCATGCTGCTCTCGAGATCCCCGCGGCCCGACCCGGGGTTGCGGACCATGGTCGCAGGACTCTTCCGACTCGCCGAGACGATCAAGCGCCTGAACGCAAAATCTTCTTTTTACGCCGGCACCATCGAGGGAGCCTTGTTCAAACTACCGAGTTCCTCGACCAGCGACATCGATCTCATTCCCCTCGGTCCCATGCGGTATGGCGCACGCAGCCGCTTTGCCGGGGATCTGCGCCGGGAACTCCATCACGACGATCATGGGCTCGATCCTACCCTGCTCGACGTCTGGAGTTTCAACCGGGGTTTGGACTTACAGGTGTTCCTGAAGGGCTATACCCAGGAAAAAGCCATCGAGGAGATCATTACCTTTAGCCATAAATCGGCCAAAGGCCTGCTCCTCTTCCACCTCCCACAGAGTGCAGACGAGGCGCCGAGTTTTACCCTCCTCTTGCCCTGTCCGGTGCTGCAGCACCTGGCCGAAGCCCAACGCGTGCTCAATCACCCGGGAGAACAGGGGCAAGCCTCTGGACCAGGCAATGAAGCCTGTGAGACCTCACCCGCTCTCGACCGGGTGACCGGAACGCTGTTACCCCAGGTGTACAATTCCTTGGAGACCGCCCACGCCACCCTGCGGGACTCGCTCCAAGCACGCTTGATCGGCAGCTTCACCATCGAGCTCTGTCTGCAAGGAGATGCTGCACGCAAGAAGTAGGTACCCCCGCCACTCTCGACCTGTTACCACGCGAACCTCAGAAACCACGGACCTCCTCTGGACCCTGAGATCAAGATGCGCTAGGGAAGTGGCAGCAACCTTCTGGATGGAGCCCATGACCAACGTTTTCGTGAACCGGACGATCAACCTGCGCAAGATCAGCCATCTCGGTTTCGATATGGACCACACCCTGGTCCTCTACGACGTCGAGCGTTTCGAACGCCTGGTACACACGCTGGTCAAACGCCAGTTGGTGGAACAGCGGGGCTATCCCGTCGAGGTCTACGACCTGCCGTTCGAGCGTGAGCGCTTCATCCGCGGTCTGGTCATCGACAAGAACGCCGGGGACATTTTGAAGATCAACCGCTTCGGACGCATCCGCAAAAGTTATCACGGGACTCGCGAGATCGATTTCCGCACCCAGTCCAAGCGTCACTGGAGTACGTATGTCGATCTCAACGATGCCAACTATCTCGCCATGGATACCGCCTTTTCCGTGACCGTGGTTTCCTTGGCCGCGCTCCTGGTGGATCTGCACGATGCCCGGCCCTCGGCGGGCCTGCCGCCCTATGGTACCCTGGTTGACGACGTGGTCGCCTCGGTGGATCAGGTCCATCGCGACGGCACCCTCAAGACAGCGGTCCGCGAAGATCTGCCCAGCTTCATCCGTCGCGATCCTGCCGTCGCGGTCGGACTCGAACGCTACCGGCATCACGGCAAAAAGCTGTTTCTGGTGACGAATTCGCACTATGATTACACAGCCTTGTTACTCGATTACACCCTCAACCCCTCGCTGAGCGACTATCGCGATTGGCGGGAATTGTTCGACCTCGTGGTCACCGGTGCCGGGAAACCCCGGTTTTTCTCCGACGACGTGCCCTTCCTGCGGGTCGACCCCGCCGACGGCAAGATGACCCACGACCCGGGAGGCCCTCTGACCGGCTGTTATCATGGGGGCAGCGCCTCCCAACTCCAGCGCCGCCTCGGTATCCAGGGCGAGGAGATCCTCTACGTCGGCGACCACATTTACGGGGATATCCTCCGGCTCAAGAAAGATTGCGGCTGGAGGACCGGTCTCGTTATCGAGGAACTGAGCGAAGACCTGGCTTCGACGCGCCGCCTCCTACCGACCAACGAACGCATCACCGCGCTGATGCTGCAGAAAGCGCCCTTGGAAGAAGCCTTGCTCGAACTCCGCACCTCGGCCAAGGATCACCGAAAAACCTTCGAGCGCGGAACGGCCGACAAGCTCAGCCGCAGCATCGCCGCTCTCGACGAGGAGATCGGGACCTTGATCGTCACGTACCAACAGGGCTTCAATCGCTATTGGGACGAATTGATGCGAGCCGGGAACGAAGAGAGTTTCTTCGCCGCTCAGGTAGAACGCTATGCTTGTTTGTATATGCCGGGAGTTACCGACCTCTTGGCGCTCTCACCTCGGGCCTACTTACGCGCGCCGAGACGTTTGTTGCCCCATGAAATGTAGGGAGTGAGCGGGCTCGGGAAAGGTCTTCAGTGCTTCTTCCGGGCGAGTTGCCGGACCAGTTCGAAGAGATCCTGGAATTCGTCGTGGTGCCGCAACGAGCGCGCCGGCAACTCTTCCCCGTCCCGGAGTTTTTCGAGCATCAACCGCAACACGTGCAAGGGCCCCGCAATACGGTGAGTCACGACCAAGCCCACCATCACCACCGCGAAGGCCAGGAAGAGCATGAACAGGGCGGAGAAGAGGTTGATTGCCTGGATGGTCTCGGTGTTCCGTTGGACCAGGAGGCGCAATTCCTTGAATTTGCCACTGATTTCCTCGGTAGGTTCCTGCCGCATCTCCGCGCTGCCGAGGAGGCGTTCGTTGAAGGTGCCCAACTCGAGGAGCTTCTCGTTGGCTTCGCGCATCCTGCCTATCAGGGTAGCCATGACCATGACGTAGACCAGGAACAAGGTCGCCAGGAGACTCAGCACATACCCCAGATAGCGGAGCTGAAAACTTTTATTGATCAGGTAGTTTTTTCGCTGCATAGGTCCTCGACCCACACCGTGATCCTGTTGTAGGTCCATCTCTCCGACAATGCAACCGCAGTGTTACCCCCTGCTCGGGCAACCCCTATTCCTGCAGTCCTGCCAGTTCCTCGCCCAGAGCTTCCCAGTCGGCGTTGAGTCGGGCCAAATGCTCCCGACCGAGGCGTTTCTCTTCGGCCAACTCCCGGACCTTCTCGGTATCCCGATATGTCGTGGAAGCTGCAAGCAGGGTGTCGATCTCGGCGATCCTCGCCTCCAGTGCCATCAAAGCTTCTTCGACTCCTGTCAGGCGTGCTTCCACTCCGCGCCGTACCGCGAAGCGTCGATGACGCACCTCAGCTTCGGCTCGTTTCCGCTCTTTGCGTTCGGGGGCTACGACAGGTACTTCGGAGTCTAGGCCTTGCACTGGCCCAGCCTGCAACTGCGCCGCGGCGAGGCTGGCGAGATAGTCGGAATAGTTGCCGGGATAGGAGGTGAAGCGGCCGTCGCGTATCTCGAGGACCGAGGTTGCCAGCCGGTCGATGAAATAACGGTCGTGCGAGACGAAACAGATGGTTCCGGAATACTCCTGGAGAGCCCGCTCCAGGGCTTCTTTGCCCTTCATGTCCAGATGGTTGGTCGGCTCGTCGAGGATCAGGAAGTTCGGGGGCTGTGCCAAGATTTTCGCGAGAGCGAGCCGGGCCTTTTCCCCTCCGCTGAGCTCCGACACGGGTACGAACACATGCTCCCCGTGGAAGCCGAAGACCCCGAGCATGGAACGGACCTCGGTCTGGCTGCGATCAGGGATGAGCCGGACCAACTCCTGGTAGGGGGTGGCACCGGGGTCGAGTTCCTCGATGAGATGTTGAGCATAGTAATAACGGGACACATTGTGACCGAGTTCGACCTTCCCCGCGGTGGGACTGAGCCGGCCGGCCAGGAGCTTGATCGTGGTCGATTTGCCCGCCCCGTTCGGACCGACGAGTGCGAGGCGGGTTCCGCGCTCGAGGATCAGGTCGATGTCCTGGTAGACTTGATGGGTTCCATACGCCAGCGCGACCCGCTCGAATCTGGCGACACTACGTCCACTGGGTTTGGGTTGCGGGAACCGGAAGCGCTGGACCCGGTCGTCTCGTTCGAGGAGTTGGGTCTGTTCCATCTTCTCGAGCTGCTTGATCCGGGACTGGACCTGACTGGCCTTGGTCGCCTTGGCGCGGAAACGTTCGACGAAACGTTCAATTTCCTGGCGACGACGCTGTTCTTGGGAGGCCTTGTGCTCAAGTTGGAGCTCTTCCTCGGCCCGTCTCCTGGTGAAGACCTCGTAATTGCCCGGATAGAGTCGCAGTTTGTGTGCGTGCAGGTGAGCCACCGTGGTTGCCAGACTGTTGAGGAAATAGCGATCGTGCGAGACCAAGACCAAGGCTCCGGGATAGCGACCGAGTTCCTCCTCCAACCAGCGCAGGGCTTCGATGTCCAGGTGATTGGTCGGCTCGTCGAGCAATAATACCGCGGGGCTACGGAGCAAGAGCTTGGCGAGTTCGACGCGCATGCGCCAACCGCCGCTGAGTTCCGAGCATGGTCGGCCGCAACCTTCGGAGGGAAAACCGAGTCCCGCAAGTATACGCTTAGCCCTGGTTTCCAGGCGATAGCCATCGGCCTGTTCATAGGAGGTTTGTACTTCGGCGAGAAGGGACAGATCCTCCTCGGTGGTGCCTACCCGCTCGTACAGGGTATGCAAATGCTTCTCGGCATCCTGAATTTCCGCGGCCCCGCTCAAGGTTTCCTCGAGCACGGTTCGGCGACTGTCAAGGGTCAGCTCCTGAGGAAGGTACCCGATCGAACTGCGGCGGTCGCGGTGTATCTCGCCCTCATCGGGTTCCCCATGACCGGCGATCATACGCAAGATCGTGGTCTTACCCGAACCGTTGTCGCCGACGAGGCCGATCCGGTCCGCCGGCAACAGGGTGAGATTGACTCCCGCGAACAGTTCCCGGCCTGGATAGCGCTTCGAGACGCCGCTGAGCTGGAGCAGGGGCATACCGCTCCCCAGAGCACATCGTACAGGGCGGCATCATAGCCACCAGATGGGGAGATGACAACCAGGACGTGAGTGACAATCAGGAAGTAAGGAAGTCCTTGACCTAGTCGAGGTTTAAGACCCTCGCGATCATGAAGAGAACGTAGTCCGCCTCTTCGTCCCACACCGCGGCATCGAGGTCTATCGTGGTGGTGTCGGTAATGTTGTAATAGTAGCGATAGGTCACCGCATTCAGGATGTCTTTCACCGGCAGTAAAAGACTGCCGAAGCTCTTCTCGGGTTGGACCTCGATGGCTGTCATAATGATATGGGGGCAGAAGGTGCGATCGTCCGCCTCGAGGATATCTGCCATGCGGGTAAACACCTCCAACGCGACCTTGGTGCGATCTGACGTGCCGAGGAGATGCACGTCCAAACCGCGATCCGCGAGCCTCTCGAGCGCACCTTGATCGGCTTGAACAACCGTCAGCGTCAGGACGAAGCCCGTGAACAGGAGAAGGAGTTGTTGCCGCATCGTCGTCTCCACCAACAACCGAGAGCTTGGACCGCGACTCCGGAGGTACACCTGGACCGGAACAACGCGGTCTTACGTGGTCTTTTGCAAAAGAAGTGCCGATAACTCCGAGGCAAGAAACGACTGGTCAGGTCCTTGGCGATCCCCCACGGCAATGCGGGGGGCAGAGCGCCGGTCAACGCAGCGGGGCAGAAGGAGAGGCAAAGAACGGCACTTCGACGTTCTGGGGGGCCATCCAGGCGGCGGTCGTTTCATCGAAGGTATAGAGCATACCCGAACGCAAGAAGGTCAGGACTGGTCCTCCCGGTCCTTCTTGTCTCCACCCTGCCTCTACCGCGGTCAGGACGAGATCGAAAGGCCCACCCTGTTCGGCGAACCAGGTACTTGTCACCTGAACGGGCGGTGTCCAGGCGACTGCGACCGAGGGTTTGGAGAAAAAGACCGTACCGCGAAGCACGCCGATAGCTCCTGACTGACCTCCGGCATCGCACCACAGGGCGTCGATCGGGTCGGCAGTACCGGCAAAGGGGGCATTGGTCTCGGCCCAGGAACCTGTGCTCAGATTCTCAACAGTAGCCCAGGTTCCGGTCGGGAGTTCTCTGCGGTACAACGTCGTCCCTCTCAGGACCCAGAGCTGGTCCCCGCTGTCTCCTGCGCAGCGGGCGGCGGCATCAACCGGCTCGAGAGTGCTCTCGAAGGGGGCCCGAGGATCGTGCCACGCTCCGGCGGACAGGTCTTCGCTCGCCTCCCACGTCCCATCGGTATTAAGGACGTGCAACACGGAGCCGCGCAAGGCCCTCACCGTTCCGGTCGCCTCAGCCCAAACCGCATCGAGAGGTGTAGCGGCGGTTTCATAAGGAGCACCCGTATCGGCCCAGCTCCCGGTATCGGTGGAAAGTGGGGGAAGCCAGGTCGAGGTGGGATGGTGTAGGCGATACAGGCGATTCCCGGCCAGGACATAGGTAAGATCCTCGGCAGTCGTATGGTGATGCCAGGCATACTCGAGAGGTGCTGTCCCAGAACTGGATGGTGCGTACTCACCGGCCGCCCAGATGGACCAATCGATCGGGGTCAACCAGGTCGAGGCGGTGTAGTCGTAGCGGTAGAGCACCGTATCGCACAGGACGAGCTGGTGGTTGATTGTACCGTCAGCACGGTTCCAAGACGCATCGACGCGGGGACACGCACCTTCGGCGAAGGGGCCGCGCGGTTTTGTCCAGAGGGAATCCTCGGAGGTGAGGTCGTAAGGTTCTCTCCACTGACGCGGTGTTGCGAGGAGGAAGAAACGGAACCTGGTGTGCCAGGAGATCACTTCGAGCACGGGTGGTTGCCGCGTGTTCAGGAGATAGGCCGCATCGATGGGGAGGGCCTCGTTCTCGAATGGGCCGTTGAGTTGGGCCCACTGTCCCGGAGCCAGGAGATCGACCGGCGCGAGCCAACTTGCTGTGGCATAGTCGTACGTGTGGAGGATCGTCCCGACCAGGACCTCGAGCGTGCCGAGTGGTTTCCCCTGGTCGATGGTGCGATGCCATAGTGCCGAGAAGGCTCGGTCATGGGTCGGGGGCGGGACATCGTCGCTGACGTCTCCGGGATCACTGCTCGGATCGCCCGGGTCCGGCCCATCAGTGCTGGGATCCGGGGGATCGCCCGGGTCGCTGCTCGGATCGTCCGGGTCTGACCCGTCCGTGCTGGGATCCGGGGGATCGCCCGGGTCGCTGCTCGGATCGAGAGGAGGAGGGTCGAGCACGGGAGGTTTGGTCGGATCGGGGCTCACGGGTTGCAAGGTAGGCTGTTCCGGATCCTTTCCCGGGAGTTGGTCCAGGCTGAGATCGAGTTCGTCATCGAAGCCCCCGACCTTGACCTCGTTGTCCCTCCCGCCGGGGAGAAGACTATCGTCCTCGTCGAGCCCTCCACCCGCGACGTTCTGCGAGGGAGTGCCACAACCGAGGAGGTTGAGAACGCTCAACAAGAGGAAGAAACGGACCACACTACAACCCTCATGGAACCCAGCCACCGAGCAAGGATGCTCCTCCCCATGGTAGTCGACCGGTCGACCCGATGCAACACCCACTCCGGTCGGGCGCGAGTCCCCCGATCCGGAGAGGAAAGGCCTCCCTTAGGGTTTCACGGTCGCGATAGCGACGACGGGCACCATGATCTTGCGATCGTAGGCATTGGGGTCGGGACCGAGAGGCGGTTGCAGGTAACGGGTCATGATCGGGCCATCGATACGGAGCCCCTGGTTCTTCAAATACTCGAAGAGCACCGCTTTGGCAGCGGCTTCTTTATCGCCTGCATTCAGAATAATAATCGCCATCCGCCGTTCCCGGGAAAATCGGAACACCAGAGGAGAGAGTACCTTGACCTCGAAATTGAGCCGCGTCCCGACCTCTCGTTCGAGTACAGGGGGAGGGATCTCTCCCGAGAGCGAGACCTTCTCGACGACGACGATCTCACCGGCCGGCAACATCTGGGCCTTGGCGAGTGCCTGGAGTTCGGCGACGGTGGTTCCGAGCTGGCAGCTCTCGATCGGACAGGGCAAGCCGTAATACGCGAGGACTTGATTCTCCAGGCGAGGGACCATGGGGAGCGAGGTACCCTTGACGCTGGCTTCTTCGAGCGGGACTCCCCCGCAAGAGAGGCGATCGGCGAAGGGGCAACCGATCAAGACCAGCCCCCAGGACAATGCGATGATCGATGATGAGCCTCTCATGACAGCCTCCGGATTCCAGGTCGAACGTGCGTCGTCATGGTAGCTGAGAGTGAGCGCCCCGGTCAATCCGAACTCGCCCCAGAGGTGGGCGTGCCGACTTCTTCCATTTTTCCCTTGCAACCCCTGGTTTTGCTGCGTAGTATGCCCCTAATTTTTTTGCAACATGCTCAATTCATAGGTAAACTGAGGGACCCATGGGCACCGTGCAACAACGCATCGCCGTCGTGGACGGGTACCGTACCCCCTTCCTCGAGTCCTTCGACGAGTACTCTGGACTGAGCGCTATCGACCTTGCCCAACAGGTGGTCGCGAAATTGGTCCAGGCCACCGATTTGCCCCCGGGGGTGGTCGACGAGGTCATCTTCTCCTGCGGCGCTCCTCCGGTGATCGCGCCAAATATCGGCCGTGAGGTGGTCCTCAGGCTCGGTCTGGGGACCAGTATCCCGGGCTATACCTTGAACCAGGCCTGCATCTCCTCCTTCCAGACCGTGATCAACGCGGCCCAGCAGATTCTCGCAGGGAAAGCCCGCGCGGTCATCTGTGGGGGAGTGGAAGCCTTGTCCATGGCGCCTGTGCCCTTCCCGAGTAAACTCATCACCGCTCTGCACGAGCTTTCAAAAAGCGGTACTCGCTTGCGCAAGTTCCACAGCCTGAGGCACCTCGACCCCAGAGATTTCTTTCCCAAACCCCTCCAATTCCTCGAGCCTTCCACCGGCCTGAGCCTGGGTGAGCATGCGGAGAACCTGGCCAAAGAATACAGCATTTCACGGAAGGCCCAGGACGAGTTCGCCTTCCGCAGCCACAGTTTGGCAGGGGCTGCACTACGGGAAGGGCGCTTCGCGGAAGAGCTCGCCCCGGTCTACAACGGCGAAACCATGATCACTGTCGACGGTTGCATCCGCTTGGATACCGACCTCGAACAGCTCGCCCGGCTCACCCCCCTCCACGATCCGACCTTCGGGACGGTCACCTCCGGCAACAGCACTCCCCTGACCGACGGCGCTTCGGCGGTGCTGGTGATGCGCGAGGATCACGCCAAGGCGCTCGGATACCGGCCCCTTGGCTACCTGGTCGATCATGCCACCATCGCCTCGGATCCCGACGTCCAACCGCTGCTCGGGCCGGTCTTTGCCACCCGGAAACTCTTCGAAACCTGTACAGTCCCATACTCCTCCATGGATCTGATAGACCTCCACGAGGCATCAGCCGCAGCCGTGCTCGCGGTGCAACACTGTTTTGATTCGAAGACCTTCTCCGATGAACACCTCGGTGGAGGCACACCGATCGGCGAAATCGATCCCGAGAAACTCAATACCTACGGAGGCTCCATCGCCTTGGGTCACCCCTATGCCGCCACGGGATGCAGGATGATCCTCCGCAGTTTGCGAGAATTGCGCCGGACCTCGCTGCACTATGCCCTGCTCACCTCCGGCGCCGCCGGTGCCATGGGAACTTCCCTGGTCGTCGAGACCGATTGAACGTTCCTCCGCCCTCAAGGACACGGAGTATCGCGTCATGCAAGCACTCAGCCCGAGCCTGATCACCGAACTCGACAACGCGGGCATCCTCACCGCGACTTTCGACACACCGAACTCCACGATCAACACGCTCGGAGCAGAGCTCTACCAAGCTTTGACAGAACTCCTCGAGGAAGTGCGCAACCGGAATGTACATGGATTGATCTTCCGCAGTGCCAAACCCGGCAACTTCATCGCCGGAGCCGATATCGAGGAAGTGTGCCGTTTCGGCAGCGAAGAGGCGGCTGAGAGCGCCAGCCGGCAGGTCCAGGAATTGATGACCGAGCTGGAACGTTTGGAACTCCCGACCGTCTGTGCCATCGATGGAGCCTGTCTCGGGGGTGGTTTGGAACTGGCGTTGAGTTGCAGAGCAAGGCTGATCAGCGATGCTCCAACGAGCATGTTGGCTCTCCCCGAGGTCATGCTGGGACTGCTACCCGGCGCGGGAGGTACTCAACGTCTCCCCCGCTTGATAGGACTCGGTGCGGCCCTGGAGCTCCTGCTGAGCGGTCGTACCATCACAGCAGCCGAAGCACTCCGTCTCGGACTCGTCGACAGGATCGTTCCCTCCGGTCGCCTCCTCGCTCAAGCTCATCAAACCATAGAGGAAATCG
>Ga0156395_1065_pt1 | contig 14983 bp, 10 predicted proteins | sample RifOxyA3_FD_108039 | JGI IMG/M metagenome (GOLD analysis project Ga0156395, IMG submission 108039) | Deltaproteobacteria bacterium RIFOXYA12_FULL_61_11 | reverse complement strand
CATCTTGGTGCCGTCGTCGCTCTCGCGGAAGGCGGTGTCCAGGCCCTTCTCGGCCAGGGCAGCGTTCACCACGGCGATATACTCATCCACGACCTGGATCTGCAGCTTGTTGATCGACAGGAGATCGCTCTCGTTGTCCTGCATAGCCGCAGCCGAGACCTTGAGCTGCAAATGGATGATGCCGTCCGACGAGACGAAGCCGTTGGTCGGATTGGGCGAGTCCACGTCGCCGTTGATGCTGTCCCAGGTGACTCGGAAGTTCAACGCGAGGTTCTTCAGTTCCATGGTGCTGAGATCCTGCGAGGGTTCGAGCTCGAGGGTGCCGCCGCCCACGCCCAGGACCACGCCGGACACCGGCACGCCGATGCCGGCCGGGCAGTCGTTGACCGCGGTGCCGGTCATGGTCGTGGCCGTAACCAGGGTGAACTGGTTGATGTTAAGGCCGTTGGCCCACTTGTCGTTGGTGATGGCCAGGGTCAGGCTGGCGCCGGTCTGAGCCGGATCGTCCTTGAGCGCCTTCTCGCTGACCAGGGCCGGGGTCAGGGTGATGCCCTCGCGCACCGCGGTGAAGGTCAGGGTGGCGCTGGAGGCGTAGAGGTCGCCATCGTCGTCGAGGGTGCGGTAGACGTCGTTGCTGATCTTCAGCACCTCGTCGCCCAGCGGGTCGGCGGCGTGTCCCTTGTCCACGATGTGATCATCATCCACCCAACCGTCGTGGCGGATGGCGCGGCCGTCGACACCGAGCACGAGTTGGAAGTCCTCGTCCCAGTCCGTGGTCGAGCCGATCACCCGCACCTCCATGACCTCATCGCTGATGCGGGACACGGAGTCGATGGTGAAGCCCGGGGTGGGATAGAGGTCGTCCGAGGCGTCGACCTTGTTGATGAACAGGTCGAAGTAGTTAGGCGTGTTGGCCGCGGTCTCGGTCCAGATCGCGCCGGTCAGGCGGGCCTCGACGAAGATCATCTGGAGCTGGCCGTTGTCCAGTTCCTCGTAACCGCAGTCGGCCTGGCCGAAGGTGTCCTCGTCGATGAGGCACTCGCCATTGGCCAGGGTGTCGATGTTCTCCTCGCCCAGGTTGACCACCGCGCTGTGGCGGTTGAGCAGCCGCACCACCAGGGTCTCAGGCTGCGGGGTGAGGTCGATGGTGTTGGAGGTGATGCCCGTGGCTAGGTTGGACTCGGCCGGGCCGAGAATCTCCTCGTCGTAGACCTTGGTCTCGTCGTTGGGATCGTCGAGGTTGAGCCCCTCGATCTCATCGTCGTTGTCGCCGTCGAAGAGGTGCAGGGTCAGGTCGGCCTTCTCAAGATATTCCGTGTCGATGTCCGTGCCGTCCCACTGGACCTGGATTTCGACCGTCTTGTCATCGATGAACTCGACGTCGTCGGCAAAAACCCAGTACTTGTGGCCGTCGTCGTCGTCCCAGGAGAAGCTGCGGATGCCGTACAGGTCGATGGCGTTGCCGGTGAACTGCCACTCGCCGTCTGGGAGCACCACCTCGACGTCGAAGAAGTAGCGGTTGGAAACGGCTTCCTCGAGGGTCGCCGTGACGATAGCGCCGTCGAGGGTGTGCTCGAAGTTGTTGATCACGATGGTCAGTTCCTTCACGTGGACGAACTCGGCCTTGGTCGAGAGCTCGTCCTTCTGGCTGAACTGGAAGATCTGGCCGTAGGCCTCGACGTAGAAGTCGAGGTCTTCTTCGATCTGCGTGCCGTCCCAGTCGATCTCGAGGTCGACCCAGCGGGCCAAGCCTTCATCGTCCTCGTCGATGCCGACCCCGCGAGGAGTCTCGTCGATGCCGTAGTCCAGGTTGACGAGGTCGAGCGGATCGGTCGGGTCGTCGCCCTTGGCCACGACCAGGATGCGGTAATTGACCGCGTCCTCTGCTGAGGCCAGATCGTTGAAGAGCTGGGCCGTGGTCAGGGTCTCCATGGGCACGTTCTCGGCCGCGTTGTCCGTGTTGACCTCGAAGCGCTCCAGCGGGTTGCCCTGCGGCAGGGTCAGACGCAGCCACTCGTGGTTGAGGATGCCGTCGCGGTCTGTGGCCCGGACAACCTGGGTGTCGCCGCTGACGTCGAGGCGCCAGGTCAGGACCGGCTGCTCGTCATAGCCCTGGAAGGTGTAGCTGACCGTGCGGACCAGGCGGTCCATGAACTGGTTGGCGCTGATCGCGACGTTCATGGTCACGTTCTTGTCGCCGTAGTCCGGCCAATTGGTCTGGGCGTCGGTGTCCCAGAAGTTGGTGTGGTACTCGTCTTCGCCGTCGGCCACCAGCAGGATCTCCACGGTGTCCTCGGAGATGCGGCTGATGCCCTCGCGGTCCTGGACCTTCATGCCGCTGCCGGTGAGGCCGCTGACGATGAATTCCTCGGCGTTGACCTCCTTCACGAAGGTCGTGCCCGTCACCTGGATGCGCAGCCGCGGGGTGTTGGTGTTGGCTTCATCATTGAAAAAACCGGCGTCCAACGGCGAACCGTCGGCGTTCTCGTCGTTATCGTGCAGGGCGACGCGCCAGTTGTACTCGGTGCGCACGTTGCTGCTGGCGATGATCACGCTGTCCTCGGCGACCGGCAGGCCGTCTGCTGCGGTGTGGACCACGGTGATGGTGTAGGGAGTAGCGCCGCGGGTGCCGTCCTGGGCCACGACGACCAGTTCGAGCTGGGTGGTACCGTCATAGACGATAGGAATGGTGTACGGATCGGCGATGTGTCCGCCGCCGGCGTAATTGATCTCGACGTGGGCGCCGGGGGCGTTGGCCAGGGCCATGACCCCGATGTTCTTCGTGGTGCGCGAGACCTGGTACTCGCCCGCTTGGTTTTGCAGGATCTGGTAACCGGCCGGGTCGAAGACCACGATGCTGTCGGTGAGCAGGGTGGTGTCCCCCACCAGGGTCGCGGCCGGAACCGTGATTTCGAAGTCACGGTAGGTGGAGCCGCCGGCGCAGGTCCAGGCCACCACGCGCACGGTGCCGGTGGCGGGAGCGGAGCCGTAGGGCGGCCGGGTGACGATGCCTGCCTGATTGATGGCCGGGTGATTGTCGGTGCGGACCTCGAAACGGACCTCGACACTCTTGGTGACGTTGCGTTCTTTCGAGTCGACCGAGGGGTCGTTGAAAGTCAGGCTGACTTCTTCGGTAACGGCTTCGAGGGCCACGCTCAGGTTGGTGATCAGGGCTGCCGGGTTGGTGTTCGCGTTGCCGATGCGGGCGAAGCCCATCTTCGTCAGAGCCTGATTGGCCGCGAAGCGGCAGAACTGCTCTTCGTAGTTATTGGCCTCGACGTTGAAGTAGTTCTCGGTGACGGTCAGGGCTTGGCTGTTCGGATCGGTGCCGGGATCGGTGCCGGGATCGGTGCCGGGATCGGTGCCGGGGTCGGTCGGGTCGGTGTTGTCGGTCTGATCACCGGGATCGGCCGGGTCGGTGCCCGGGTCGGTCGGGTCGGTGCCCGGATCGGTCGGGTCGGTCGGATCGGTACCCGGGTCGGTCGGATCGGTGATCGGATTGGTCGGATCCGAGGGGTCGGCGCTCGGATCGTCGGTCTTACCTCCGCCGCTCGAGGAACACCCGAGGAACAGCAGGAAGAAGGCTGCTAAGGCGATGATAAGGAAAGATTGGTGGGAACGAAGTGAGTGCATGGTTTCCCCCTTCACGCAACAAATAGGAACGGTGTCCTCTCCATATGGCGGACACATTGAACCGCTGCAAGGTACTTGCAGACGTGAAGCGGTGTCAATCGAAAAAGCGTGATCAGAGACCTTCAGTCTTGGGTGGTTTAAGGGGTCCTGACACCTCTCACCCCCACCATGCTCATTCTTGCGCGTGGCGGGGGACCCCCGTCGGTGCCACCCCTGCGAGGTTAGAGTCACTCCAGAGCACTACACCCAAGACCGTTCCCTGGCTCTTGACGAAAGGGATATTCATCAGAGGGAGTGTGGGGTAGCAAGGGCGGGTAGGAACCGAGGTCAGGTGGTCGGCGTGGTCGCGCGGATGGTTTTAATGGTCTCCGGGAAGTGCACGGCCATGAACAGGGTGTTCCATAGGTCGAGCGACCCGATGGCGATGGTCTTTTTCTCAGGGGTCTTGGGTACCGTCTTCTCGTCGTGCATGGTCATCCTCCGTGGTGGTTCTCGCCGCGCGTCCGTGTCGCGGTCCTCGTCCTCAGAATACCTATCGGCAGAAAGCGTCCTGTGCCACAGGATTTTTCGTCCGGAGGGCCGGGACGAGGGGGCGCGGCCGGGGGCAAGGCATTGGCGTGGCAATGGTCGATTTTCCTGCTTGCCTTTTCTCGACGGTTGCGCTGGATATGGGCCCTCCGCGGCAGCGCGATGCCTCCGACGAAAGTCAGCAGGAACGGTACCAGTCCATGAGTGAACGCCGAGAAGACCAGATTTGGCAGATGGTCGTCACCAGCATCCAGGAACACGAGAAGTCGCAGCAACTCAACGTGTGGCTCGGCCGGATCCGGTTGGCTGAGATAGGGGACAGCAAGATCGTGCTCGAGGTGGCCAACCAGTTCTTCCGGGATCACCTCGATAATCATTATTACGACATATTTTACAAACATTTCAAAGAGATATTAAATCTCACCCCGCATCTCATCTTCAGGGTCAACCCTGAGCTCAAGCTGCCCGTAGAGCCTGAGGCCGAGCTGTTGCCGCCGCCTGAGCCTCCACAGGTGGCGAAATCGGGCAAGCGAGCCACCGGGGTACTCCTCGGGGCGGTCAATCCACGGCACACCTTCGAGAATTTCGTCGAGGGCAAGAGCAACCAGTTCGCGTACAATGCCTGCCGGGCCTGCGCGGAAAAACCCGGGGAGAGGTACAACCCCCTCTTCATCGCAGCGGGTTCCGGGTTGGGGAAGACGCATCTACTCACGGCTATCGGCCACTTCATCCACGAACAGGACACATCCGCGACCATCAGCGTGGTCACGGCCGAGAAGTTCACCAACGAGTTCATTGCCCAGGTGCGCACCCACAACATGGAGGAATTCCGGCGCAAGTACCGAGAACAGTGCGATGTCCTGCTCGTCGACGATATCCAGTTCCTGGCCGGAAAAACCGGCACTCTCGAGGAATTTTTTCATACTTTCAATAGCCTGACTGCCGCCAGCAAACTCGTCGTGCTCACCTCCGATAAACCCCCCGCCGAGATCGGAGCCTTCGAGGAGCGCATCAGGACCCGCTTCGCGCATGGCCTGATCGTCGACATCTCGCCGCCCGAGCTCGAGACCCGGATCGCCATCCTCGAGAACATGGCCCAGCGCGAGGGCGTGCATCTCGACTCCAAGGTCTCGACCTTCATCGCCTCCTGCGTCCGTTCCAACGTGCGGGAGCTCGAGGGGGCCCTGACCAGGGTGCTCGCCTATGCCTCCTTCCACGGTGTCGAGGTCTCCGAGGACCTTGCCCGGAAGGCTTTGCAGTCGATCCTGCGCGAGGCCGAAGAGAAGGTGACCGTCGAGAAGATCCAGGACTGCGTGGCTCGCTATTTCGGGATCAAAGTGGCTGACCTGTGCTCTCAGTGCCGTAAGAGGAAATACACCGAGCCTCGGCGGATGGCCATGCTCCTCTGTCGGAAACACCTCGGCTTGTCCTATCCCGAGCTCGGGGCGAAATTCGGCGGTAAGGATCACAGCACGGTGATCCATGCCTGCGACAAGGCCCTCGAGGACCTCGAACAGGACGAGGACCTGCGCAACGCCTTGCTCGCCATCGAGCGCGAGTTCATACCGTGACTGACCTGGCCGAGGACCACGGTCCGGAACCGTGGTCGGAGGATCACCTGCCGCGCACCATCTTCCCGGATCCCCGCACAGGGCCACGGGACGGTCCGCTCGCGATCGGCGGTACCCTCGCTCCCTCCGTGCTCCTGGAAGCTTACGGTCACGGCATTTTCCCCTGGTTCGGCCCCGGGGAGAGCATCATGTGGTGGAGCCCCGATCCTCGAGCGGTGCTTTGGCCGGGGGCCCTGCGCCTCGACCACGGTGTGCGTCGCGCGCTCAACTCCGGCCGCTGGACCTTCTCCTTCGACCGCTGTTTCGAGCGAGTGATGAAGGCCTGCGCCATGGTCCCCCGCGGGGGACAGGTCGGCACTTGGATCACGGTGGAGATGCAGGCGGCCTACACGGTACTCCATGAGGTGGGGTATGCCCACAGCGTCGAGGTCTTCCGAGGCCAGGACCTAGTCGGGGGGCTTTACGGCTTGGCCCTCGGGGCAGGGTTCTTCGGAGAATCCATGTTCCACCTGGAGCGGGATGCCTCCAAGGCTGCCTTGTTCGTCCTGGTACGGAGGCTCGAACACTGGGGGTACTTCCTCCTGGATTGCCAGCTCCCGACCCCCCATCTTGGTTCCCTCGGCAGTGTCGAGGTTCCGCGGCGACAGTTCCTCGCCGCCTTGGCCGGCGCTCTCGAACGTCCCGGCCGACGGGGGTCTTGGGCCGGCGTGCCTACCCTGCCCGGCGGGCTTCCGGGAGGGGGAACGGCGAGGAACTGACCTCGAGGTTCTCCAACCCTTCGTCCGTGGTCGGGAGCGATCGGTGGAGGAAGGAGCGGACAGTGTATATAATAGATACAAAAGCCCCTCCCTGGTCGGGGGGGTGGAACGGAGGCGGCGTTATGGGCGGACGAACGAGCTCTCGAGCCCGGTTGGCAGGGTGGTTGCTGGTAGGGGGGCTGGTCGGGTGCGGGGGCGGTTCCTCGTACGTCAAGCTCGATCAACCCGGGGCAGCGGTCGACCCGGCAACCCCCACGCCCGCGGATCCTGTTCCAGCTGAGCCTTCTCCCACCGCCACCGAACCGGTGCAGCAACCGGTCCTGACGCCATCCCCCGAGCCGTCCTCTGATCCGGTGCCCGCTCCGGTGGAACCCGAACCCCAACTCTCGCCCGAGGTCATCACCGAAGAAGAGCTGATCCTGGTCTTCGGGGCCGAGGTGTTCCACGAAGTACGGTTGCTCGACGAGTTCAAGACCTTGTTCGATCGCACCCTCGATGGGTACGTCTTCCATGCGACCCTGCGGACCAGGGCTGATCTGCTCTCGGCCATCGAGGCGGCGCCCCGGAAGATCAAACAGGAGCGGAACGATCTCCAAGCCTTGTGGGACGCCCGTTACCCGGAGGATACCCGGCGATGAACCCGAGTTCCTCTGTCCGACAAAGCCCCTGGGACCTCCCCCTCCGAGCAACCGAGTCGATCGTTGCCAGGTGAGGGTGTGAGCGGTAGGACGCTCTGGCTGCTGACCGCCATTGTGCTCGCGGTCTTTATCCTGGCCATGGTGCCGCTGGGTCGCCCTCTGGTCGATGGCCTGAGACGGGAAGGAGTGCTCGGTCTTCTGATCGGCGGGGCTTTTCTCGGGGGGGCAGCGCTAGTGGCCTTGCTCGGGTTGAGCGCCCGCTTCCATCGCCTTGCCACACCGGGGGAAGCTGCCGTCTCGACGCTCCGTCCCTCGCCGGCCCTACTGAGCTCGACCGGGCTGCTGTACCTCTTCGGGTACTTCCTCTATGACCTGCCCGAAGAGCGTTTCCACTTCCTCGAATACGGGCTCCTTGTTCTGGCCCTGCATCGCGGGTTGCCAGGAGTTGACCGGCCGTGGCGCGACGGAGGCGTGCTCGGACTCGCCGTAGTGCTCGGCCTCTTCGACGAAGGTCTCCAGTGCTTCGTGCCCGACCGGGTGTTCGACCCTGCCGATCTGTTGTTGAACCTGCTTGCGGCATTGCTCGGTGCTGCCCTCGTGCGCGGGCTTTCCTGCGATAAGGGCTGGCGGCGTTCGGTCGCTCTTACCACCTTAGCGGCTGCTGCGGCCATGGTAGGGCTGCTCGCTGTGGCTCGTATGCCGGTCCAAGAGCCGTCAACCGTGGTGCCGCCGCAACGGCCCAACCTCCTCTTGCTCACTGTCGATGCCCTGCGTCCGACACGCCTCGGGAGCTATGGCTATTCCCGCCCGACGTCCCCGGCCCTCGATTCCTTCGCGGCACGGACTGCGGTGTTCACCCGGGCCTATGCACACTCGGCCTGGACTGCGCCCGGTTTGGTTAGCCTGCTCACCGGACTGCGGCCCGGAGCCCACGGGGTGACCGATCGCGAGACCGACCTGCCCGATGGGGTGCGCGCCCTCCCGAAGGTGTTGAGCGAAGCCGGGTACGCGCTCCCCGATTTGAACTACCTGACCTCTGTCCCCGGTTACCGTCGGTTGGGGTATCCCGAGGGGGGCGACTATGCCGGGAGGCTCGAGGCTGACCGCACCTCCAACCTGGTCGTGGAATGGCTCGAGCACGAGGTGGCCGAACCCTTCTTCCTCTGGTACCACTACCGACACGTCCATCTGCCCTATGATCCAGGAGAGAAGTACGACCGCTTCGGCAGCCGAAGGCCTCTGCGGGTGGAGGCCGTGCAGCGGGAGGTCCTCCTGCCGGTCGGAGTTTTCGCCTTCTCCCCTGAGGAACAGACCCGCATCTCGGACCTCTACGATGGCGAGGTTCTGGCCGCGGACGATTTTTTCGCCGAGGTGCTGGCCTGTCTGCGCCGCAAAGGTCTGGAGGAACGGACCGTGGTGGTGGTGACCGCGGACCACGGGGAAGAGCTGTTCGAGCATGGCCATCTCGGGCACGCTTCCACTGCTCTGGCCGCGAAGCTCAACGAAGAAGTCGTGCGCATCCCCTTGCTGCTCGGGGTGCCGTGGTTTGGGGAGGCCCGGCGCATCGACGAGACGGTTGTCCAGGCCGACCTCGTCCCGACCGTACTCGAACTCTTGGGGCTTCGAGCCAGGACCCCGAGGGTCCAGGGGCGTTCACTGGTCGGAGCGCTCGAAGGCCGGAACGCGGGCCCGTCTCCACCGGTCTTGGCCGTCTCGAGCTGGGCAGGGTATCAACAACGGCGGGGTGACGGCGACCAGGTGACCATGCTCCTGCACGGGCGCAGGAAGTTGCTCGAGCTGCGACGCGGGAGCGTACGCACCTACGAGTACTACGATCTCGCCGCAGATCCGGCCGAGCGCGACGAGCTGGTGCCGACCCTGGGCGTGCCGGGCGACCTGCTCAAGCTCCTCGAGGGAGAACGCGAGGCCGATCGCCGGCTGAGCGCGGAGCTTGCCGCGACGAGCGCCTCGAAGGCCGGGGCCGGAGGCGAGGGGCTGTTTCCCGCGTTGCAGAACGACCTCGCGTCGCTCGAGGCCGCGTTCTTCGAAGGTACGCTCGAGCTGCGCTGGAATCTTCCCCCCGGCCTACCCTGCCGCCTGGAGTACGAGGTCGGCAGCGGGTACCGGCACCTGGTCGGCGGCTTCGCAGTCGATTGCGGGGGTCAGCGCTTCGGGCCGTTTTCCGAAGGGCTGCGCCGGGAATTGCTCCAGTTCAATCCCTGGAGGTTCCGCCTGGTGGTCGAGAGCACCGGCGCCGCCTCGCCTTGGTACCAGGTCCACGTCCCCCCTGAACCCGCGCCTGCCGAGGTCTTGCCATGAAGGTCCTGCTCTTCGCCCGCTCCGACCTGCGCAAGAAACCGGGAGGGGACGGGTGGCAACTCGGAGAATGCCGCGACTTCCTCGCGAGCAAGGGGTTTGCCGCCGAGCTCCTCGAACGACCGGATCCGAGAGTGCTCCGCACGGCAGGGGTCCTCCTCCTGTTCAACCTCAACGTGGTCCACGAACATCTCCTGCTCCTCTCGGCGGCCGAGAGGCTCGGGATACCTGTCCTGTTGTTCCCGATCTACCACTCGCTGGAGTTGTACCACCGGTGCGGGAGGTTCCCGCCCTATCGCTTCCTGTCGTCGATGGAGATCGAAAGCATGGAACGGCTGCGTTCGCTGAGCAGCGCGTGCAGGGGCAACCGTCATCGAGGTAGCGCTCTGCGGGAGGTCATCCTGGGTCACCGCAGTGGTCAGGTCCGATTGCTCGAGGCCTGTCGGTTCGTGCTGTGCTCGAGCCGCGCCGAGGGAGAGAGTTTGCGGGCCGATTTCCCCGGCTTGGATCCCGGGAAGCTGCGGGTGGTGCCCAATTTCGTCAATCCCGAGCGTTTGGGCCTGATAGGGCGCGGGCGCGAGCTCCGTCGTCGCGGGACTGCCGTGCTCCAGGTCGGCCGGATCGAGGACCTCAAGAATCAGCTCGCCCTGGTTCACGCCTTGGCCGGGACTGGTCTTGAGGCCAGGTTCCTGGGGCGGCCCAACCCCTTCCACTGGTGGTACGTTCGAGCCTTCCGCAAAGCCCTCGAAACTCTCCCGGGAGCCTCGCACCTGTCCGAGGTCGCCGCGGAACGCTATACGGAGACCTTTCTCGCCGCGCGGGTCCACGTCCAGCCCAGTTGGGTCGAAGCCATCGGGCAGGTCAGTCTCGAGGCCATGGCCCTGGGGTGCGAGGTCGTGCTGACCAAGCACTCCCATGCCTGGGAATACCTCGGCACCTCGGCCCGCCGAGTGGATCCCTCCGACCGTGCAGCGCTGAAGGCCGCCGTGGTCGAGGCGTACGGCTCGTGGACTCTCGAGGGGGCCAAGCGACGCAGCGAGGAGGTCTTGAGTTGGGGGGCTAGGGACGTGGCCCTGACCGCTCTGCTCGACGCTCTGGCCGAACTCTGAGGATTGTCCTAGGTTTCCTAAGAAAATGCTGGCGTTTTGACGCGCGATGGTGTATGGAACACCGTCTGCGTGTAACGCAAAGCGTAAGGGGGGATCATGCGCCGCTTGCACTTCCTGCCGGTTCTGTTCCTGGTGACGGCCACCTCACTCCCTGCCTATTCTCCGTTGGTGCTCGATTTCGACCCGAGCAAGCACGAGTTCATGATCGAGAAGGCCTTTCGCACGACGGACGGCAACTACTGGTTCATTGAACGCACCTTGAACGACAGCAAGAAGATCTTCGTCCAGCTACCCGACAAGGTGAAGCAGATATCCACCAGCGCCACCTATGATGCCATCTCGTTCGGCAGCAACGGCACCGCGGTGCTGGTGGACAACTCCAAGAACGACAAGGTCATCAAGTGGTCCTCCCCCACCACCGGGACCACGGCCCTCACCTCCGTCTCCATTACCAAAAAGGCAGATATTCTCGCCACCGACTGTTCGATCGGTGGTGACGGCACCATCGCCTGCACCCTCTCCGGGACCTTTGACAACTCGGTCAAGATCATCCCCGCGGATCTCGCCAAGACGGCAAAAGTCAAAGATCTCAAGGACAACAAGACCCGCGACATCAAGGACGAGGACTTCGGCCGCGCCGATCTCACGCTTTGCAAGTTCGATGCGAATGCCTCTGCCGTGCGGGTGACCGATGCCGGCACCACAATATGGTGGCAGAACAATGTGTTCGGAAAGAAGCTTTTCCTACTCAAGGCCAAGGACACCAAGCCCTACCGCATCGATACCACGGTCGAGGACGTACGCTTTCTCGCCGACGACACCGTGATCTGGTACGACCACGGCTTCCGCGGGGGTGAAATCAACGTCCTCAAGGCGGGGCTCCTGGAAGAGAAGACGGTCGAGACCGATCCCTCCGACGATCCCCCCGAGTACCGGGAGCTCGATTCTCGGCGCATCCTGACCTTCGACGGGTCCTTCGACGACCTCCACGTGACCCCGAACGGCACCATGCTCTGGTGGGGGGACGGGAAGATCAAGATCCTGTACGACGATTTCTATGAAACCGCCGAGGCCCTCGCCGAGGCCGAGGTCGCCGGGTTTGCCGGTCTGGGGGAGGACGAGCAGATCGCCGAGATCCTCGCAAGGGTCGAGGTTCGTCACCTCGACGCCGATCCGCACAGCGCGGCGATCAACGCCGAGGGCACGGTGGTCTGGGCCCAGGGCGACAAGGTCATGGTCGCCAACCCGGGTGAAGAAGTGAATCACATCGACGAGAAGGCCGACCGGGTGACCATCGCCGATGACGGAACCATCGCCTGGACAGGCCACAGCATCGGCAAGTACTGGGTCAAATTGCTCGTCCCCGGAGAACGCGAAGCCAGGGTCTTCAAACACTGGGCGGACGGGATCGACGTACTCGGGACGCGCACCGTGCTCTGGTGGGGCAGATCCGATTTCCAAGACGACAAGGGAGACGATTACATCACCACCTATACCGCCATGTTCGGCAGCGAATGTTACCTGCCGCAACCGGTTGCGGGTGAGAACGGTTGCGATACCTCGGGCAGCCTCAACCAGAAAATCGTGCTTACCGGCTCGTACGATCCGGCCAACCTCGATGCCATGGTCTGCTACAAGAAGGCAGAACTGAAGAAGCTTTGGAAAGCGGTGCAGGTGCCGCGCGACAAAGACCTCAAGAACAAACCGACCATCGCCAACAGCAGCACCGAGGTGGCCAATTTCACCCCCGATCCTACCAAGCACTACCAGGGGCGGTACGAATTCGATTTCTGCGTGAACGTGGACAAGACCCTCTCCAACTGCGACCGCATGGGTGTGGAGGTGGTGGGTGAGTACACGAGCCCTCCCGAGGTCGAATGCAACCGCGAGGGCGGTGGAGGCATCTGCGGAGCAGCGAGCCGGAATGGCGGGAACCCGTTCGGACCCGCGGCCATGGTCTCTTGGGGAAGCGCGCTGTTCGCTCTGCTCGCCCTCGTGCTGCTCGGTCGGCTCCGCACCCCGCGGAGACCGTGACCGGAACGACTCTCTCGATGGCAACGCGGGAGTGAGGCCATGCGTCAGCGAGCCTCGATCAGGACCAAGAAACGTCTTACCCTGAAATTTGGGACCTCGGATCTCTCCCGCACCGGGGTCACCAACGACCTCTCGATGGATGGTCTCAAGATCCAGGCCAACACCCAGTACAAACCGGGCACTCTGCTGCACATCGAGTTGCACGTGACCACGGCCATTGTTCTGCGGTTGTCGGGGATGGTGCGCTGGGCCAAGCGCTGCCCGCCGGCCCTGGTGAGCGTGATGCAACCGGGCATGGGGGTGCAGCTCGATCGCGCAAGTCAGGATTACGAACGCTATGTCAAGGTGATGGAAGCCCTTCTGGGTGGGAAGACCTCCAAGGGGTGAGTGGGGAACGGGCTCGGAGGGGGGGGTCAGTCGACGGTGATGCGGGTGCCGGTCTTGCCTGCCAGAGCGTCCGTGAAACGCTCGACCGAGGTGATCAGCGCTTCTTTACCGCCCCATTCCAGGAAATTGATGCAGGCCTTGATCTTCGGGCCCATGCTCCCGGCCGGGAACTCGCCCTCGGCGAGGTATTGTCGGGCCTGTTCGAGTGAGAGCCGCGGCAGGGATCGTTGGTTGGGTTTCGTGAAACCGAGACAGACCTGGTCGACGGCGGTCAGGATGATCAACCGTTCCGCGCCGATGTCGCGCGCGAGTACGGCTGAGGCCAAGTCTTTGTCGATGACCGCGTCCACGCCGTCGAGCAGTCCTTGCTCGTTGCGGTAGACGGGGATACCGCCACCACCCGCCGCTATGATCACGTCGCCGCGCTCACACAGTCCTCGAATGACGTCTTTCTCCACGATTTCCAAGGGAGTGGGCGAGGGAACCACGCGACGCCAGCCGCGGCCGATGTCTTCCTTCATCACCCAGTGGCGTTCGCGGCGCAGCTCTTCGACGTCGTCCTTCTTGTAGGCCAGGCCGACGAACTTGGTCGGGTTGAGCATGGTCGGGTCATTGCGGTCGACCACGACCTGGGTCAGCACCGTGGCCACGTTGCGCTTGATGGAGCGTTGCAGGAAGAAGTTGATCATCGTCTGGGCGATCATGTAGCCCATACCCCCCTGGAGGTCGGCGACCATGATGCCGAGCGGCAAGGGTGGGGCAAGGGTGCGCGAGGCCTCGACGCGGATCATGTAGTTGCCGACCTGGGGACCGTTGCCGTGGGTGATGACTACCCGATGCCCCTGCTCGATAAGGTCGAGCGCACCGTTCAAGCTCTTACGGGTGTTGGCGAACTGGGCGGCGATGCTGCTCTCCTCCGCCTCCCTCGTAATGGCGTTGCCGCCGAGCGCGACGATGATCGTTTCTTTGGTCATGTGCGGACCTCGCAGTCCTGGAGGTGATTGTCGGGTCGGCGAACTCCCTCGCCGACGCCCCCTTGTCGCTGAAACCCGTGGAGGTTGCAAGTGGAAAGAACGACCCCGACCGACCATCGAGAGGAAAACCGAGGAAAAGGCGGTGTCGCGAGGAGCCTTGCGCACGTCGCTGTAGGCCTGAGGCTTGCACCGGGCCTCCAACTGGTGTAGGTTGCCCTCGCGTTGGTCCGCTGGTGAGCCAGGCGAGGCTCCCGGTGCGGGTTTCTCCGGAGCAGGTGATGCCGATCGAGCAGCTCAGCGTGGTCCTGCCGGCGAGGAACGAGGCGGAAAACCTCGAAACCGTGGTGCGTTCGGTCGACCGTTTCTGCCGTACCCGGTTCACCCACCATGAGATCCTGGTCGTTGATGACGGCAGTGACGATGGAACGGAAGAACTCCTCTCCCGCTTGCGGGACGAATGCTCCTCGCTGCGCGTCCTTCGGCATCCCCGGCGACAAGGCTATGGCGCGGCGCTTCGTTCCGGCTTCCGGGCGGTTCGCCTCGAGCACGTCCTCTTCCTGGATGCCGATGGCCAGTTCCGCATCGAAGCCTTGCAGGGCTTCTTGGACCATCCCGAGGCCGGTCGTGGCGTGCTGATCGGGTATCGCCTCCGTCGTGCCGAGGGACACTTCCGCGCGTTCCTGGGGAAGAGCTACACGCTCCTCGGCAACCTCCTCCTGGGAGAGCAGAAGGTCCAGGATCTCAACTGTGCCTTCAAGCTGTTCCCGAGGGACGTGCTCGGCGGAGGTGAGTTTCGGTCCACGAGCGGCGCTATCAATGTCGAGCTGCTTGCGAGAGCGCAACGGCAGGGGCGTAGGGTAGTGCAACTCCCGGTCGACCATTTTTCGAGAACACATGGCCGGTCGAGCGGCGCTTCGCTCCGGGTCATCGTGCACCAGGGTCTGGAATTGGCCAGGCTGGCCATTGCCCATCGGTCCGATCGATGGTAGCACTTCCTCGGCCGCAGGACCCCGTCGCGGGGTGTAGCGCGAGGAA
>Ga0156395_1029_pt1 | contig 15028 bp, 16 predicted proteins | sample RifOxyA3_FD_108039 | JGI IMG/M metagenome (GOLD analysis project Ga0156395, IMG submission 108039) | Deltaproteobacteria bacterium RIFOXYA12_FULL_61_11 | reverse complement strand
ATCCTCTAAATGTTCTCGCTGGACCCCGTCCCAGCCGACGATCAACACGTTGAAGGTCGCTGCATCCTGCCCTGCCGCACCATCATCCACCTCAGGCTTGCCGGGGTCCTTCGGGTCGGGAGCGGTCGTGTCTAGTATTTCTGGGGTTTCGGTAACCCCCACGTCGTTCGTCTCATCGGCATCCTCTTCGCCCTCGTCGGTCGTACCCTCCGGGGTTCCAGGGTCTTCCTCGAGTTCGGGATCGGCGGACTGGTCTTCTTCGCCCACGAGAGGGGGATTTCGTGGGGGTGGAGCACCGCCCCCGAGCACAGGCGACAAACCCGAGGGAGGCGTGCCGGACGTCTCCGATTGACCACACGCCACAAAGAGCAACAACCCCAGCACGAGAAGGGCATCGCATCGATGATCGAGGGTAGAGGTATTGTGAGGTACCATCGGCCGGCTCCGCCACATAGCTTTGTTTCTCAAGATATGACCTCTCTGTTGCTGGGGTCAATAGCTGGTGAAAAAAGCAACATTGCGTAACTTGTGTAAGAACAATTGGGCACGGTACACAATCGACGGGTTGGTAGCGAAAAATTTTACTCTGTTTTTTATTGCACCTTGATGCAACTTCTTCTTCCAGAACATTCATTATTCCAATTCGCAACACTAATCATGGCGTTGTATACAGGTCTATTATGGCGCAGTATTTGCTGTTATTTACACACCCCGGGGCAGTGTTGCGGAGATTTCCCATGCGCCACCATGGTATGAACGACCTGAACTGTTCACCAAGAAATCACCAATAATGGTCATATTGCAACTCACCGAAGCGAAAAAGTTCCTTGGCGCTTGCAAACTTCGGCCACGCTCGCCATTCTCGCTCAGATTCGGTGGGGCACTCATCCTCGTACTCAGCCTAACTCTCGGGTGCGGGCAGGAGATCGAGAACGGTTTCGAAGACTCGGACACGGCAGAACCCTTCGGCCACGTCTTTGAGCCAACCCCAAGCCCTGCCGCTCCCGAACAGCCTCAAAGCAGCGCCGAACAGGGCGCGCTCCCCGAGGCTCCGCAAGGCACGCTGCCGGAGCCTCCGGCTCTGCACCCGCAAGCCGAGCCCACGACTCCTGACCAACCCGTCGCGCAGGCCACGCGCGTGAACTGTCTCGACGACACCAAACCCTATGCCGATGGCGACTACTCCTGCTTCGACTGGCGCACCCATCGCGCCGAGGCGTGGCGTCCATTACTGGAAAAATACTTCGAACCCGAGGACATGGCTTGGGCAATCAAGGTGATGAACTGCGAGAGTCATGGCAATCCCAACGCCGAGAATAAAAGGTCCGGCGCCGCGGGCCTTTTCCAGCATTTGCAGAAATACTGGCCCAAGCGGGCGAAGAACGCCGGTTTCCCTGGAGTGAGCCCCTTCGATCCCGAGGCCAACATCGCGGCGACTGCGCGGTTGTACTCCTTCCAGGGCGGTGATCCCTGGTCCTGCAAGGGCTTCTGGTATTTCCTCCTGGCCGAGGAGGAAGAGTTCTGACGACGCTTTCTTATCGTGCTTGCCAAGTTGGACTTCGATACCAGAGGAGTACAGTGGGCCTCGGGTACTGAACGTTCCCCTCACCAGCGCTGGCGCTGGATCTTGGCGAGCTCGCGCTTGACCTCTTCCTGCTTCAGGGCCTGCCGTTTGTCGTACTTGCGCTTCCCGTGCGCTAATCCGAGTTCGAGTTTCACCCGGCCCTTCTTGAAGTACATGGAGAGGGGGATGATGGTGAAGCCGCGCTCGCGGGTCTTGACCTCGAGCTTGATGATCTCGCGGTGGTGCATGAGCAGCTTGCGCTCGCGCAAGGGATTGTGGTTGAAGCGGTTGCCAAACTCGTACTCGTCGATGTGGCAGTTGCAGAGCCACAGCTCGCCGCCCTCGACCTTGGCATAGGCATCGCGGAGGTTGGCGCGGCCCGAACGCAGGCTCTTCACCTCGGTGCCGGTGAGGACGATGCCGGCCTCGAAGCTGCCCTCAATGAAATAGTCGTGTCGGGCCTTGCGATTGGTGCAGATCACCCCGTCCATCGCCGGTCCTCCGCCGTGAATGTGATTGCCAACTCGTCGCGATCCGGCTATCGTCCCGCAATTCGGCCGGACCGCTGCAGTCCTGGGTAGCACGGGACCGGACCGCTGGCAAACGGTTTCGCCGAACGTAGGCGAACGCAGGCCCGGAGGATCCCATGGAGCTCACCGCTAACGATCTTGTCGATTTCCCTGCAACCATGGCCTTCCTGGCCTACCGCGATGAAATGGCCGACTTCGTGCCGTACCTCGAGAACGTCGAACGAATCGAGGTCCGCTCGCGCAAGGAGCCGGGTCCCGGCCTCATCGAGTTGCACAACGTCTGGTTCCTCAAAGCCTCCATTCCGGTCATCCTCAAGCCGGTCATCTCCGAGGACAAGCTGTGCTGGGACGACTATGCCCTTTGGAACGAGCCGGGTCTCTTCTGCACCTGGAAGCTCGAGACCGCTTTCCTGCGCGAGAACATCAAGGTCACGGGCCGAACCTCCTTCGAGGCTAAGAACGAGCAGAGCTGCACCATGAGCGTGGCCGTGAAGGTGGACATCAATCTGGACAATATCCGGGCAATTCCCTCCTTCCTCAAGGGGAAGGCCATCACCGCCGCGGAACGCTTCCTGACCGCGCTCTTGATGCCCAACCTCAAGGGGGTGAACAAGAGCCTCAACGCCTATCTCAAGGACACCCACGGCGCCAGACCATGAGCCCGTGGCGCACGCTGGCCGTCCTCGTGCTGCTCTGCCCCACCCTCGGATCGGCCGCCAACAGTGTCCTAGGGGTGCCCCTGGCCAAGGCGGGCACCAATGACCGCGACCGACGCAACTGCGCTTTCGTCCATCGCAACATCCCCCTCCCGAGCAGCGGCGAACTCGGGGTCGAGGTGGCCACGGCCGGGAACAACGCCCTGGCCGGACTGGTTTTCGGCTATGACCCGGCGACTTCCACGGGGTGGTACTTCGGGCTCGACGATCGCCTGCACCACGGGATATCGATCTATCGCTTCAAGGGGGAGCGGATCGACCCGGTGGCCCGCATCGCGAGGGTCAACGAAACGGCAACCCTGGTCCGATTGAGCCTCCGCTGGGGGGACGGTCTGCGTTTCTCGGTCGGCGGCGAGGAGGTGCAACGCCTGGACGGAACCCTGCCGGGTGGGCACGTGGGGCTGCTTGGCCTCCGCATGGACCACGACGCCGGCACCTGGTTCGAGAACCTGCGCGGCGTCGCCGCCGACGGCTCGAGCTTCCTCGACGAGGAGGGTGCGCCTCTGACCGGTTGGCACACCGCGGTGCCCCCCCTGGTCAAGCGGTTCAAGCCGGCAACCCTCGTCTCCCAGGAAGAACCGATCGGGCTGTGGAGACAACCCCCGAGACCGGAACCTCACCTGCACCACCGCGTGGGTTTTGGTGTTCCGGGGCGGGGCAAGATAGCCCTGCGGAAGGGCTTTGCTTTCGTCCCCCCCGGCGAGGGCGAGTTGCAGATCGTGGATATACGCGCACCGGAGCAACCCCGCACCGTCGCCTTCCTGCCGGCCGGTTTCCTCGCAGGCGTGGCGTTTCTCGACGATGCCCTCCTCCTTCCTTCTTCCCTGGGGCTGCTCCACGTAGACATCTCCGACCCCGCGCATCCCGGGGTGCCCGTCACCGTACCCGTGAAGACCCTGGGCGCGGTTCGTGCCGTGGAACCCCTGCCCGAACTCCCGGGGCTGGTCTTCGCCGCCACCCCGCACCACGACACCTGTTTCTATCTGCTCGACCTCTCTGATCCACCTCGGCCGAAGACTCTGGCCAGCCTTCGGGTGAAGGGTTCGCGGGGAGCCTGGTACTTCCTGCGCGAAGGACCGCGGGTGTATCTCGGCCTCAACGACGGGAGTCTCGGCGTGGTCGAGGTCTCGGACCCGAGAAAACCCAGGTTGCTCGCCAGGGTGGCGACCCCGGCAGGCCGCGAGCGCCGCTTCCTGGCCGTCCGGGACCGGATCGTGCTCTTGTCGGAAGGGAAGAACAATCATCGCTTCAACCGGTTGGAACTCCTTGACGTGTCCGATCCCACCATACCCCGTTCCCTCGCCGCGAGGGACTACGGCACCGAGGTCAACTTCGAGGACGCCGCGGTGGTCGGGCCGCACGTCTTGGCAGTAGACAGCATCGAACGCCAATCCCTGCACTCGGTCCAGCCCTTCAGACAGACCCGCTCCGCCGTGCATGTCCTTACTACCACTTCGCTGGAACCGGTTTCCATCCATGCTGAGGACGATTTGGGCGAGTTGAGGACGATCAGTATCGAGGGCGACCTCGTGGCCTTGAACGACTACAATCTCGGTCTTCGCCTCTACCGGTTGCGCCCCGACGGGAGTCTGCTGCCCCTGGGCAAGCACCTCACCGCGGCCGAAGGGCACTACCTCGCCGCGGGCGACGGCCTGGTCGCATTCGGCCAGACCTTCGGTGGTAGCGTCCTCTTCTTCCGCGAGCGCGGGGACGTGATGGAACGGATCGGCGAGTACTGGGACGGCAAATGGCTGCAGGCGAAACCCGTGTTGCACGAGGGGCACCTCTTCCTCCCCTCGGCCGGTTCACTCACCGTGTTGGATGTACGCGACCCGGCGCGCCCGCGCAAGACGGGTGAACTGCTCGAGTTCCCCGGGCTGCTCGGCGACCTGCACACCCCAAGGATCCGTTTCGCGGGGCCGATCGCGGTGGTCCTGGGCATGGTCGAGGTCTCGCACCGCCGCTATGTTCCAGCCCTGGGCATGTTCTCCTTCGAACCCAAGACCGGCTTCCGACTCCTCTCTTCGATCACCTTGCCGGAACGCGAGGGCAATGCCTTCACCCCGACGCTCGAGGTTGAGGACGAGACGGTCTATGTCCTGGACCCGGTGCTCGGCGTGCTGCAGCGCTTCGAGGTCGGGCAGGGAAAGCTGGCCGGCCTCGGAACTCCGTTCTCCGACCCCCATTGGAAGAATTCCGGCCGCTTCAACATCGACTATCTCGGCCGCTTCGGGGTCCACCGCGGGCTGGTCGCCGCCCTGCACGGCGGGCCGGTCGAGGCCTGGGAGCCCAGTCTTTACCTGATCGATTGCAACGGCCCGGTTCCCAGGCTGGTCGAGACCTGGCGGCTCCCCTACCCGAGTTATTGGGTCGATGTCGTGCGTGCTGCCGACGGCTTCGTGCTCGGGGATTACTTCGGCCTGGGTTTCACTATCCACGGCCCCGGAACTGCTCTCCACTGCGCCAGCCGGTACCGATTCCGGGGCAGCAATGCCTGGACGGCAGGCCAGGTGGTCGAGGACCGTTTGTACTACCCCCGACTCGATGGTCCGGCCGGCCTGATCCTACCCCCGAGAGCACCGCAGGTTCCATGAGTAGTGCTCTCAGCCCAGGCTGACCTGGAGCCGGAGTTCCCCGGGCGAGGATGCGACGGTGAGCTCGACGGACAGGTATTCCTGCAACGACTCGAGGCGGGCCAGGAGGAGTCGGGCGAGGTGTTCGGAGTTGCTCAACAGGGCCGAGAGTTCGCGAGGTTGGTCCTCGACCGCTGCTCCGGGGAGCCAGCGCTTGACGATGGTAAAGCCCTCGTGCTCCCGCGTCTCGAGGTCGAGACCGGTAGCTCGTGGGCGAGTCTCGAGAAGCCCCCGGGCCAAGAGGTACAGCAACTCGAGTCCGAGAGAAGACGGCAGCGTGGGGCCTGTTCCCTGACCTTTCCACAGAAAACGAACGGATCCCGAGGGTAGGCCGAGGGCGAGCAGTGCGTCGACCCGAGGAACCAAGTCGACGAGGGAGGCAGTTCCCTCGGCTTCCTCTGAGCCCACCGTGGTCAGTCCCTCGAGGATCTTGGTGAGGCGTTCGCGAGCCAGACCGAGGTTCGCCAGGGCATCGACGGCATCCTCGGCAAGAAATTCGTAGGCGATCTCGTCGCGATAGGCGACCACGTCAGCATGTCCGCACCCGGAGAGATAACGGTCGAGCAAGGCCGCGAGTTGCGGGCAGAGTCCGCGTAGGAAGGGTGCATCGCCCTGCACCACGGAGAGGGGATTGTTGATCTCGTGGACGATGCCTGCGACGAGCGAGGAGATCAACAGCGAGCGATTGTTCGCGACCAGCAGTGCATCGGCCTTGTTGGCCCGGAGAGTCCGCTCGAGTCTCGCCTCCATCGTTCCGAGCCAGCCGAGCACCAAGGTCCGATCGCCGTCTGCCCAGCGTAAGGAACTGCCAGGACCAGTCGCCACGAGCAGGGGTTCGATCGGTCCGTTGGACAGGTTCCGGAGCTCTTGCAGGATGTCTCCGGCGCGGGGGGCGTCCTCAGGCTCGACCTCGAGCAAGACCAAGGCTCCTCGATCGCTCACCTTCGCGCAATGCGAGCTCAAGGCCGCGACCTCGCGGAACATCGCGACGTGCCGGGAAGGAGGCAACAGCTCCCGAAGAACGCTCTTGCCCCTGGCGAGGGAGAGCAAGAGCAGCTCGGGTCGGTCGGGGAGGTGCTCGGTCGGTCGGCGCTCGCTCATCCCGCCTCCCTTCCCGGTAAGCGCAGGGATAGCTTGCCCCGGCCTTCGGTCCCGACCACGAGGTCGAGAGAACCGTCGAGCTTCTCGATAGCTTTGCGGCAGTAAGCCAGGTGCAGCTCCGGCTGCGCGGGGGAACGGTCGAGGTAGCTGAGGTAGAAGTCCAGCGTGCGAGGAAGCACGGTTTGCCGAGGCAGGACCTGACCGTGGGTCTCCACGGTCAGGATGGTCGAGCCGGAAATGCGGCGAATTTCCTTCCAATGCCAGGCAGGGGTCGCGCCGGAACATGGCAGCGAGGCAAGATAGCGCGCCAGGGCGAGCATTGCCAGGTGCAAGGTAGTCGAATCGAGGACCAGCCGATGCTCCCCGTGGGGGAACTTCCCCTCGAGTTCTAATCCGCGCTCCCGGTAGGCCGCGAGGAGGCAGTGTCTGAAAACCTCCTCGAGCGAGACGCTCTCGATCCTGGTCATGGCCGCACGGGTCAGCTCGGCCAGGGAGGTGGTAAGCACCACGGCTGCCTCTCCGGCTGCGATCGTCTCTCCGAGAGCGGCCTCGATACGATGCAGGAGCCTCGCACGCTCCTGCAGGAGCTCTTCACGCCGGGTCGCGGTGAAGGCGAGGTTGGTCTCGGCCTCGGTAATGAGTCCGAACAGGGCCCGGAAGTCGGCGGCCAAGCCAGGTCCGTGGTGATCGATGGTCGACGCCAGCTCGGACAGACAGCCTTGCAACAAGTACCTGAGACCGCCCGCGAGAGCGGTCCGTTCGAGGCGGAGGAGGGAAGCCAAGAGGTCGCATTCGGCGTGAGCCCGGTCATGCGCCCGGAGCAGTTGGCCAAGGGTTTCCAGCAGCTCAGGGTCGTCGCAGCGATCCGACAACACCTCGAAGTCCGCGAGGCCTAAGCCCCTGTTCCGAAGAGCGGTCACGGCCTCTGCACCGCCTCCGGGGGGGGGCAATAAGACCCCGCAACACGCTGATTTCGGACCAGATCTTTCCGCGAGGAGCTCGAGGAATGTTGGAGTGTCGGGTTCGAAGGCGGCGACAAGAGCGATCGGCCGTCCGGGACGGGACCGCAGGCAGTGGGAGAAATCCCCGAGTTCCTCGCAGGTCAACAACTCGGCAATCGGTAAGGCTTGCAGTCGGCTCTCGAGGCGAGCACGACGTTCCTGGGGAACCTTCAGTAAGACTAGGGAAAGCGGAGGTGCCACCTTCAAAAACGGCTCAGGCCGGTCGAGAGCCATTGCAGGATCGTTTTGTAGTCGGCGTCATCGACCTGCCAGCTCTGTACCGCTGCATGCCCTGAAGTACTACCCGAGAGGGTGGCCGTGAGGATTAGGCTCTGTTCGGGTTGCGCACGGTTGACCCGATAGTCTCCGCTCTGCGTCGTGGGTTTCGCGGCCTTGTCGATAACGATGTTGGTATAGGCGACCGAGGTCTCGCTGAGGTCGAGATTGCCCTTGGGGAATTGGGTACTGTGGCAGACCTGGACGGTGCAACTCATCCTGACCAGAATGGGATAGACGTCTTGGTCGAAGGTGACGGCAGGTTCGGTCGGCTCGTCGGTGGTCGGAGCAGGTGCGAGGTCCTGACTGGTGGCAGCGCGGAAACCCTGGACCTCGACGGTCTCGACCACCCCGCCACATCCGTGGAGTAGCAAGAGGAACGGCGCGAGGAATAGGCATGATCTGACAGGTAGGTTCATTCCTCGACCTCCTCGGTAGAGGTATCGGGGCTGCTGTCCTCGAGCGTGCTGGCATACGCTGCGGAGCTGGAGGACTGGGCGTAGGCTTGGTCGAAGCCCTTGATGCTGATGTCATGGCCGCAACCCGCGGTCAAGATCAGGATCACCGGGAATATCGCCTTGAAGAGCTGCAGAGGTGCCATGGTAGTGTTGCTCCGTCTCATTGCGTGCTGATCAAGGTTATTTGGAGACCGCCATACTGGGCTTGGATATCGGGGAGATAGAACATGTTGCTCGGTCCCCCGATATACCCGTCGAAGAGGAAGGCTCCGGCCTGGTTCTGGACCAAGACCCGGATCCACACGGGGATGTCGGCTAATTCAGCGGGAACGCTGATGCTTTTGGTCTTGGTGCCATCGAAGTAGTCCCACCAGATCGGGTTTTGGTCGTTGGCAGTGTCGTACAGATAGATGGTGTAGACGTTGCCGGGCTGGGAATAGAGAGCGGGATTGGCCACCGAAGGATCGAACTTGAGGAAGAGCTCGACCTTGAAGCTCGACCCCCCACAGGCAGTGGCTAGCAGGGCGAGGAGGAGGAGGAGGGCCGTGCCCGGCGGAGGTACGGAACCGGCGAGCACGGGAGGGCCTACCTTCGGCCTCGAGCGTCCGACACGAGAGGCTGAAATCCCCCCACCGGTCTTGACATCGCCGTCAGGATGCGCGTATCTATCGTTGGATTTTCGATAGTTACTGGTCATGGTGACGTTCGGCTCTCTTCTCCGGCATTGGCTGCCGCTCTGGTACCCGGCCAGAGTGTACCACTTCGATCGGGTAGAGCCCAAGGGGAATTGTCGATGGAGCAACTCGTGAACCCCTCGGAGACCACCAGAATTCTGCAGTTGGTAGCCGAGGCAGGTCCGGTCGTCAAGGCCGTGCTTTTTCTCCTGTTCTTCCTCTCGGTAGCGTCGTGGACGGTTATCTTGGTGAAACTCCGCGCCTTACGCTCGGCGAGGCGAGCCTCCAACCACTTCTTGGAGATTTTCTGGAACAGTAACCGGCTGGATACCATCTACGAGGCGGCCAAGAAATTGAAGGTCTGCCCCTTGACCGAGGTCTTCAAGGCCGGGTACATCGAACTGGTCAACGTCAAGACCAACGCGAAACAGCGTGAGAAGGAAGCCGCGCGTGAGGGTGGTACCGCACCGGCCGACATTTCCAAAGACATCGGCGGCATCGATAACGTCCACCGCGCTCTTCGCCGCGCAGCGACCAGTGAAGTAACCCGCCTGGAAAGCCTGGTCCCCTTCCTCGCCACCACGGGCAGTACCGCGCCCTTCATCGGATTGTTCGGTACGGTGTGGGGCATCATGAACAGTTTCATCAACATCGGCGCCAGCAAGGACACGAGTCTGGCTGTGGTCGCGCCGGGCATCTCCGAGGCCTTGGTCGCCACGGCGGTCGGCTTGTTCGCGGCCATCCCGGCGGTGGTCTTCTACAACCATTTCCTCAGCACGATCAGGGTACTCTCCTCCGAGATTGATAATTTCTCGAACGATTTCATAAACATAGTAAAGCGGCACTTCTTCTGATGGCACTCCAGGCGAACCACGGCACCGCACTCTCCGACATCAACGTCACCCCACTCGTGGATGTGATGTTGGTCCTCCTGGTGATCTTCATGGTCACCGCTCCGCTCATTCATCAGGGCATTGCGATCGAACTGCCGCAGGCCAAGGCCGGTGCGGTCACAAGCGCTCCCGACGAGCTCGTGGTCAGCGTCGATGCGCAGCGGCGGATTGCGATTCTCGACCAGTTCTACGGGCTCGACCGGTTCGAGGAAAAACTGCGGAATCTGCGCAGCGTTCGCAAGGACAAAGCCATCTACTTGGCCGCGGCGCGGACCTTGCCCTATGACGTGGTCATCAAGGTCATGGCAGCCATCAAGAACGCCGGATACGAGGAATTGGGCCTCATTACCGAACCCGAAGCGATCGATCGGCAGGTCGAGCGGCGATGAAGCTCGCTCCCAAACGCTTCCTCGTGGCCGGCGATCCCACTTCCCACCCAAAACCTCGAGATCGGCGTCCGGCTTGGCTGACGGCAGGAGCCTTCTCGCTAGGAGGCCATCTGCTGCTCGGGGCCTTGCTCTTCGCTGCCCAGGCCTCGAGGCCTTTGCCGGAAAAACCCCTGCGAGCCACCTCGATCAAGGGCATTTTTATTGATGCTGCCCTGCTGGGGGGGGGGGTGAAGAAACGCCCCAAGGCCCTGCCTCCGCCGGAGGTCCTGCCCATCCCCCGGGCCGAGGAGACACTCTTGCCGGCTCAACCGGCCAAGAGCGTGACCCTTGCCCCCCCGGAACCGACGCCCCACAAAACCGAGAAGAAACCGGTGCCGCCCAAAAAACCTGAGTCTCCGGTTTCTCAGGAAAAACCCGCCACCGTCGACCCAAAAGAACGCGAACGAGAAAAGGCCAAGACCCTGGCCGCTCTGGCGCAACGCCTGGAACAGGCAGAGGGGCTGGCGATGAAGAACGACGATGACCGCCCTCCACCATCCATCGACAACTTCGAGGGCACGGATAGCACCAAGTTGCCCGGCCGGCAGGGCTTCTCGGGCCAGGGGGGGGCCGACGAGGAGGCCCTGCGCCAAGTCTTCGCGGTCTATGCTCACACCCAGCTCATGCCCAATATCAACAAGGCCTGGATCTATTCCAACATTGCCATGGTCAAACGCTACCCGGAGCTCTACGCGCGGATCCTGGTCCGGCTCGATAGCGAGGGCAGGATCCTGGAGGTCAGCGTTGACAAGGCCTCGGGCATCCGGGATTATGACGAGAGTTGCGTGAAGGCGATCAAGCGGTCCGAACCCTTGCCGCCGCCACCGGCAGAGGCGAGGGAATACCTTGCCAACCGCGGGATTGTGCTCGGTTTCCCCGGCAAACTCCTCCTGGAAAAGCTCAGCGGAGACCTGCAATGAGGAGCCTCGTGTTCGTGCTCACGGCCTGGCTGCTGGCCGGTCTTGCTTCGGCAGAGGAGCAACTGGTCGTGGACATGGCCCAAGCCCCTGAATTCCGTTCGCCGATCGCCGTGGCTTTGTTCCAGGACCTTTCCTCGGTCAAGGGCGCGATTTCCCCGGCTTCGATCGAGGAAATTTTGGTAAAAGACCTCCAACTGTCCGGGTTTTTCGAAGTGCTCGACCGCAAGGCCTTCCTGGTCGACCTCGAGAAGGAGGGCTTCACACCCGATCAGATCAAGTTCCCCCCGTGGCAGGCCCTGGGAGCCCTCTACCTGTGCAAGGGCTGGTTCAAGCTCGAGGGCGACACGGTCACAGTCGGGGCCTATCTCTATGACGTGATCGGGAGAAAAACCCTGGATCGCAAACAATACCAGGGCAAACCGAAACAACTCCGGCAGATCGTCCACCGTTTGGCGGATCGCATTATCGAGTTGATCACCGGACAGAAAGGCATCTGTGAGACCAGGATCGCTCTCACGGTCAAACGTCCGGGCAAGAACAAGGGTATTTACATCATGGACTACGACGGCGCTGGGCTCGAACCCGTGGCTCAAGACCGTTCCATCCATCTCTCTCCCGACTGGTCCGATGACGGGAAACGTCTCGCCTACGTCAAACTGGCAGGACTTCGTTGGGAATTGTGGATTGCTGAGCTCGGAGGTGGCAAACCCCAGTTCCGCAAGCTCCCCAACCTTCCCAGCACCATCAGCAGCCCGGCCTTCTCGCCCAACGGCACCGATTTGGCCCTGTCCATGGCCACGCGTGACGACATGGAGATTTTCCTCGTGGATCTCACGGGAACGGCCTTGCCCAGACGCCTGACCAGCGCCTGGAACATCGATGTCTCGCCGTGCTATTCGCCGGATGGAAGACAGATCGTCTATACCTCCTCGGTCACCGGGCAACGACATCTGTACATCATGAATGCCGACGGGACCTTTCCGCGGCGGCTGACCTTCAACGGCCGGAACAACGAGACCCCTGCCTGGTCGCCGAGGGGAGACCTCATCGTCTTCGCGGGCATGGACGACGATGGCAAGTTCGACTTGTTCACGGTCAAACTCGACGGCAGCGAACTCAAGCGCTTGACCTGGGACACCGAGAACAATGAATCCCCGACCTGGTCGCCGGACGGGCGTTACCTGATGTTCGCCTCGAATCGGAAGATCGAGCTCGAGGGTACGACCGTCGCGGGTCGCTACCACCTCTTCATGATGAAAGCCAACGGTACCAATCAGACCCTGATCACCAAAGAGAGCGCTGGAGATTACACCGAGCCCGCATGGGGCCCACTACCGCGCTGAAGGAAAACCTCTATGACCGAGACCCTACCCGAAGGACGACCGGTGACGGACAATCCCCAGTTACATCGCCTCCAACTCGGTGAGCGGGAGCTCTTCTTGCTCGGCACTGCCCATGTTTCCAAACGCAGCGTCGACGATGTCCGCGAGGCCATCGAGGAGCTGAAACCGGACACCGTGTGCGTCGAACTGTGCCGCCAACGCTACGAGGCCATGATCGATCGCGAGCGTTGGAAGAAGACCGACATCGTCAAGGTCATTCGTGAGCACAAGACCCACCTCCTGCTGATCAATCTGGTCCTGGGGGCCTTTCAACGCAAGATCGCCGCCGACCTGGACCTCAAACCCGGGCAGGAAATGCTCCAGGGCATCACCTCGGCGAAGGAACACGGTGCCGAACTGGTGCTGATCGACCGCGACGTCAACATCACCCTGGCGAGGGCCTGGAACAGCCTCTCCTTTTTTTCCCGCTTGAAACTCTTGGCAAACCTCTTCGGCGGTATTTTCGACGATCAGACGATCTCCGAGGCCACGATCGAACAACTCAAGCAGGAAGATATGCTGGGTACCCTGCTGCGCGACATGGCCACGGCCTTCCCGCGACTGAAAACCGCCTTGATCGACGAGCGGGACCAATACCTCGCGACCAAGATCATGCAAGCTCCCGGCAAGAAAATCCTCGCCGTGATCGGCGCCGGCCATGTCCCCGGTATCAAGCAGTGGCTCGGTCACCCCATCGACGTGGCCTCTCTCGAGGGACGAGGGCGGGCCAGTCGGGTGCCGAAACTCCTCGGTTGGGGTATTCCCCTGGTCCTGGTCGCCATGATCGCCTCGACCTTCCTCGGAGACCAAGCCATGGGTTGGCAGCAGGTCAAGGCCTGGATCGTGTGGAATGGTACCCTGTCGGCTCTGGGGGCTCTGGTTGCATGGGGGCATCCGCTGTCTATCCTCACCGCTTTCGTCGCCGCGCCCATCACCTCGCTCAACCCCCTGATCGCAGCGGGATGGTTCGCCGGCCTGACCGAAGCTTTGATCAGGCGGCCGACCGTCGCCGACTTCGAGGCCCTGCCTACCGACACCCACTCGGTCAAGGGTTTCTGGTTCAACCGCGTGACCCGCATCCTGCTGGTCGTCGTCTTCGCCAATCTCGGCAGCGCAGCCGGAACCTGGTTCGCCGGTGCCGAGATCGTTTCGACCTATCTGAACAGGGGTTGAAGACGATCGCCTTCAACCCCGGCCTTGACCTGAGGAACCCACGTTGAAGGATACCACCACCTTGGCCGAGCACTACCGTTGGTACCGCATGCTCGGTTCCGTACTTGCGCTGCTCGGGATCACGTTTCTGCTCCTGACAGCGCTCTCCTATGCACTCCATACATGGCGAGGTCAATACTGCCAAGAACACCCTCTGATCGCGGTACCCGGCTCCGAGCGCCTCGACCCACAGCTCATCACCCGGGTAGGCCACTTCCTCAATCCGATGCCCAACCATTTCTTGACCTATCCTGACAGGAAGGAACCGGGGGTCTACCGGATCGGATGCTTCGGTGACTCCTTCACGTATGGTGCAGAGGTTGAACCCCCTTGGGATTACCCCGCTCAACTCCAAAGTACCCCGCTCAACTCCAACACCTATTCCAAAGAGACGGACGTTTGGTCGAGGTCATCAATTTCGGCGTCGGCGGCTACGGGTTCCATCAGACGGCCATGCTGGTGCTAGCACTTGCAAAGAGCTACGGCCTTGACCTCATCCTCCTCGGCCCCAAGGATTTTCATGAGGAAAGGGACCGGGGTTTCGCAACTTTCTGGTCGGCTTCATACACCGAAAAACCCTTGCTGGTGCGTGCACGTTGGATTCTCGAACAGGGGCGAGTAACTCTTCTCGACCCGCTCGGTCGAGATTCGGAAGAACGCTTCGCGATCTATCAACAATTCCTCAGGCCTTGGTACTATCTCCGCTATGATGGCCATCCCCCACCGTTTCTGCGTGCCCTCCTACCTCCCGGCCGTACCCTCGAGAACCCTTTTTTCTACTACCCAGACGGGTGGAAGCGAGAAGTATGGGCGACCTGGCACGCCCTCATGGACCGCATCATCGCGTTACGTATCCCTACGGTTCTACTCTTTGACAGAGATGACCTCGACACGCTCTTCCGGGATCTCCAGGGACCGGGCTTCAATTTATGCCGGCTGTGTGTGACGAACGACATCCTTTTCCGTCGGCCGGAAGGGCATCACAGTGCCCTCGGTAATCAACAGGTCGCCCAGCAGTCTATGCCTTCTTGCGAGGTCAATCCTCCCTCGAGATGCGTGTCCCGGATCTCCACGTCGTTACCACTCCCTTGCCAGAGCAACCCCTCAGCCCGGCCCCTCCCCAAGCATACGAAACTCTGCGCGGAACGTGTCAATGAAAATGAGACAGTTTTCAACACAGGATTAGTGTAGGCCCTCCTGTGTAGAAGGTGGTGGATTGATCCAGACTTCTCGAGGGAGA
>Ga0156395_1068_pt1 | contig 15047 bp, 9 predicted proteins | sample RifOxyA3_FD_108039 | JGI IMG/M metagenome (GOLD analysis project Ga0156395, IMG submission 108039) | Deltaproteobacteria bacterium RIFOXYA12_FULL_61_11 | reverse complement strand
GCTTCACCGTGTAACGGCCGCCGGTTTCCGGATCGCAGAGCTCGCGGTGCTGGACCAGGACGATGCGCCCCTGCCGGGAACCCAGTACCGGGCTGCGGAACAGACAATAGGCCCGGTGCAGGATCTTCGGGCAGCGATGAAACAGCCTCCGATCCCTTGTGTTCAAATGGGTCCATTGGTATAACCGACGGTGATATTAGTCGGGTGGTTGACTGGCATGCTCTTCCCTTGCCCCTATCTCGAGAAACCGGTTGAGTTGACCGAGGAACGAGCAGATCATATTGCTGAACGTCACCCGGATCTTCTTCCTCTGCACCTTGAGAAGGTTGGCGAAACCCTGCAATCACCCGATCAGGTACGCCGTTCGGTGCGTTTTTCGAACGCCCGGTTGTTCTCTCGCTGGATCGCCAATAGTGGGAAATACATCGTGGTAGTGGTGATGAGCGAACCACACCATCACGATCGACATTGGATCATTACCGCGTACCAATCGAGACGTCTGAGCGAAGGAGTAGTCGAATGGAGCCGAGCTTGAAGTTCACTTATGACCGCGAAGTCGATATTCTTCATATCGACCTCTGCCCCCCCTATGCCGAGCAAGAATCCCGCGAGGTAGGCGACGACGTCATCGCGCGTTACAACCCCACGACCGACGCCCTCGAGAACCTCGAGGTGCTCTTCTTCTCCTCACGCCTCCTCCGCAAAGACCTTTTCGAGATCCCGCTCAAAGGCCACTTCCCGCGCAACGACCCTGGAATTCTGACGGAAGGGTGTGTTCCTGCCAACCCTGGCGATTGATCCTCCCGAATTCGTGGCCCAATCCACCGCCGCCCTGGCTTCCCCCCCTCAGCACGGTGATGGTCTTGCCGCGGTGCGAGGTCGTCGAAAAAGACCGACCGTAAGGACGGACGGGGGCTCTTGAAAATCAGGGAGGAGGGTTTTCCCGGCCGCCTCATCCTGCTCAGCCGTGACCCCCTGCGCCGCAATGCTGATGAACTCGAGTATTGGCCCTTCGAAGATTTTCTGGAAATGCTCTGGTTGGAGTACGGATAATTCCTATGACCGGCGGGAACTCACTCCTCGGTCACCAGGATGCGTCGGGAAAAACCCCGGAAACGCAGCGTCAACGCGGTGATGGTGCGGTCGAGTTGGAACCCGCCGAAGCTCTTCCATTACTCGGTCTGGTCGGACGGTGATAACTTGCTGTCGACCGGGCGGCTGATCAGGCTCGTCAGATTGAAGTGAGCGCGGCGTTCTTCGAGGCGTTCGACCACTTCGCCGTCCTGCTCGAGTTCCACCGCAAGATTGCCGATTCGGAACGTGAGCGCACGGGCGGCGGAACGGGGACGATCTCCGTCCCTCGGAAGTCGAACTGTCGCTCAAGGGCTGAGGGAAAGGGGAACCAGCGGGAGTATCGCGGTTAGGGAAGTGCAGCACCGAGGCGGGTGAAGGAATCCTTGATCATCTCGAGGAGCCGGTTATCGTGATCGCCTTCGTAGGACACGAAGGTGTGGTCGATGCGCCGCTTCGAGAGCTGTCCGACGAAGAGTTTGTTCAACGGATACATGTGCTTCTCGTCCTTGTCGCCGCAGCTCAGGTACACGTAGAGCCCGCGGAGGTTGTCCCAGCGCACCTCGGGTCCGCCGCTCCGCTGGGCCGAGAACTCCGCCTCCAGCGCATCCTCGCCGGGAAAGTCGACAACTTCGGCCGGCGAGATCCCCAGGAGGCCGAACACTTTGATCACGAGCTTTGAAACGACATGCCCGTCGGTGAAAGCGCGGTTGAAGAGGGGCTGGAGGTGTTTGATCAGGGGGTACAGGGTCGGACCGCTGTGGGCCACGACCGCGCCGAAACGCGACTTCCCGTATTTCATCGCATAATGGAGAGCACCCAGGCCGCCCATGCTGTGGCCCATGACCGCGCGACGGGCGGGATCGGGTGACACGGCAAAGTGCTGCTCGACGTACTCGATCACGTCCTCCATCACATAATCTTCGTAGCGACCGGCCACGGTGTTGACGTAGAACGATCCGCAGAAGGTATACCCCGAGGCCTTCCAGCGCATCGAGGAATCGGGCATCACTACCACGAACGGACGAATACGGCCCGTCGCGATCAGCTCGTCGAGGACCTTGCCGATAGCGTACTTCTTCTCCCAGTAGGCATTGTTGGTCTCGGCAGCGTACCCGTGCAACAGGTACACCGTGGGATAGGCTCCGCTGCCGTCATAGCCCGGCGGTACATAGACCGAGAGGTTGCGCTCCCGGCCGAGGGCGTCGCTGTGGTGGGTCACCTCGATCACGCCTGCCCAGAGCTGGGCGCAGAGCGCACAAGCCGCTAAGCCACCAAGGATGATCGCCCTCATGTTCCCCTCCTCGAAACGGTCCGTTACCCGGGTAGGTTTTTTCCACCCATCGGGGACTTCCTTAGCACGCGGGCGAGCAGAGGTCAATGTCGCGACGAAAGGCCGGGCATGGACACCTCGGTGAAGGGCGGCTACGATAGCCGGAGATTGACCTCTCCCCACTGACCTCATGAGTTCCCCCCCCCCCCTGCCGCGATACTCTCCTCTCAGCGTCCGGCTCGCCGGTGTCGGACTGCTGCTGGTCCTGGCTTGCGGGCAGCACAAATCCAACAGCCCGCCCCCTCCCGAAATCCACGAGGCCCTGTGCCGGAAGGAAGCCGAAGGTGCCAATCCCAAGCACCGCTTGCGCACCCTCAACCGCCTCTCCCGCCTCTCGGCCTTTGGCTGCCACGAGTATGTCCTCGCCCTGGGTTCCCGCATCCAGGACGAATACCGGCACAAGACCTACCGAATCCTGGCCGAGACGGCGGAACTCTTCATCCCAGAGGGCTCGGTCACCGACTACGTCCTGGAGAGCTACGAACGCGAGTACCTGGCGCTGCTCCTGGCCCTGGCCTATTACCACACCGGCCGCGTCGAGGAAGCGGTCGTGCAGCTCAACCGCTGCTACACCGAGAGCGGCGCCCTGATCTACAACCAGGGGGTCGATCCGCTCAACCTCCTGCTGCAGGCGGCGCTACGGGAAGACCTCGAAAGGCACCGGGACAACACCCGCCCCCTCTGGCTCGCCTATACCCTGAACGACCGCCGGGAAGAGCCGCTGACCGCGTACGCCACCTCGCAGCTCGAAGCCATCGATCAGGGGGCGCCGAGTCCCTCATGGACCATCCTCGGCCTTGGCCGCTTCCCCGAGGTCGAGTGGTCGCTGACCCTGCTCGACCAACGGCAGGGCTACTTCCGCATCCGACCGAAACAGCCCTACCCCAGTACCTGCGTCTCCGAGACGGGTTTCCGCCTCACCACGAGGAGTTGGTTCCACAAGATTGGGATCCGGCACAGCAAGCGCTACCATCCCCTGGTCAACCTCAAGAGCTGGATCCGCCTCCCGATCGGCCTCGTCTACGGCATCGCGGCAGCGGCCACGGGCGCGAGCCTGGCGGTCGGGGGTTGCGCCGCGGACCTCGCGGCCGATGTCGACGGGTACCTCTGCCGACTCTCTCTCGAGGGCGGCCTGTTCCTGCTAGGCAAGGCCGACGATGTCGGCGCCTACACGGTCAAACCCGACTTGCGGCACTGGGAGGACCTCCCGGCCGCCTTCGTGGTAACCAGCCTGCCCGACCCCGAGCAGGAGCCCTGCCTGCCCACCGAGGGGGAGCGGCAAGTCGTGTTCAGGCCAAATACAAGATAGTAGCCGATACGGCAACTCGGCCCGAGTTCTCTGCGAAGGTACCGAGGGCTTTCAGAGGGAAGAGGAACGCACCCGCAGGGGACGATCGGAACGATCTTCAGGCCACTGCACCGCGACGGCGGAGCAGGAGAGCGAAGGTGAGCAGGAGCACAATCGCCATGGGTAGACCCTCGGCCTCGCTCCTGAGGGAACCACAGGCCCCCTTGTGCTCTTCTTCTGCCTGGGCGAGGCTGGTCTTGCGATTCTCGGCCTCGGCCTGCCCTGCTTTGTAGCCATCCGTCAGACCGGCTTCGTAGCCCTCTTGTTCGTGCACCGCGCTGTTGCCCTCGGCGCGTCCCTCGGCCAGACCTTCAGCGGCGGCAGCGGCGCTGCCCTCGTCGGTCCCGGCAGTGAGACCCAGCTCGAAACCCTGCTGGTACCCGAGGTCGTACCCCTCGGCCGAGCCGGCCGTGTAACCCTCTGCTTCGCCTTGGACCCTGCCCTCGTCGATGCCCTGGAAGTAATCCTCGCCGGCGGCGACGCGGAAACCCTCGGTGCGCCCCGTCTCGTAGACCTTCTGGTACCCGGCCTGGTATCCCTCGTCCTGGCCGAGGGCATAACCGTCCTCGTACCCCTTGGCATAGCCGACCGGATCGCCGGCCTGGGCCCCGACGACGTGACCGTCGCGATAGCCTTGGTCATAGCGATCCTTCAGCGCCTGGGCATAACCCGCACCGTAGCCCTCACCCCTGCCTTGGTTGTAATAATCTTTGAAGTTCTGTGCCTTGCCGGTTTTATAGCCGCCCGCGTAGCCGTCTTGGTAGCCCTTGTCCTGGCCCGAGGCATACCCGTCCTGATAGCCCTGATCGGTCCCGGCAACCCGTCCGTCGGTGCGTCCGGCGGTCAGGCCGTCGTTGTAGCCGGACTGGTAACGGGCCTGCTCGCCCTCACCGAAACCCTTGGTGTAACCGGCCTGGTAACCGCTGTTGTACGAGGCGGTGTAGCCCTGTTCGTACCCTTGTTCGTAACCGTTGTTGTAGCCCTTCTCGTACCCCGCATCCTGGGCCAGCTCGTACCCTGCGTTGTAACCGGTCGTATAGCCGCGCTCATACTGCCCGGCCGATCCCTCGTTCCAGCCCTTGGTATAGCCCTCATCGTAGCCGGTGTTATAGCCTGAGTTGTACTGACCGGTCGACCCCGTGCCCACGCCGGCAGCATAGCCGCTGTCGTAACCGCTGTCGTAGCCGTCGTCGTATCCCTCGTCATATCCATCGTCATAGGTCTGGGCCTCGACTCGGGGCAAGGCCAGGGTGAGGAACAGCCCGGCCAGGAGGATGGGGCGCCTGCCAGCACGCAAACCGACCAGGGCGAGCAGGGTGACCAGGAACAACGCTAAGTACCAGCCCTGCCCCTCGGAAGCGGTGAGGCTGCCGCACAGGCCCTTCTTCTCCTGCTCTTCCAGCGCCGCGGTGACCTCTTCATCGGTCATACCGCTCTCGGTCAACGCCTTGCGGTAGCCTTCTTCGTAGCCTTTTTGGAAACCCGAATCATAGCGGTCTTTTGCCGCGAGATCGCGACCTTCGTTGAAGTTCTGGTCATGAATCTCGGTGAAATCGCCATCCAGGCCTACCTGATGACCTTCTTCCTGTCCAGCCTCGAGCCCTGAGGCCGTCCCGTCGACCTTGCCACGCTCGTAGCCCTTGGTATAGCCTTCTTGGTAACCGATGAGGAACCCGTCGTCATACGTCAGACCCTCGCCCTCGGCAAACCCGACCTCGTATCCGGCGTTGTAACCGTCTTCCTGTCCGCGAACCTCTGCCTCGGCGTAGCCCAGGGCATAGCCCTCGTTCTTGCCTCGCTGATATCCTTTATTGTAGCCGGAGTTGTACCCATCGGTCTGACCTTTCCCATAGCCTTCGGCGTACTTGGCATCACCGTCTTCCGTGCCCTTGGCATACCCCTCGAGATAGCCGGCGTCGTAGCCTTGCTTGTGCGCCGCGGTCGATCCTTCGGAATAACCCTTGTCGTACCCGTCGTCGTACCCGCTGGTCTTACCCTTGCCGTAACCCTCGTTGTAGCCCTTGTCATACGCCGTCTGATAGGTACTGCGCGTTCCTTCCCCGTAACCGACCTCGTAGCCGGCGTTGTAGCCCTTGTTGTATCCTGACTGCTCACCCTCGGTCCGACCGGTCTTGTAGCCGTCCTTGTAGCCGGTATCATAGGCCGCCTTGGAGCCCTCGTCATACCCCCAGGCATAACCGTCATTCTTGCCGGCAGCTACCCCTGCGGCCTCACCGGCATCCATCCCGGCATCATAGCCCTCGTCATAACCCTTGTCATAGCCGCCCGTGGCACCCTCGTTCTTTCCTGTGCCGTACCCGGCGCTGTACCCGGCGTTGTAACCGGTGTTGTAGCTGTTCTTCGCACCATCGCTGACCCCAGTGCTGTAACCGGTGCTATACCCTGTCGACTGCCCGGCGGAGTATCCGGCGTTGTAGCCTTCCTGGTAGCCGGGCTCGTCTTCCCAATCATCATCATCGAAATCACCGTCGCCGAAATCTTCGTCGCCGTCTCCCCAGTCGTCGTCGAATTCACCGTCGCCGAAATCGCTGTCGTCGTCACCCCAGTCGTCGTCATCGTCCCATTGGGCATTTACCTGGCCCACAAACAACAGGGAGAGGAGAAGAAAGGACAAGAAAACGGACGGAAGCTGGCGTGACATGGTTGTTTCCTCCTTATTCTCGGCGCGAGCGAGAGCTCCGGTGGCGCCGATTATCACGAACCATGCCAATAAAAGTACCTATGATTTCTTCAGGTAAATGGGTTCTCGTGGTGCTGGGATGGCGAAGCAGAGCCATTTGGCCACCGTACGATCGACGCTCCCTCGGGCTTCAGCCCCAGCGCCAGGAGAGGGGTGCCAACCAGGTGGCCAAGGCCTCGTCGGTCGGTGGGAGTAGCGAGGGAGAAACGGGATCCCCTGTTCTACCGACGAGCGCGGCCTTGGAGGACCAGAGCCGGTGGTAGCGCAGCAACACCAACTCCTCGACCCCGAGTTCGGTGAGCAACCTGCCCGTGGCCACCAAGTCGGCCTCATCGCAATTGATGCCCGGGACCAAGGGTCTGCGGACGACGACTCTCTCTCTGGCCTCGGCCAAGAGGGTGCGGAGATTGCGCAGGATCAAAGCGTTGCTGTGCCCCGTGGCACGCAGGTGTCGAGCCGCGTCGACCAGTTTGAGATCGAACTGGATCAGCTCGAGGTGCGGCAAGACCTGCTCGACGAACGCCGCCCACCCGAAATGCCCGCAGGTTTGCAAGGTCCTATGGAGTCCGGCCTGCCCGCAACGGCGCAGGAACTCCCCGACGAACTGGGGGAACAGGGTGGCTTCGCCGCCGGAGACGGTCACTCCCCCACCGGAGTGGGCATAGAACACCGTGTCGGTGAGCACCCGGGTCAGCAACTCGTCGCACGTCAAGGGACGTCCGAACAGGCTCAGCGCTCCACTCGGGCAGCCTTCTACGCACTGTCCGCAGTGGTCACAACGTTCCTCTAGAAGTCGCGGCAGAGGTCCCTCCCCGAGCGCTCGGCGCGGACACATCCCCACGCAAGCCCCGCAGCGGAGACAACGATCCTGATCCAGGATCAACTGCGGCCGTGGGTCGATCATCTCGGGGTTGTGGCACCAACTACAGGTCAAGGGACAGCCCTTGAAGAAGACCACGGTCCTGATGCCCGGTCCGTCGTGTGTGGCATTGCGTTTGAGCGCAACGACCAGAGGGATCCGGTCGGACCGTTCAGCAGGACTGCTCATAGCGCTCGATCAGCTCCATCTGGAGATCCCGGTTGAGGTCGACGAAATAGGCGTTGTAACCCGAGATGCGCACGATCAACCACCGGTAGGCGTCGGGCTCTTCCATGGCTCGGCGCAGGGTCTCGGTGGACACCACGTTGAACTGGAGCTGCATACCGCCGAGTTCGAAATAGGCTCCGGCATAGGCGGTGAGGAGGTCGACGGAAGCGGCATGGCCGACACCCTCGTCCGGGACGATCTTGACGTTGAACGCCACGTTGTTGGGCAGGAGCCGTGGATCAAGACGGGCCACGCCGCGAATATTGTCCAGGAAGTCGCCTCCGGCCATGGGTGAAGGGGTGATGCCCGGGGTGAAGGCCTTGCCCCTCTTGCGACCGCTCGGCAGAGCCCCGGAGAGCCTGCCGAAGGCGACGTGGTTGGACATTGACCAATACCCGGGGAGATAGGCCCCCCCGCGGTAGTTGGTCTTTCCGGTGAGATGACGGTGGATGAAGGCCAGCAATTCGTCGGCCAGGCGGTTGACCGCGGGGCGGTCCTGGCCGAACTTGGGCACCTGCCGCAGGATGCGGGCGTGCAGCACCTCGTGCCCCACGAAGTCCTCGTCGAGCGCCCGGCGCAGAGTCGAAAGATCGCAGAACTTCTGCTCGAAGACCACGAACTCGAGGGCCACCAAGCTGTCGATCACATCGGGCAATGCGACCAGGGCCACCCCCGAGCTGTTGAAGAGCGCTCCGCCGTCGAGCACGTCCTTGCAGCTCGTCTCAGGTCCTCGGATAAAAGCCGAGAGCAAGGGGGTCGGGTGAAGCCGTTGATGGGTCTTGCCGAGCAGGTCGTTGTACTCGACCGCCTGGTCGAGCACCCAGGCAAGCTGCTCGAGATAGCTGTGCAGGAGCGAATCGAAACTCCGGTGCGCTCCCAGCGGCCCCGGATCCGGTCCGACCCTGGAACCGAGCAAAGGGTGTACTCCATCGTGCAGGACCATCTCCAGGGGGGCCACGGTGTTCACCAACATGCAATTGGTGTGGCCCATGTGCCGTCCCGCGAGGGTCGGCTCGACGCAGCCCGTGGCGCAGAAATCTCGGGCGTCCTCGAGGGGGAACCCATTGGCCGTCAGGGCCTCGAGTACGGCCTTGTCGTTGTGGATAGAGGGCGTGGCGTGGGTAATGGCGTTGACCTCGCACAGTCTGCGCAGGTAGGCCTTGGAGTTGACCTCCGGATGGTAGCGGGCGTTGACGTTCGGATCGCGCAGGGCCAACAATTCCGTCACCTTGAGGAACACATAGGTCATGTCGCACACCGCGGTCCGGCCTTGGGCGTCAACTCCGCCAAGGGTGATGGCCATGTCCGAGGAGCTGCCGCCGAAGAGCGTGTTGCCGAGGTTGGGAACCATGGGAACGTGATCCGCGCAGCAGAGGAACAGGCAACTGATCAGTTCGACGGCATGGCGCACATAGGCCTCGCGTTCGGCGGCTTCGCGCAGGGGCTCGAGGTCAGCCAGGAAATAGGGTTGTAGCCAGTGGTCCAACCGCCCCCAGGACAACCCGGCATTGGTGTTCTCGAGGTGCAAGGCGACAAAGGTCACCCACAGCGCGTTGACCGCTTCGTCGAGGGTTCGCGACGGTTGCGCGGGGACCCGGCCGAGGATGCGCGTGAGGCGCATCAACTCCTCCCAACGCTGCGGATCCTCCTCTTTTTCGGCCAGCCGCCGGGCCTGGGCGGCCAGGTTGAGGACATAGTTCTGGACCGCACCCAACGCCACGAGCATGGCCTGGAGGTATTCGCGCGAAGAGGAGTCCTCGACTCCGGCCAGGCGCTCGCGCAGATCGTCGACCAACCCCGATAGCCCGCGGGCGAGAATGCGCGGGTAATCGACCACGGTGTGCGAGACAGCCACGGTCTTCCACAGGAAGTACAAGGCGAAGCGCTCGTCCAGACGCTGACAGAGCGGAGCTCCATACGTCTTGCGGCACGTCTCGCGCACCGTGGCCTCCATCCAGTAAGGAAGGATTTCCAGGTTCAGCTTCTCGGCGTCCTGGGCCGAGAGTTCGTATGGGTTCAGCTCGCGCGTACCCACGGTCAGGAGTTCCGGCCACAAGAGTCCGGCCGAGAACTCGGGATAGAGGACCACGCCGACCATCTTGGTGGTGGTGGTGCCAGCGAGCAGGCTGTCCTCGGCAATCAAGGCCTGGCGCTTGCCGAGCACGTATTCCAGCATCCTTGCTTGGCGCAGCGCCGCCTCGCCGCGGCCGACAGCCTCGTCCGGGAAGCCGTGGGTCCGGTGATAGGCGGTGACCAACTCGGCGCGTTCGATGCACACGGCCGGCCGGGTCGCAAAGATCCGTTGTTTGATCCGTTCGAGGCGCGGGAAATCCTCGAGCCGGAAGCGACTGAGATACTGTTCGTCGAGCAACTCGACCCGGTCCCTGGGCACCGAAGAGAGCAGTTCCCGGGTCCTATCCTCGTGCAGCGGAACGTCCCCGGGCGGTCGAGCAGGCGCATTGCGCCGCAGCAACCTGCTGGGATCGAGACGGTGGCTCAGCTCGGAGAGCATGTAGGAGAAGCGCGAGCTGTGATTGAGATTGCCGCGGAGCACCAACTCCCCGCTGAGCAGGAGTTCGAGCACCTCGTGCGGCTTCTTCAGCAGGGTGGAACGTAGGGTTGCCCCGTCTCGGTACTCGAAGGTCGCATCGGCAGTACCGTGCAACCCCTTCCGCAGCCGCAGAGATCCGGAACCAAAGCTCGCGCTGAGCGCACAGGTGCCGTCGGTCGCGACAAAATGGAAAATGGCCTCATAGGTCCGTCTGGCGGTTCCAGGAGCCTTGAAATCGATATTGCGGCGGAAGGAGGTATTGAGCCGGAGGTACCAACGCAGCAGGGTGAGGAGCGAGTAGAGACTGCCTTCCGTGAGGTGCGTCTCGAGAGCGTGGCGGTCGATCAGCCTGGAGACCATGGCCACCTTCAATGAGTGGTTTCTCACCTACCGCACCGCAAACTCGTCCGCTGGAACCTGGAAGACGCTCAGGGTTGCGGTGGCGTCTCTCCGGATCGGAGAGGAGAGGAAGGGGCGGGCTCGGCCTGAGCGTTTGCCGGTGGCACCGCCGGAGAAGGTTCGACGCGGTCACTGTGCAACGCTCGCGAGGTCAGGTAGCGCACCAGCAAATCATTGACGTCCGTGACCTGCAAGGCCCCTTCGGCCGAGGGCAGGAGCAGGATGTCCTTGCCGCGGACGGTGCGCGCCAACTCGTAGGAAACGAGATTGGGGCCTCCCGGCCCGTCGAGCGCCGCGTTGATCGCGTGCAAGCCTTCGGCCCTGGAAACCAACTCGAACTTGAGCGCCTCGGCAGCCTTCTCTTTCTGGTAGAGCATGGACGAGGCGCGGAGTTCCATCTGTTTGAGGTAGCCTTGGGCTTCCTCCAGGAGCTTGCCCTTGAGACCGAGGGCCTCCTTCTTCCGAGCCTCAATTTGGGCCAGGGTCGATCTCTGCAAGTACGAGAACTGTTCGGCTTCCTGGTTGTACATCTCCTTTTCCCGAACCTTGGCCTCGTACTCCGGGTTGAAGCGGAAACCGACGACGTTCAGATCGCGTATCTGCAGACCGAAGGGTTCGAGACTGTGCTTGAGGGTCTCGATGGCTTCCAGGGCCATGCGCCGCCGCTCCTCGGACAACGAGAACTGGGCCGTGGACAAGCCGCCGAACGTGGTTCTGCACACGCTGCGGGTCATTGGCCGTATCATCCTCCGTTCGAAGACCTCGAGACTGCCGAAGGCTCTCACGATGGCAATGACTCTCGTTTCATCAATGCTGTAGGAGAGCGTCAGATCAGCGTAGACATCATTTCCCTCCGAGGTCTTCAGCCGCAGGGAGCCTTCTCGAGGGAGGTCTTCGTCTCCGGTCGTATCGACCACCGCAATGGTTTGCAGCGAACGGGTGAACACCTCGATATGCTGCAACCAGGGCAGGTTGAAGTGCCGACCGGCCTCCAGGGGCTCAGGAGAAACCCCCTTGCACCAGCCCGTCGGATAGGGCAGCCAACGGCGGGGCAGATAGGTATTGTTGATCAACACGCCCAACTCGTTGCTCTCGACCTTCTGAAAGGAACAGCCGGAGAGGGGGAGCAGCGCGGCCAAGGCCAACAGGATGACCACTATTCTCATCGTCCCCTCCTTCATTTTGCCACATCGTAGAGTTCGAGCATTTTACGCGGATCGAGCGGGTTGAATCCTTCTTTGCCCGAGGAAGAAAGCACCATGACCTTGAGGCCCTCCAGGGTACGCGCATGTTCTAAGGCCGCGGAGAGCTTCCCTCCCCTGCCCTTGAAGGCTTCGGTGAGTTTTTGTTTACCGTCCGCCTCGGCGAGCTTGAGCGCCAGTTCGCCTTGCGCGAGCATGCGCTGGAAAACAAGGTCGGCATCGGCCTTGATCCGCCGCGCCTCGGCTTCCCCTTCCTCGGTGATGACCTTGACCTCGGCCTCACCTTTCGCCTTGATCTCCAGCAAGCCGGCACGTTGTTCCTCGGTCTTCTCGCGGGCCTGTTGCACCGTCACCTCTTCCTCGACCAAGCTCTTGTCGCGGATCTTGTGCTCGTACTCCTCGGTAAAATGGAAGTCCGAGATCAACACATCGATGACCCTGATGGCCTCCGCGCGCGGATCGAGCCGCGGCCCGCCCTCGGACTCCAGCGTCCGCAAGAAGACGGCGTTGATTTCTTCGACAACCTTCTTGGACTGGGCTTCGCGGCCCTTGGCGTTGCTGTAGAACTCGTCCCGTCCAAGCTGTCCCAGAGAGAGCTTGAGTAAATCTCGGACCTTGGTACCCAACCGCCTCACCTGCAACCCGCTCTTGCCGACGTTCTGCCAGTAGACCCAGGCATTGGCGTGGTCGACCTGGTAGAGGACCATGACCTCCAGGGTCACCGTACTCTCGTCGCGAGTGCGGATCTCGAGCGGTTCACTGCCGTGCTCGCGATCCCCGCGATAACTCTTGCTCATGTGGAAGGTCTGGACCGAGCCGTCGAAGGTGTCGATCTGTTCCGCGAAGGGGATGAACCAGTGATAGCCAGGCCCATAGGTCTTCTCGAGCATGCCTTTGCGCAGGAACCCGGGCAGGTCGAACTGGACCGTCTTGACCCCGAGTTCGGTCGGCCCAACGAGGACGGAACCGAAGATCAGCACCCCGGCAGCAAAGGCGAGTCCCACAAGAACTCCCAAGAGCAACAATGGCTTGAGACAGCCACCGCGCTCTTTCTCCACATCCTCGATCGCTTGGTCGCTCATGGTTCGTCTCCTCGGCGGATCCCGCAGGTGCGGAGACGATTGTCGGGAGTCGGTCCTCGGATGTCAACGTCTATCGGCAAGGTAGGGTTAGCATTCAGTCTTGATGAGGCAAGGGGTCCTGTCGCCTCTCACCCCCACCATGCTCATGCTTGCGCGTGGTGGGGGTCCCCCGTCGGCGCCACCCCAACATGGTGACGAACAACCTGCAATCCACCCCAAGACTGCATGCTTACTAAGGAAGGGCTCTCGGGGGGGTTCTCGACCGAGATGGTGGGTCTCAGCGGGTTTGCCAGCTCGCCGTGACCGAGTGGATCTCGAGGGTGAAGGAGTCCATGTCGCACATGCTCTCGGCAGCACAAGCCTCTTCCGCCGAAGCCTGAGCGTCCTGACGGCACAACTGCTCGGTGCATTCCTCCTGGGTGACTCCCTCGAGTTCGCCGCTCTCGTTGGCCCGCTGACACTGTTTTCCCAGGAAAAAGACCTCGGTGCAACCGGTTGCATCGACCGCACAAACACAGACCCCAATCGTGGCCACGGCCGGGGGTGGGGTTTCGCCTAGCGGCTGGGGCAGGTCCGTGCTCACGGGCTGCACGGGTTGCACGGGTTCGGTCGGATAGTCAACCGCCGGAGCGACGGCAGGCCCCTGGTCATACCCGAAACCCGTGTTCGCCGTGGCTTGCACGGTAGAGGGAGTGGGCTCAGGTTGCGGGGAGTATTGTCCCGCAGTGGGGAGCGGTTGCTGCCACCGGTAATCGGTCTGGACTTCGGTCTCGGTACCGCAGGCCTGGAGCAAGGCGCACAGCGCCACGATCAACCCGGTCGTCTTCATGATATCCCCCCATGAGTAGCACCCGACCAGCTTCATCTCTTCAAGGAATAAGCCGGAATATTCAATTACAACTTTTTGTTATTACTTACCGACATGCCTTCTTCTTGTTCCATTGTAAGAACATGTCCGCCGAATTGACAGAATTTGGGACAGAAGCAGAGACCTTGAATACGGCCAGGAGCAGTGCGCTCCTCCTGAGGAAGGAATATCGACAATGATAGCAACGAGATAGGAACCAATCCTTCTACCGAGAAGAGCCCGAGGCAGGAAATCCGTGACATTGGCGGCCGACTTCAGTATGAGGGCCCTGGAGCGTCGCCTCAGAGCGGCCATCCCGTCTCGAACGGTATTTCCTCCATGAAGGAGTAAGACATGAACGAAGGCAAGAAGGTCCATATCATCGCGGTGTGTGGGACGGCCATGGCTTCCTATGCCGGCATGCTGAAAGAGCGCGGTTACGCCGTGTCGGGGTCGGATCAGAACATGTACCCGCCCATGAGCGATCAACTCGCCGCCCTCGGTATCCAGGTCTTCGAAGGCTACCGGCCCGAGAACCTCGCCCACCGACCCGACCTGGTCGTCGTCGGCAACACCATCAAGAAAGACAATCCGGAACTCAACGAGGTCCTTCGGCTCGGCCTGCCCTACACCTCGTTCCCCGCCTCCCTCTCCGAACTCTTCCTGCAAGACCGTCAACCCTTGGTCATCGCAGGCACCCACGGCAAGACCACCACGACCTCCCTTGCCGCGTGGGTGCTCCATCAGTGCGGAGCGGATCCTTCCTTCATGATAGGCGGCATCCCTCTCAACTATGGCCGCAGCTATCGCCTCGGTCAGGGGCAACCGTTCGTGATCGAGGGCGATGAATACTCGACCTCTTGCTTCGACCGGGCCCCGAAATTCCTCCACTACCGACCGACCAACCTCATCCTCACCGGCATCGAATACGACCATGCGGACATCTACGACAGTCTGGAGAGCATCGTCTTGGAATTCACCCGTTTGGTGAAATTGCTGCCGCCCGAGGGCATCATCAGCGTCTGCGCCGACAACCAGACCGCCCTCGACGTGGTCCAGTACGCCTGTTGCGGAACCGAGACCTACGGTCTCTACAACCCCAACGCCAAGTGGACGGCCAAGAACATCGACTTCAACGGCTCGACCATGACCTTCTCGATCTTCTGCAACAAAGTCGAGATCGGCCGCTACGCCTCGGCCATCGTCGGGGAGCACAACCTCCAGAACATCCTCGGCGTCTTCTCCATGGCGATGCGCCTCGGCCTGGACAAGGACCAGGTCGGCGCTGCCCTGCTCTCCTTTCAGGGAGTCAAACGCCGCATGGAGCTCTTCGCCGAGGTCTCCGGAGTCACCATCATCGACGATTTCGCCCATCATCCGACCGCCATACGCGAAACGGTCAAGGCAATACGGCATAAATACCCCG
>Ga0156395_1067_pt1 | contig 15078 bp, 13 predicted proteins | sample RifOxyA3_FD_108039 | JGI IMG/M metagenome (GOLD analysis project Ga0156395, IMG submission 108039) | Deltaproteobacteria bacterium RIFOXYA12_FULL_61_11 | reverse complement strand
TGATAGGCCCGGACCCGGAGATCGCCGGGATCGAGCCAGTGCACCGGAGTGTCGAGCCAGAAAGCGTTTTCCTCGACCGGAAGGCCATCCTGCAGGGAGGGATAGACGAGGAGCGAGCGCGCATAGTTGTCGCGCGCGATCACCCCCTCGCCGAGCAGGTCGACGATGCGGTACCGCTCCCGCCTCGCCAGTGAGTAGACGTTGATCCAGGCAAAGACCTTCTTCCCCAGACCGTGAAGTCGGCCGAGCAGGTATTGTAGGGGGTCCTCGCCTTCGATCGGCTCGGTGCCGTACCACGGTCCTCTCTCTTCGCGCGCGCTCGCGTAGTAGGCCCGGTTCCCCCGGTAGACTTGCAGGTACACGGTGTCGATGGCGCTCGGTCTGAGGCGTTCGAGCAATTGGTCGAGGCTGGCTCGGGACTGGAAGACCTTCGCCTCACCCTCGCACTGCACCCAGAGTCCGAGTTCGAGCGCCACGGAGGGATGCGACAGTGTCACCCAGAGGGAAAGAATCCAGAGAACCCGGGTGAGGGAGCTGTGCCATCGGCTATCCCAAAGGAGGGATCGCTCCCGCTGCCTCGATGCCTCCCCTGCACGAGTCATGGAACGATCGGGTAGTTCGAGCACAACCACCTCGTGCTCAGACCTTGCGCGTTGCTCGCAGGGTACCCATCAGCGCAAGGAGGAACCCAAGGCACAACAGGGGCATTAGGCGGGGCTGGAACGCTCGCTCCGAAGACCCGTAGGGTATACCGCAACCCGGTCCTCCGGTGGTAGTACTCGCCGCCGAACCGGTCGACGCACCCGGAGTTGCTACAACGGCTCCGGGATTACTCCCGACCGACTGTGCAGGTGGAGAGAGGGTACCCGTCGACCCGGGGGGTTTCGTAGTGCTTCCCGAAGGAGGGTCCTCTGACGGAATGTCTTCCTCGTGGGTTGTGGGGGACTGAGCATCGGCGATCGAGACCTGGAGCCCTGTTATCGTCTCTCCTGCAGAGATCGTGAGCGGTGCAGCGTGCTCCGGACTCCCGTCGTAGTAAAGCGTGGCGAAGCCGGTATCGAACTGCATGAAGTCATTGCTACCGATACCGGTACTCAGGTCCTTGGCCCCATCTTGAATGAGGAAGCGGTACCCTTCTAGTGGAAAGGCTTCGATACGGAGCAGGTAGTCGCCTGGCGGCACGGGAAGCAGGTACTCGCCGCGTGCCGAGGTGGAGATCCCGAGGACCTGCAGCGGGAAGCCGGTGAGGGTCGCCGCGAGGGGTTCCTTGGTTGTTGCATCAAGGGCCACCACATGAGCCCCGAAGACCGCTTCACCGCGGCCATTCTCGACCCTCCCCGAGAGGACTCCATACTCTCGCCCAAAGGTTGCGGTATCCGGATAGAGCATGGAAATGGCAATTTTATCATCAACTTCTAAAGTCGCTTGCGCCGAGGTCACGTACAGAGGGTACATGGTGGGCAAGCCCTCTACCGTCTCTGGCTCGCTGGTCGTGATCCCGGAATGGTCGAGACCGAGCAAGTGGCCGAATTCATGGATCATGGTGGGAAGGAAATTCGTCGTCTCGATGACATGCCCATTGATCACTACTATCGCTCCGGTGATCGTCCCCGTTGCGTCGTTGACGAGAGGCGCGGCAAAGCCCAGGACGTCCGATCGGTTCGCACCGGTTTCGCGCTCGGTGATGCTCCCATCGGTATCGTAGATAATGTAGTGTCTTCCGTCTTGCGTGTTGAAATCATGGCTTTGATAATAGGGAGGAAGGCCTCTGCCTTCCAGGGAAAAGGCGAAGGTACTGGTAGGAACATCCTGCCACGCCTGGAACGCCTGCCGTACGAGGTCGTCTTCTTCCCTGCCGGGGATCAGGGGTAGATCCCCCTGGGAATCGAGGTACATCCGCAGGGGCAGCTCGGCCCAACGACCGGGTACAATGGCATTATCCTGAGGGGTCACATCGAGCAGGCCGAAGGCATAGACCTGCAAGGGGAAGAGGATCACAACGGCATACACATAGTTCATCGGCCCCCCTGCCTACTCTCCAGGTAGTTCCCCACCCGCGGGGTACGAGGGTAGCACATTCCGCGGGGAATGGTCATCCTTCCTGGCCTGCTCTGGAGGGACCTCCCCTCATTCGGCCGCGTCGAACGCTGCGAACTGACGCTCGATCCAGGGCTGGAAGCGAGCATCCGTCCACATGAACTCGGTGTGTTGCCCTTCGAAGACATCGACGATCCGACGCAGGACCTGTTCATAGGGGTCGGCGAATTCTTCAGCGTTCGCAGCCCGTTGGGCTTCCTCGACCAGGGTGTAGTGATGCGCGGGGTAATCGCTGTCGCAGAGCAGGGTGATGAACAGGTTCTTCAATGCCGAGTTCCGAACCGTGCCCGCCCAACGCCAGGAGCGCAGGCTCTCCAGATCGTGTCCCCCATGGCGGTAGAAGTTCCAGACCCGCTCCAGTTCGCCGCGGTCCTGATCGAGTTCCTGCGGGAGCCAGCTCTCCACCGCCTCGACTTGCCCGTACTGTTTTGCCGGTCCGACCTCGGCCGAGTCCGGGGCTTCGACCGCGACGAGCTGCACAGAAACCCGCTCGGGGAACACGATCGTATTGAGCTCGTTCATGCCGTCGGTGCCGTTGGCCACGGTGAGCGCCCCTTGGTGCAGCTTGTTCAGGGTCAAGACCGGGATGGCCCGGCCGAAGAGTTGTTTCACCAGGGGCAGGGTGAAGACCCAGGGCAGGTCGATACCTCTCCAGGCTCCATCCAACATGAGGTAGAAGACCTCTTCGAGTTGACTGGTGTCCTCATCGCTCAACACCCCACGTTCAATCAAATAGCCCAGCATCAAGCGAGAGATGTTTACCCCGTAACTATGCCCGATAATGCGTACTTTCGTGCTCGCGGGGACTCCTCGCCGCTCTCCCGTCGCTACCCAATGCCCGAGGAAGCTCTCGAAGGCGTACGCTACGTCACTGCCGATGCGATTCATACTCTGGCGCTGGTCGGTGACCGCTATCACGACCTGGTAGCGGTCCGCGAACCGGGCGAGCACATGCGCGTCCTGGAAGTTCATGCCGAAACCAGGAACGAGCACGAGCAGCTCTTTACTCGGATCGAGGTCGCCGAGCGGGGCGATGGAGGGGAAGCGTTCATTGGCGTCCAGCCTGCGCTGCCATTCTGCCAAGGAACGTTGCCGACGTTCTCCTTGACGGCTGCCATCAGGATCCAGCTCGAAGAAACGCGGGTCCAAGGGTTCTCCGACACAAGCCGGAAGTTGCTCGCCGGAGTTCGACTCCTCCTCGAGCACCGCTTCTTGACAGGGATTCTCCCGACCGAGACAACTTGGACCTGCGGCCAGTGCGGCCAAAAACGGCAGGGAACCTAGGAGTAAGGGGATTCTTCCACGCATGAAGGCCTCGATAATAATCCCGCTAACGTTCTCTCAAAGCAAAGGTAGTGGCATTAATATTTTGTTATATTTCTGTTTATTGCGCTAATACTTGTGTACAAAAAATCATTATCCTGCGTCACAATGGCCCCACTCAACTTGGTTCCTCTTCCTGGAACGGGGCCGGTATTGACACACCGCGGCAGTCATGGTACGTACCTTTTCCGTGGCCATTGGAACAATGGATGGGGGTTTGCCCGTCCAAGGAACGGACTCATGCGTGAACTGCGTCTCTTCTCCCTTCTCTTCGCCTTGACCTTGCTCCTCGGGCTCGGTCTCGGCGCCGGACCTTCCTGTCTCGGCGAGGATCCCTCAGACGAATTCGAGGCCCTCGAGAAAGCGTCCCTGGCGTTGCACCTCGAGCCGCCCGAACCCGGCCTCGGCTTCGCCCGCCCCCGCTTCCGCCTGCCCATGGACCGGGCCAGCATCACCACAGCGCTGTTGGCGACCAAGTTCGGCCGCCAGTGCCACCTCGGGGACGACTACTACGAGTGGAACGAACAGAACGGCGCGGGGCTCACGGTCTACAGCGTGGGTCCGGGCAGGATCGTGCACGTGTACCGGAGCCTGGGCAATTACATGGACGTGGTCGTGGTGCGGCACCCCCTCCAGTCCATCCCCGGCAAGGTCGAGGACAACGAGGTCTACGGCCAGTACAGCCACCTTGCCGTAGCCGTCGGACTGAAGGAAGGCCAGACCGTGGCCGCAGGAACCGTGCTGGGAACCACGACCAGGATCAAGGACGACTTCTTCGAGCCGCACCTGCACTTCGAACTGAAGAACTACGCCGCGTACCTCCAAGGTCCGAACATCCCCAACGGCTTCATGGTCAGTCGGGGGTATTCGGGCGAGGGGCCGGACTGTAAAAACGCCGCGAGTTCGGCAAACGTCTACGACCCGGCCGGCGACGGGATCGTCCACAACCGCTTCTACAAGACCGATTGGCTGATCGCGACCCTCAACGCCGCGGCCATGGGGTGGGACTGACCTATTTCCTGGCCCGCGCGAACCAGAGCGGTAGGATGAACAGGATGGCGAGCAGCGCGGAGCTCACCCACAGGTAGAAACCCCCGACCCAACCGAAACGATCGACGAACCAACCGCTGCCCACGCCGCTGAGCATGGCGCCGAGATAGCTGAAGGATCCGGTCACCCCGACCGCCGTACCCGCAGCCCTGCGGGTCGCGAAGTCGATGGCCGCGAGTCCCGGCACGAGCATCTGCGGACCGTACGTGAAGAAACCGCAGGCCGCGAGCAGGACCGTGGTGAGTACGTGTTGGCCCGGTGGGAGGAAGTACAGGCCGGTCGCCGAGGCCGCCACCCCGAGCAGACAGAACACGGCCACCGGGATTCTCCTGCCCTGGAAGAAGCGATCGGTCGCCCATCCCGCCAGGATACCGCCGGGAATCCCGAGGAGTTCGATGGTGGAGGACTGGAGACCGGCATGGCCGAGCCCGAGACCCTTGGCCTCCACCAAATAGGTCGGGGACCAATCGAGCAGGCCGTAGCGGACGATGTAGACGAACAGCGACGAGAAGGCGAGGAGCCAGATCCGATAGTTTTTAAAGACCAAGCGCGACACGATGGTCTTGAGCTCGTCGCTGTCCTGCACCTCGACTCCGGACTGGTCGAGACACCGGTCGTCGCGGTACTCCTCGACCGGCGGCAGGCCAAGCGAGGTCGGACGGTCGCGCAACCGATTGACGACGAAGAGTGAGCCGAGCAAGCAGACCACGCCCGGCACGAGGAACCCGGCTTGCCAACCGTAGAGTTGGACGACCCATCCGCCGATCGCGAGGATGGCGAAGGCGCCGACGTTGTGACAGGTGTTGTAGACGGAATACTTGGTGCCGCGTTCCGACGGACTGAACCAGGAGGACATGACCTTGGGACCGATGGGGCTGCCCATCGACTGGGTGAAGCCGTTAATGGCCCAGAACACCGCGAAGAAGAGGATGGGGCTGAGGCAGACTCCGAACACGCTCTCGACCCCGGCGGCCAGATAAGGGGCCAGGGCGAAGAGGATATTGGCGACCGCGGCGACCCCCAGCCCGAGGGCCATGAAATACCGGGGATTGGCCTTGTCGCAGAGGATGCCGTTGACGAATTTTCCCACGGCATAGACCACATAGAAGGAGGAGCCGATGAGGCCAAGTTGGGTCTTGGTGTACTGCAGCTCCTCGAGCAACTTCGGCATGGCGATGGGCAGGTTGGAACGGCAGAAGTAGAACAGGGCGTAGCCGAAGAACACGGAATAGAAGATCCGTATCCGCCAATAACGATAGGTTGGGCGGAGCACCTCCGGGTCGGTGATCGGTTTTGCCGCCGGGGCCATGGATAGCACGGTGATGAATTTTTTAACCGTACTCATACCCGCTCCTCGAGGGATGGAACACGCTTTGCGCCAGCCAGAGCCCACCTTCACCGATGCTGCCGAGCGCTGTCAAGGTGCAGCGAAGAAAAGGGGAAACCAACCTCGGACCTCCTTTTCCTGGATGCAGAAGTATGACTTCAGTTACGTTCAGTTTTGGGTGAATTGCACTTGAGTGATCACTCCATCGATGGGGTGGCACCGACGGGGGGTCCCCGCCACGCGCAAGAATGAGCATGGTGGGGGTGGCCGCATGGATGCGGACCTGCAAGCGACGCGCAGGATGCAGCGGCGTCGTTGTGAGAGGTGACAGGACCCCTCGTACCACCCAGAACTGCCTCCCCATTACTGATGTGTTGCGAGGCAGGAGAGCGAAATCCGTGACTTCGATCCGTCCCTGGGCTAGAACCACCCGAAGTTCCGTTGGAGAAGGGTGATGCTCGGCCTACCCGAAATCCTGGCCTTGGCCCTCGGTCTTGCCCTCGATGCCTTCGCAGTGTGCCTGGTCGCCGGGGCCACCGGCGCCGCGACCGATCCGAGGGCCGTGTTCCGCCTCAGCTTCCACTTCGGCCTGTTCCAGTTCCTGATGCCGGTGCTGGGGTGGCTACTCGGCAGCACCGTGGTCGAACTGATCGCTCCGGTCGATCACTGGATCGCCTTCGGTCTCCTGGCCTTGGTGGGAGGCAAGATGATCCGCGAGGGCCTCGGGAACGAGGAGACCTCTCTCGGCACCAATCCCACAAGGGGTTGGACCCTGGTCTCCCTCTCGGTGGCCACCAGCCTCGATGCCCTGGCAGTCGGCCTCAGCTTGGCCCTGGTCGGCACCTCGATCTGGCTGCCGGCCGCGATCATCGGAGTGCTCACCGCCCTGCTCTGTCTCTTGGGTATCGTCCTCGGCCGCACCGTGGCCGCGCACCTCGGCGGCAAGGTCGAGGTCCTGGGAGGCCTCGTGCTCCTCGGCATCGGGCTGCGCATCCTCTGGGTTCACCTGGGGCTGTGAACGGGGTCCCTTCGAGAGTTCTTCCCAGGCCTAGGTTCGAGGAGGAGAGGCGTTCAGTACCAACGCCCATCGGTCCGCACGTCCTGCCCGAGGCGGGTGGCGACCATGCGACACAGGGTATTGCACAGGTCGCTCTCGAGCCGGGGGAAATGCCGCAGCAGCAATTCCTCGACCTGATCGATCTCTTCCTGGGGGCAACCACCCCAGTGCAACCCGGTGAGCACGGCAAAGGTGATGCCTCCCATGCCGCCCGGGAGCTCACGGGAGCGTTCGAGGGTCTCTTCGTACAGGTCCATCCCCACCTCCGGTCCGGGGTCTTCGCACCAACTCGGACATACGCGCGACCAGTGAGCCGAGAAGCCGTCCGTCGAGTTCGCCCTCGACTCGGTTCCACGTCGCAGCAATGCACACCAGGCCGCCTCCCGGAGCTTCGACCAGCGCGGTGTGCTGATACACTCCGGCCGAGGTTCCCTGCACTTCGGCCGATACGTCGCTCGAACCCGGGACCAAGACCGCGGTCTTGCCCTTGACCTGACGCAGGGCCTTGCACAGGGTCGGGAGTGTCGCGGTCCAGGTCAGCCGCAGGAGGTCCCGCGGAGGGCCCGCGAGATCCCGTCCATCCAGAGGAGCCGCCAGCAGCTTCGGCAAGTAGGTCCGGCGTTGCGTTGGCTTCATCATGGCAAAGACCTCGGCCTCCTTGGCTGCCACCGCTCCGTGGAGGCGGAAGACCTCTCCGACCGCGAGGAACGGTTCGTTGCCGGGGGCCAGGGGCTCGACCTTCTCCCTTCCGACCACGGCCAGGAGCTGATCGAAGGCGTTGGGGTCGTCGCGGCCGAGCATGAGCAGGGCCACAGTGGAGAGGGTTACCGGCGTGCCGGCAGGCCAGGAACCGAGCAATCCTCCCGGCACGGTCAACCACTCGGCGCGCAACGCGGTCACGCCGTCCCATCGCAGCACACCGGCCTCGACCGAGCGGACCAAGGCCTGCAAGACGAACAGGCGGGCCGAGGTGCCGATGGCCAAGGGGTGCTCCGGGGCAAGACTGTACAATCGCTTGCCGTCCTGCCGCTCCACCAGCGCTGCTTTGTCCCCGGGCAGGGCCTGGAGTTCGAGATCGATGGCCGAGAAGGCATCGTTATGGGGGCGCGGCCGATCGAAGATCACCCCCGAGATCAACTCGCCCTCGAGATAGAGCCGCAGAGGCAACGCAGCGGTGCGGTAGTGGAAGACCCAGCCCTCGCCGCTCTCCCGTTCGACCCGTTTGCAGGGACCGTAGAGACGCAGACGATGGGCGAAGAGTGCCTTGACCGAGGCGAGGTCCTGCCCTTGGAGATAGCTTGGGTGGAACCACGAGAGGTGGTCGAACTCGTTGCGGCACAGGGCCAGGGTGCGCAGTTCGAGCGCCGGTCCTGCGGCGGGCACGGGCTCGGTCGAGAGAGCGACCTGGGGCAACAGCCAGCCGAGGAGGACGACCAGCGTCGGGTAGTGTACCGGTCGCGCGTTGATCATCCCCGTTTCCTCGCCGGTATCCCGGGCATCCCCGGTGGCAGACTCCTCCAGAAGTCCTCGTACGGATCTTCTTCGCGTTCCTGTCGCGCCGGCATTACCGTCCAGGAGGTGCGTCCCACCCATGGAGCCTCGACCGCGACCTCGTCACCGACCTCCAGAGGGCCGACCCCTTGCGGCGTGCCGGTGTAGATCAGGTCGCCGGGATTGAGGTCCCAGACCTCTGCGACGGCGCAGACGAGCGCGGCGGGAGAGACAATCATGTCCGAGGTATGCCCTTGTTGCCGCACGACCCCGTTGACCAAACAGGAGAACTCGAGCGCCCCGAGGTTCCCGACCTCACGCACCGGAACCGTGGGTCCGAGGGTGATACTGCCGTCGAAGGATTTTGCCGCTTCCCAGGGCAGCCCCTTCTTGCGCAACTCGGCCTGCACGTCCCGGAGGGTCAGGTCCAGGCCCAGACCGACCCCACCGATGTAGTGGACGGCTTGCTCTTCGGTACACCGGTAAGGAACGTAACAACCGATCACCAGGACCAGCTCGACCTCGTGGTGCAGTTCCCTGCCGTGCCGAGGGAAGACGATGGGTCTGTCCGGCCTCACCAGGGCGTCGGCCGGCTTCATGAAGACCACCGGTTTCTCCGGCACCGCGTTGCCCAACTCGGCGACGTGTTTACGGTAATTCATCCCAATGCAGTAGACGCGACCGGTTGGCTTGGGCGTATACGGCAACGGCCAGGTATCGGGTGGTGCAAAGCTGGTCATGGTCCCTCGTCGTAGCTTAGTCAGTCCTCATCGCCGAGATTGCGGCCCTCGAAGATCTCCTGGATCTCGCGCTTGAGTGTTTTGCTGATCTTGGCTTTGTACGTCTGGGTGAGCTGCTTGCTATCCTGCCCGAAGAGGTACTCGTCGAGTCGGAAGCGCTTCAGCTTCATCTTGGTGTGGAAGATGTTGTCGGAGACGATGTTGATGTCATACGCGCTGTAGCGATTGAGGATCTCATCGCAGATGTAGTCCTGGATCGAGGTGATGTCGTGGTCCTGATAGACCTTCCGTCCCCCGATGTCGCGGGTGAAGCCCCGGACCCGGTAATCGACCTGGACGATGTCGGATTCGAAGCTGTCGATCAGGTAATCCAGGGCGCGCAGGGGGGAGATCATGCCGCAGGTCGAGACGTCGATATCCACGCGGAACGTGGAGATACCGGTGACCGTGTTGGTCTCGGGATAGGTGTGCGCGGCGATGTGGCTCTTGTCGAGGTGTTTGACGAGATGCGCCCCCCCATCGTGCGGACGATGGCGCCCCTCGTTGATCAACGCGGTCACGCTGGCCCCGCGGGGTTCGTAGTCCTGGGTGGAGAGGTCGAGGATCTGGGCCTCGATGATCCCGGTCACTTCCTCGACGATCTGCTGCAGTTTCGTCGAGTTGTAGACCTCGTCGATGTATTCGAGGTAATCGAGCTGCGAGGCCTTCGAGCGCGCGTAACACACGTCGTAGATATTGAAGCTCAGGGACTTGGTGAGGTTGTTGAACCCGGACAACTTGATCTTCCGGCCGCGACAGCGTTCGATCATGGCAGACCTCCTCGAGGATCCTGCGTCACTCCCCACTCATGAACCCGGCCGCGCCGAGCAGCGCGACGGCAATGCCCATCAAACTCTCGCCGGCGATGATACCCGAGGAGACGGGCACGACGTAGAGCTCGGCCTTCTTTTCGCTGTGCTTGGCATAGGCCCATGCAATGAGGGCACCGAGCAGGAAGGCCATGGAATCCGAGAAGTTGATAACGAAGGCCAGACCCACTCCCGTGGCCGAGGGGATCCACTTGCGCCAAGCTGCGGGGGCGAGTTGCTCGGCCAAGCAGAAGACGATGCCGAGCAGGCTGCCGATGACCATGCCCGTGATGATGGTCGGATGGAGGCTGGACAACCCCTGCGCCAGGAGCCGCGCCACGCTTGCCCAGACCTGCGCGGCTGGGGCCGGGAACTGCTGGCTGCCGATGATCTCGGGCCTCGGGATGAGCAGGTACCACACCGGGACCACGATCAAGGTACCGCCGATGATGCCGAGCGCCTGGGCGATGAACTGTTTCCTCGGATTGGCCCCGAGGAGATAGCCGCTCTTGAGGTCGACCAGGAGGTCGGCGGCCGACCCGGCTGCGCCGGCGGTCACTCCGGCGGTCATCAGGTTGGCCACCGCGTTCTGGGGCAGGGTCACACCGTAGAAGAGCTGCGTCACCTTGCCCAGGGCTCCGACCGGGGTGATATCGGTCTCGCCCGTGGCCCGGCAGGCTACGAGGGAGAGGACGAAGGCGAAGAAAATGGCGATGATGCCCCAGTACCAATGGATGCCCCACTGGGTCTGCATAATGATGATACAGGACAGGGAGGAGATCCCGGTACCGATGACGAACCAGGAGTTCGGCACTTCGATCGCGGCCAAGGGGTCGTCCTTGCGCTTGCCGTTGCCGCGGCCGGGCAACAACGCGGTCAGACCGGAAAAAGCCCGGACGATGCTCCTCCACTGGAAGGCGAAGGCGGTCAATCCTGCCGTGACCATCATCGCGGAACCGGTCCAGAGCCCCCACTTGCGGACATTGCTCGGCGTGACCAGATCGTTGGTCAGCGCGCCGAGCTGCATCATCTCGGTGAAGATGTGGTTGGCATCGAGCCAGGGTCCCAGGATCCCGAACAGGATCACTGCGCCGATGGCCATGGAGATCGAGGTGCGCAGGCCGACGATGGCGCCGGCAGCGACCATCATCGGGTCGATCGGAAGGGCCAGACCGAAGGCATCGTGGGCGCTCTTGCCGCGGAGGGTCAGGGGCAGGCCCCACTCCGCCGGGATGGCTATCTTGGCCAGGGCCGGCAGCTTGAAGTAGCTCATCAGCCCGGCGTTGCCCTCGACGAACCACTTGATCAGCGCTCCCAGGCCGATGCAGGTGAACAGGGCCCGGGCCTTCTTCATGGCCTCGTCCCCCGCGGCGTGCAGGCTGCGCAGGGTCTCGGCTGCGGCGATGCCGGAGGGGAACTTGAGCTGTTCGCGGTTGATCATCTGCCTCTTCATCGGCACGGCCATGCAGACTCCCAAGAGGGCCAGCGAAGCAGTCCAGAAGAATAGGGTCCAGAACGGCATGTTGTTGCCGGTGATCACCAGGAAGGCGGCCACGGCCGAGACCATGGTGCCGCCGGTCGAGTACCCGGCCGACGACGCGGTACTCTGCATGCAGTTGTTCTCGAGGATGGTCATCGGGGTCTTGGCTAAGCCGAGGCGGTAGATGGTGGTCCAGATGGCGTACGAGAGGATGCAGGCGGTGATGGCGACGCCCAGCCCCCAGCCGGTCTTGAGCCCGACATAGAGGTTGGACAAGGACATGAACATGCCCAGCAGCGAGCCCATGACCACCGCGCGTACGGTGAGTTGTTTCATGTGGTCGCCCTGGTAGACCGTCTTGAACCAGTGCAGCTCGGGGTCGTTGTCCGGCCCGTTGGGATCGCACTTCGTCGCTTCGTCCAAGTTCATTCGTCACCTCCTTGGGAACGATAGGGGGTCCGACCCGCGCTTGCCATGCCTCCCCGATCGCGCCGCCCATCCTAGCCGGGTCATGCGGAAGGTCAAGAAGGCGCAGCGCCAGGAGAGAAAATTTACCCCCGCCCGCCGGAATCCATTGATGACCGAGCGCAACCTTTTCCAGTCTTGGGGTGTATGCTGATTGTTCCTGAAAACTCGAAGGGGTGGCGCCGACGGGGGTCCCCCGCCACGCGCAAGGATGAGCATGGTGGGGGTGTGAGGCGACAGGACCCCTTTCCCCCCAAGACTGGACTTATATGGATCGCGCGACCTTTGAGATTGCGCTGCCTATCTATCGCGGCTAGGATGCCACCTTCGGAACACCTCGTGGCAAGGGGTGTTCCCCAACCAGAAGCTCGAGGACTATGTTGAAAGCCCGGCCAAACCAGTCCGATTATCCACGGTCTCACACCGACCGTGTTCCTGGGCGGACTTCTCTAGCCGGACGTCTCACTGCATCCCTCGAGACCAAGGCCTGGCTCAACGTCGAATTGACCAATGTCTGCGATCTCCACTGCCCCCTCTGCATCACCGGGACTGGCCGGAACCCCGAACCTCAGGGGTTCATGGACTTCGACGCGTATCGTACCTGGTTACGCGCCGTAGCCCCGCGCGTCGAGGCGGTTCGCTTCCTGGGGAACGGGGAACCGACCCTCCATCCGCGTTTCCTCGATTTCATCGCCGAGACCGCGGCCTTGGGGTTGCCGGTCCAAGTCGGTACCAACGGCATGCACCTGCCTCCTGCCAAGGCCTTGCTCGCCAGTGGGCTCTCCGCCTTGTACCTCGATGTGGACGGAGTGACTCCCGAGCAGCACTCTTTGTACCGTCGCGGCGCCGAGCTTACTCACATTCTCTCCTCGGCCAAGTCCCTTGCCGCCGCTCGGCCTGGCCGCCGACCCGAGCTGTACTTCCTGACCCTGCTGGGCCGACACAACGAGGAGCAGCGCCCGCAGTTCCTCGAACTGGCCAGGACAACCGGCATGGATGGGATCGTCTTCCAACTCCTCGCCGACGAGTTCTACGCCCAGGAGGGTCAGACCAGCTCCCGATGGTTCGGACGTCGCCACGAGCGCTTGGCCGAGCAGGACTGCGTCTGGCGTTCTTCCCTGGGCATGCTCAACTGGCGCGGCGAGCTGCAACTCTGCCAAATGGGGCCCTACAAGCAGGGCTGCTTCACCAAACATCACGCCTTTGCCAACCCAGATCCCCTGGTAACTCTGCACAGTGCTGAGTTTCGCGATCTGACCAATCGCTGTGGCAGCTTTCCCTTCTGCCGCGGCTGTCAGTGCCGTTCCTTCGAACGCCTTTCCGAGACGGTGTTGTTCTCAAAGCGCCTCTTCCTTCGCAAGGGGCTGGAGAAACTTTTGCGCAATCCGGGGGTGTATCTCCTACCCTCGAGGCTGTTCTCGATGCTGCGGCAGTATCGTTGGGACAGATCCTGACGGGTGTCCCAGGTTTTATCGCGGGAACTGTTGGAGGAACAACTCGGCAATCCTGATGGTCGACCCAAAGCACGTTGCGTATTTCACTACGAGTTCCTCTTCAGTGAACAAGCGGCGTTGTATGGCCAGAAGACGTTCGGTCCTGGCCTCGTTTCGGAAAGCCAGAGCCAATCTGGTACGCGCCTTCTGCAGTTGGTCGTTGGGGAGGAAATTGTACTCGTAGCGAATAGACTCCTGGGTGCCGTAGGGCATCAGGGCGTGCTTGAGCAGCCACTTTTCCGAATACCCGTGATCCAAGGCGATCTGATACAGGGCGCTGCCGTGATAGGCCCTCACGATACCGACATACGGGAAGTGGATGTGATCGATCAGGCGGATGGCCATGTCCACGGTCCGGTCGACCTCCTCCAGCGTCTCGGTAGGAAAGCCGATCATGAAAAAGGCATTGACGACCATTTCTCGCTGCGCCGCTGAGATCAGCGAGCGCTCGACCCGGTCGAGGTCGATCTTCTTGCGGATGAGTTTCTGGATGCGCGCGGTGGCTGATTCGATGGCGAAGACCAGTTCGACGGTCCCGGCCTCGACCAGCAGGTCGAGGAACTCCTCGTCGATGATGTCGCCGCGCAGGCCGTTGGGGAAAAAAAGGCGGAGGTCGAGTTGTAGAGAGACAAGGCCGCGAAGGATCTCTTTTGCCCGGGGCAGATCGAAATTGAAAACGTCATCGATGATCATGAAATTGGCCAAACCGAATTCGCGGTGCACGTAGCGAATCTCCTCGATGACCGAACTCGGACTGCGGCCGCGGAAGCGTTTTCCGAACAGGGAATGGCAATACACGCAATGGAAAGGACACCCACGGCTCGTAACCAAAATGCCATAAGGGCGCAGTATCGAGGTGAACGCATGCCGGGTGCTGTAACGGTGGAGTTCAATAGCCCGGTAATCGGGGACCGGTAAGGCATCTAGATCTGTGAAAAACGCTCGGTCGGGATTTCGCTGGATGGCACCACCGCTGCAACTGTCGGAGGGGGCGGTTCGGTACGTGATACCTTGGATAAGTGCAAAATCTCTCGACCTAGGATCTTGGAGCAACACCTGTAGCAGTTCGAGCATGACCTGCTCGCCTTCACCTCGGCAAACCACATCGAAGTTCGTATCCTCGATGATCAGGTCCGGCGAAGCCGCGGCATAGGGTCCCCCTCCGACGACCAGTACCGTGGACCGCCAGCGCTTGATCCTGCCGGCAAGTTCGTGGAACTGGTGATTGGTATGGGAAAGCGCTCGGATACCGACCACCTGCGGTTCGTACTGCCGGAGCATGGCGAGCAGGGCATCATAGTCTGGGGCGTCGAGAGCCGCGTCGATGATGCGGAGGTCGAGCTGCTGTGCGGTCAGGTTGGCTTTCAGGTACGAGCTTATCCCCATGAGACCGATGGGCAGTTGGATCATGTTGTGCGCAACCCCGACCCCGACCACGGTGAAGTCGTTCGATACATCGATCAGGGCCAGTCGGAGTGGAACCAGCTGTTGCATCCTCAGCCACCTCACTATCCTCGTCCAGGGCAAGCCCGGGCTCGAAGCCCCGAGCGACCAGAGTATAGCACAGGTTCAAGGTGCAGCGCCGAAATCGAAACAATGAGTAAGAGCAAACTTGCAGCGATGAAGAGCGTCTATTCTTCGCGCAGGAAACTCAGGAAACTCGAGCGATGAGGGACACTGCCGAGTAGCTGCGAATTATTTTTTCTC
>Ga0156395_1316_pt2 | contig 15178 bp, 12 predicted proteins | sample RifOxyA3_FD_108039 | JGI IMG/M metagenome (GOLD analysis project Ga0156395, IMG submission 108039) | Deltaproteobacteria bacterium RIFOXYA12_FULL_61_11 | reverse complement strand
CTCTTTGCTGACGCACACCCCTTGGGTGACGACGTCTTGGCTTCTGCGCAGGAGTGTGGTTCCATCGAACATACGAGGCAGCCCCGGACGAATTCCTCGATGCAAAGATACCAGCGATCGGTTTGAATGACAACGCTCTATCGAGAGCCGGGTACTGCAGAGAGGGCCGGTCGAGTTCCGACCTACCTCGGCCGGAGCCTGCTGCAGACATGAGGCGGAGAAAAGACCCGGAGGGCCGTCCGGTGATGGAGCGGGAGTCTTCAACACTCCACGGCGTGACCCTGCGCACCCTGCTGGTGGTCCCTCCCGAGGCGCCCGGGTTCGTGCCTTCCAGCTTCTTCAATCCGTTGCCGCACCCGCCGCTCGGCATCGCGGTCTTGCGAGGGCAGGCAGTCGCGGCCGGGTATCGTCACCTGGCCCTCCTCGACACCCGCGGACACCCTCCGTTCGCCAAAGGAATCTATCCTCTGGTGCGCCGAGGCCTGCTGCGCAGAGAGGGTTCCGTGCTCGCCGGGGTTCTCTCCTGGATCAACGCGCACCGACACCGCGACAACGAAGCCGCCTTCGTCGCCCAAGTCCTCCCGCCCCCGATTTCCCTGCGCTCCATCCTGGTGGCTGGTTGTGCCCGGCCGCACCTCCCCGAGGAACGAGTACCCGCCCTCACCGTGGCCCTTCGCCAGACCCGACCTGACCTGGTCGGCATCTCCGTCACCACCCCCTCGCAGTTGTATCCGGCGCTGCGCTTGGCGGGCGAGGTCAAGCGGGAAGCCCCCTCCTCGTTCGTGGTCCTCGGGGGCCCGGTCGTCACCATGAACCTCGGGTTCCTGACTGCGTGTGCCGACCTAGCGCTCTTGGTCGATGGCCTGGCCGAGGGCGCGGGGGAGCGGGCCCTCTTGCCCCTCATCCGCTGCTTGCACGATGGCTCCGAGCTCGACCAGGTGCCCAATCTGCATCTTTGTCGCGAAGGCCGGTTCGTGCCCCCCGTCCGTCGGGAAGGATATATACCCGAGGATGTGCGCATCCTCCCGGACTTCAAGGGATTACACGTGCCCTTCGTCCCCCATCGCCTCTCGATCGGTTGTCCCTGGCACCGCTGCACCTATTGCACAAGTAAGCGTCTCGCCCGGGACCATCTGCTGCTGCCGCCCGAACAAGCGGTTGAGCAGCTCCTCGCCCTCGGCCGCACCTATCGCGCCACCCGCTTCGACCTGGTCGACGAGGCCCTCCCTCCGGCCTTCCTCGAAGCATTCTGCCACCGCTTGGTCGCCCTGGACCAACGGTTCGACTGGACCTGCAATCTGTGCCTCAGCCCTGACCTTGCTTCTCCGGGGCTGGCCCGGTTGATCGCCCGAGCCGGTTGCCGGCGCGTGGTGCTGGGGCTGGAAGCCGCGGTTCCGCGGACCCTCCAGCGCATGGGAAAACCCCACCGATGCGAAGAGGTGCCGGCCATCCTGCGGAGCCTCCGCGGAGCGGGCCTGACCGTGGTCCTCAACCTGCTCCTCGGCTTTCCCGGGGAAACCAGAGACGAGGTACACCAGACCCTCGAGTTCCTCGAAGGCCATCGCGACCTGTTCCACCACCTCTGCGTGGCGGTGTTCAGCCTCGACGACGGCAGTGAGGTCTTCTCTCGGCCCGCTCACTATGGGGTCACGGGGATTGACCGCGAGGACAAGTACCTCACCCGGCGCTTCGGGTACCGGTACAGGACCGAAGATGGGCTGAGCCGGGAGGAGCTGGAAACCGTCATCAGGGGCTTGTACCGGCGTTTCCATCGGACTTGGCCCGATCCTAGGCGAGCCCCCCGAGTTGGCCGTTCCCGGAAATCGGACCGACCATGAGAGGATCTGGAGCGTTATACGAGCCGTGCTGCGCGAAGGCCTGATGCCGGCTCCCGCCTACACAGGCCGGGAAGAGCTGACAAGTCCGGCACACCTCAGGCAACCGGCAAGGTCGCGCGTCGAGGCGGAAGGGGTTGCTTGCCCAAGCCGCGCCGATTTCCTCGCCGAGATCGAGGGCGAGGGTGCCCACCGGACGGTACCGGCCATCGAGGTCGCGGGTGAGACGATTGACGCCGTTGAGGAGGAGGTTCTTGCCCAGGAGGCCTCGAGCCGGTTCGCCGAACCTGCAGTGGGGATAGTTCGAGAGCCTGAGTTCCCCGGGCCAGCTCGAACGGAAGCGCACGAGGTCAGAGACCAGGGCGTCGAGGGCTCGCGCCTCGGGATGGAGAGTCGTGCCGAGTACCGGGTCCACCATGGGCCGGTTTAGGTACCAGCGCGGAGCCCCGAGATAGCGCAGCAACAGGAGGAAACGTTGGTACTGGGCCTGGAAGACGGTGGTGACGAGCGTGGTCACCACGACCTTGGCCGGGACTACCTCAAGAGCGTGGCGCAGGAAGGCGAGGTTCTCCCCGATCTCCCCTCCGGTCCAGCCGAGCCAGTTCGCGGCCGCCTGATCGAGCGCGTGCAAGGAGATAATGAGGAGGTCGCAACGCCGGAACACCTCTTCGCACCAGGCCGGGGAACGGCCGCCGAACCCGCTGGTGTTCAGCACGCAGGAGAAGCCGTGGTGCCTCGCGAGGTCGAGGAGATCGAGGAGCTCCCGGCGGAGCAGGGGTTCCCCCCCGGTTACGCGCAGGGTGCGGACTCCCCCCTGCCGCAGCCGGAGGAAGTGGCGCTCGAGTTGGGGGAGGGTGGGGTCCTCTACCTCGGCTCGACCCTTGGCGTAGCAGAACCGGCAGGAACCGCGGCAGGCCGCGGTGACCGAGAAGGAGACCTCGACCAAGCCCGGTAACGCGAGTTCGGGGGAAACCTCTTCCTGCACCAAGCCTCCTCGCACCTCGGATGAAGGAACTCTTGACTGTCCCACGGAGAGCGGGGAGTATCAAGCCTTGATCAGCGGTACCGCACTCGGCATGAGCAACACCTCCTCGGCACCTCCGTCGCCCCGGCCCACCCGCGAACCGTCGCGCTTCGTCCACGCCCTGCAACTCCTCGAGCGCTGGTTCCGCGAGGTGCACTTCGATCTGGTGCACCGTACTTTCACGGTCTTGCCTCCGCACTTGAGTCGGCTCGGCGTGAGGCCGCGGGACTGCGCGGAGAGCGAGTACTATCACCCCACCCCGGCGGCCCCCTTGCGGGAGGCCTTGCGCGTCGTCTTTGAACGCTATCCTCACCTGACCAGGGACCAGGGCTTTCTCGAGGTCGGCTGCGGCGCCGGGAAGGGCCTGCTCGTGGCTCGAGAATTCCCGTTCTCGAAGCTCGTCGGGCTCGAACAGGCCCCGCTGCTCGTCGCCCTCGCCCGTTTCAACCTCAGGCCGAGAACCGAGAACAAGCAGGCTCCTCCTTGCGAGGTACGCTGCGTCAATGCCCTCACCCACCCCCTGCCCGAGGAGTGCACCTGCCTCTATCTCAATCATCCCTTCAGGCCGAAGGGGTATCGTGAGTTCTGCACGAATCTCGCACGCTCGCTGCGCTCCCGGCCCAGAACTCTGCTCCTGTTGCTCTACAACATCAGCACCGCCGACCCGCAACGGCTCTACGAGGAACCCCTGAGGGCCCAGCTCGCTTGTGAACCGTTGCAGGTGGTGAAGGCAGGAGGCAGAACCTTCTCCCTGATCGTCACCCGGAGACCTCTGTTCCCCGCGGATGGCCCCGGATGATCGTCCTGCTCCTCAACCCTCCTGGGCTCCGCGCTTCCCTGCGTACTCCGGTCGAAAGTCTGGTCAGCGAACTGCCCCTGAACCTCGCCTCTTTACTGGGTTCGTTGCTGGCTGCCGGGGAAGAGCCCGTGTTGTGCGACCTACATCGCGAGAGCGTGCAGTGCTTCGGCCCTCGTGGCCACAATCGGAGGATCCGGGCAACCTTCTATACCAACGATCATTCCCCCCTGGCAACGGTTCGGCAAGCCTGCTACCGGACGCAGTACCTCGAATTCCTGAAGGACCGCGTCACCTCCCGGGTACGTGCAACCGGAGCCGGCATGGTTGCGGTCAATGCCGACAATGCCGTCTTCGCTCTGACCATCCTGCGGCACCTCAAACAGGTGTTCCCGAACCTCCACACCGTGATCGGCGGGCATCGCGCCTCGCGCTTCACCCCCCATTTCCTGGAGAAGCCCCAGGTCGATTTCGTGGTCCGGGGAGAGGGAGAAACCACGCTCGTCGCCCTTGTCGCCGCACTGGATCGCGCCGTCCGGCCCGAAGGGTTGCCGGGCCTCTCCTATCAATCGGGCTCCACCCCGATCCTCTCCGAGCATGCACCTCCGGAGAATCTTCCCGCGCTCCCAGGGCCGGTCTATGACCTCTTCGACCTCGACTTCTACCAAGAAGGGGGCCGAGGCTTGCCCATGCTCGCCTCCCGCGGGTGTGGCGGCAGGTGCCGCTTCTGCGGCCGCGGCTTCCCGGGTCCTCTCCGCCTCCGGCCTCCGGCCATAGTCGTGGAAGAGTTGCGCGGGCTGTTGCAACGGCACGATTGCCGGCGCTTCGTCTTCCACGACAACGATCTCCTCGCCGATCCCGACTATCTCCGCCGACTGTGCGGTCTCCTGCTAACCCTCCCCGAGCCCGTCTCCTTCACCTGCCTGGCCCGCCCCGAGTGGACCGACCCCAGCCTCTATGCTCTCCTCGCGGCCGTGGGCTGCACGCTCCTCTCCTTCGGGGTGGAGAGCGCCTCCCCCCGGCTCCTGGAATTGTGCGCCAAACGTCTCTCGGTCGACACCATGACCTCCGCGGTTCGCGCCGCACGTGCCGCGGGCCTGCGCACCCGGGCCTCCTTCATCTACGGCCTGCCGACGGAAACCTTGCGCGACCTCCTCGCCACGTTCCGTTTCCTCGGCGAGGCTCGTCCCGACCTCGTCGGGTTCAACCGCTTCGTGCTCGACGCCTGCAGCGAGTTTCACCACCATCCGGAACGATACTACCGGCAGTACCTGGACACCTTGGTCGGGGTGGAGCCGCTCGGCCCAGGAGGATTTTTCGAGGTGGGCACGAGGAGGGCTCTCGTCGGCCTCCTGCAGTTTTACTCTCACCTGACCTCTCGCGGTGCATCCTGATGTGGTCCGCTCTCCGATCAGGCCGTAGAGGCGTCGACCCCTCACCAGTATTGCGCCAACTCCTCCCGCTCCTGCACCGTTCTTGTCTGGGCGTCGTCGGTGGTCGGTTCGACCCTCCGCACCTTTCTCCGGAAATCCTCGCGTACCTCGAGCACCACGAGCTGCTCGATTTCCTGCATCCCCTCTATCTCGAGGACCCCACGGCATTGCCCGAGGGCTGGCCGGAGCTCCTCGCTGATCGCCACCGGCTTCGCCTGCTCACCAACGCCCTCACCTGGCGAGCAACGCTCGAGCTATGTACTGCCCTCACGACCGCGGGCATCCCCGTGGTGCCGATCAAGGGTATGGCCCTGCTTCATGAGCTCTATCCCGCCAACCAGGCCAGGGTGTGTCGGGACCTCGACCTCTTGGTCGTGCCCGAGGACCTCGAACGGGCGGGGAAGGTCCTTATCGACGGGTTCGGTTACCGGGAGGACGGGGAGGAATCCCTTGCTTCGCTCCGTCGGGACGACCAGCAGGTCCATGTCCTGTACCATGCACCGCCGGAGCGCACGCCCCTGACCACGCTCGATCTCCATCCCGCGCTCGACGTAGCCCGGACCGGCCTCGACCTCCCGGACTGGCGTCCCCGGTTGCGCGCGCTCGCCCATCCCCGAGCCGAGGGATTGCAAGTCCTGTCACCCGAGTACACGGTCATGGCCTTGGTTCTCAACCTCCGGCGCCTGGGCAAGGTCGTGTCCTTCAAGCACGGGCTCGATCTCGCCCTGTTCTTCTCCCTGCACCGCGACACGCTCGATTGGGATGAACTCCTGTGCTGGACCGCCGAGAACAACCTCCGGGCAAATCTGCTCTTGGCCGTCGAACTCGCCGCCCGCGCCGAGGTGCGCGTATCTCGGGCCGTCGAACGGCAGCTCCGCCGGGCTGTCTCGCTGCCTCGCAGGCAGTACCTCGAGTTCGTGCTCGAACGTGGCTTCGCCCTGCCTCCCCCGGGCATGAACGCGCAGTTCCTGCTCACCCAGTTCCTCGTCCACGAGCGATGGGGCGGCCTCCTCGACCTATTCCTCCGTCCTTCGCCGCTCAGGCTGGCCAAGGTCCTCGGCCTCCCCAGGCAAGAGGCCGTGAGACTGCTCGATGGGAGAGGTCGTCCGACCCCCGAGCTGATCGTGCGAGTTCTCTCGGCCCTCCGTTCCGGCCGCGACCTGAGCAACCGGAGCGCCGCCCAACGCCGTGGAACCCCATGGTGATCCATGGTACAGGACTGGAACAAGGTTTCCCCGAGCGCGGTCGCGAAGGTAGCGGTGCAAGCGGGGCGAGAGGACATGGCTGTGCAGGAATTGAACCCCCGCCCAGGCCCAACGGTGCAGAGCGCTGAGGGCCTCGACCCCCGTCGGGCGTACAAGACGGCCCTGATCGCCAATATCCTCGCAGCGGGGGTCTTGGCGGCCTGGGTTGCGAAGGTCGGATACGGGGGCAACGGCGACGCGACCTTGCACCTTGGTACGACCTTCCAATTCACCGACGCCCTCGGCCGAGCCTGGGTCGAGGCGAGTCTCGACACCTTCCTCCTCTGGTTCCCTGAACGTATCGACCTGGCGCATCCCCCTCTCGGCTTCTTCATCGGTGCCCTCTGCTGCCTGTTGTTGGGAAAGGGACCCGCGGTCGTTCTCCTACCGAATATCCTCGCCTATGCGCTCCTCGCTCTTCCCCTCCATCGACTGGTGCGCCGTCTGTCCGGGATTGGAGAAGCCTGGTATGCCGTGGCGCTGCTTCCCCTCCTCCCTCCAATCGCCGCGGCGATGCGCTATTGCCAACTCGACCTGCTGCTGGCTGCTTGGGTCACGCTCTTCTTCCAGCACTTCCTTGCCCCGCGCCCCGGATCGAGCCTGCGAAGGCGCTCGGCCTCTCTGGTCTTCATCGCGATCCTGGGCCTTTGCACGAAACCAGCCTTTCTCCTTTGTACCGTGCCCTTGGTGCTCCTGGTGGTGTTCGCCCAACGTCGCCGGCATCCCCTCCTGTTCAGAACCTGTCTGGTCGGTGCAGGGGTTCTCGGCCTTGGCGGTCTCTACTTCTTCGCCCCGTTCCTCTCCCTCGAGCGTTGGCGGTACCATCTCTCCCCGGAACACTTCCCGGGTGCGGGCTGGGCTTTCCAGCTCCTTTTCTACCCGTGGTACCTGCTCAAGAGTTGGACGCTTTTGCCCGCGATGCTGCTGGCGGCGGGACTGTACGTCACCCTCGCCTCGCGCCGGTATCGCGCGCATCGCCTCCTCCTCGTCTCGCTGGGGGCGAGCCTTGTCCTTCTCACCGCGGTGGCCCAGAAACGGAGCTACTACCTCCTTCCCTGTCATGGGTTGCTTGTCGTCGCGGTCGCCCACTACCTCACCACCTTCCGAGGCGAGTGGCTACGCAGGATGGTCCTCGGACTCCTGCTCTGCAATCTGGCACTTCTGAGCACCGTGGAGGGACCTGTCACCGACTACCTGGCGCTTGTGACGCCCCAGGACACGTACTACCGCTTCCACGACCGGCTCCTTCCTCCCTCCACCCCCTTCCGGTTGCCGTTCGAGCAGGATCTTCCCTTCGTGCAAGCCTTGACGAACTCCGAGAGCGTGGTTTTGCGCCACTGCCCCCCTGCGTTCGCTCGGGATAAACCCTTCGAATTCCAACTCCGGTTGCGCTTCCCCGCCTTGGCTCTCCGCAATGTCGACCTCGACGCGACCAGAAACCCGGGAAGCATGCCGCGGGGAACCGCGCTGTATGTCTTTCCCCAGGGGTTCGATCACCCCCTGACCCTCGAATGCCGGGAGCAGCTCGCTCTCCTCCTGCCCGGGCAATGCCTGGAGAAAGCTGTTCATCGGTTTTGGTTCCCGGGTCAACAGCAACACGATGTGGTGCTCGTGCCGTGATCACGCTCAGGTCTCTCGTCGCTGGCTCTTGGTGTCCCATGGTGTTGGTGTTCCTCCTGCACACCGGCACCTATCTGTTCCTCGGGCAAACCGGGTTCGGGAACCTCCCACGGTTCTCCTCGGCGTGCCAGCCTACCGGAGATCAGGGGGAAATTTCTTGTCTCGAGACCCAACTCGCGAAGGCGAAGGGTCCTTTCCCCGAACGTCTTCCCAGGCTCGAACGGCTCCTCTCCCTTCTCCTCCGCCAGATCGGAACCGAACCGCTCCTCGGCTTCGAACCCCAGCTCCAGCCCTTTCACGAAAGCCTGGAGCGCGCTTCTGTCTGGCTGCATGTCGATCCTCGTGCGGCAGAACGTGCGCTCCTCCTCCTGAAAACTATGGCCGAGGGCTTGCTCCGCCGGTCTCCCTCCCACGGCCTCGCTTTCCTGCGCCGGCTCTCCTTGCCGAGCCAACGGAGGTTGTTCGAAGGGGAGTCTTCCGCGCTGCCGTGCTTGATCCGAGCCTTGTTCGAAACCGGTGCCCCTTCCCGAGCCCACCTGCTCGACCTCCTCGCCTTCGGTGCAACTCCTGAGGCCAAGCTCGAGGCTCTGCTCACCGCCCTTGGTCAACTCGACGCAAGGCCCTCGAAGCTACCCGTTGACCTCCTCCACAATCTTCTTACCGAGGTTGAGCATCCCGAGCAGCTATCCTCTCCTTTATATTGGACCCTCCTGGACCTGTCGCAGGAGAGCAGGGTCGAACTCCTCGGCCTCTTTGCTGAGAGAGCGGATGGCCATCTTGCCGGACGCGAGGCAGGTCTCCTCCAGAAAGCATTGGCCGACCAGGCGATGCACCATGCAAACGATGGTAAGGCCTTGGGGCACTTGTTGAAAGCACAAGCCTTGTTCGGAGCCGTTCCAGAGGACCGGCTCCAGCTCCACTATGTGCACCACGACCTTGCTCACCTTTACTTGCGCCGGGGAGAATCCGGGAAAGCCCAAGCCCATTTCCGGGCCTGCCTCGAACACCAGGCCGAGGGCGAGGGCGCTGCAGCTTGCCGGCGACACCTCCGAGAGTTGTTTGCGCCTCCGTGAATTCGGCACAGGCATGGTGTCCAGTATGCCCCGCTGAGAGCACCTCGTTGCCGAACATCGGGTCCCCCATAAGGTGCTAGCCGGGAGGTCACGGCAATTCCTGGAAATTCCTTGGCCGCGTCAAGCACTTGAGCTACAATGAGTCCGCTCGCTCTTCCTGGAGGGTTGGATGGGTCTCCGGCCGCGCTCGTTGCCATGGGTTCTCTTCGTGGCGGGGTTCTTCTGTGGAATCTCTTCCTCGAGAGGAGAAGAGCCGGAAGACTGGTTGCGCAAGACCCAGGCCTCGGTTCTGCAGGTCCTGACCTATGACGCCAAAGAGAAGCTCTTGGCCCAGGCCATCGGTTTCCTGGTCGACGAGCAAGGGGAAGTCCTCACCGTACGGCATCCCTTCGAGGGAGCTAGTCGTGCGGAGGTCAAGCTGTTCGATGGCACGACCATCCCAGTAGCAGGGGTGGTCGCCGAGGTGGCACGCTTCGACCTCGCAAGGATTGCGCTGGTTCGTAAACCGCCGCTGTGCAAACCCCTCCAGTTCGAAGACACCAGCCCACGCATCGACGGCACGGTGCATGTGTTTGGCAGTCCGGTAGGTCTTGCCACCAAGATCGCCAAAGGCAGGATCACCGCGGTGCACGAGTTGTTCGACCTCGGGGACCTGGTCGAACTCGAAGCCGAGCTGGCGTGGAAGAGCCCCGGAATGCCGGTGATCTCCACCCGGGGCCGAGTACTCGGGTTGGTCGTCGGCCTCAAACCCCGCCTCGCCAATCGGCATCTCGCCTTTGGGGCCGAGCGCCTGCGCACCTTGCTCTCCGGTCGGAGCATTCCTCTGGCGACCTTCAACAGTGGCGCGAAACCGGCTTGGCGGGAATCCGCCGATTTCTCGTATCTCACCGCCATCAACCGGATCCTGGTCGGCGATGTCGACGGAGCAAGGTCTCGGCTTGAGCGCCTGCTCTCGACCTCCCGTTCCTACCCGCCCGCCTATCTCCAACTCGGCTATCTCGCCTGGAAACAGCAGAAGTACGAGCAGGCCGTCGAGTACCTCAACCGAGCGCTGCGGGACGATCCCGGGCTCAGCGATGGGCACTACGGGTTGGCTCTGGTCCACCTCGCCCAAGGGAACAGCGCCAAGGCCGTCCACGCCATCCGACAGGTCGCCGAAGCCTCGCCGGCGGGCGCTCGCAATTGGTGCCGCCTCGGTGCGGTCTACGACCAGCTCGGCGAGTACCAGCACTCTATTGCATCCTATAAGGAGGCCATTCGCCTGCGACCGGAGCTCGCCGATGGACATTATGCACTTGGGTTCGCCTATACCAGTGCCGGTGATTTCAAGAGCGCGGTGATCGCGTTCCGCCAAGCCGTGGCCATCGATGCGACCCTCGCCCAGGCCCACTACAACCTGGGCCGTACCTATCAACGGCTCGGTCAGCACAAGGAAGCAGAACAAGCCCTGCAACGCGCCATCGCCCTGCGGCAGAACGACTTCCAAGCCTACTATTTCTTGGCGGAAAGCTACTTCGTCCTGGAACAGCCAGACCGCGCCCGGCAGGCTCTCGAACGCTCCGTCCAGATCAATCCTACCTATATCAAGGGCCATCTCGGCCTGGGCGTCGCCTTCAATCGACTCAAACGTCCAGCCGAGGCCATCAAGGCCCTGCATCGAGCCCTCGAACTCTCGCCTCGCGACGTCGATGCCCTGGTGGAGCTCGCTCGAGCTCAGAGCCTCTCCGGAGAGCATGCCGCCGCGGTGGCAACGATCAATAAAGCCCTCGAACTCGGCCCCCAACGCCAAGAAACCCTCGTGACCCTCGGCCTGGCCTACACCCAGCTCAAACTCTATCCCGAGGCCAGAAAAGCCTTTCAGAACGCCTTGACCCAAGCTCCGAAGGATCCCTTGGTGCGCAGGCGACTGGCCGAGGTGTATCTCCTCGAGAATAAACTCGACGACGCCGTGGCTATCATCGCTGAAGCCGTCGCCTTGGCGCCCGAGGACTCCTCGCTCGCCGAATTGCTCGGGGACGTTAACCTCAAAGCCGAGCGTCCTGCCGAGGCCGTCGCCGCCTACCAGACCGCGCTGCGCCTTCGCAAGGACGACCCTGTCCTCATGTTCCGCCTGGGGAAGGCCTATTTCCTCCAGAAACAGCTCGAACCGGCTATCCAAGCCCTCACCTCGGTGCTGCGCACCACTCCGACCCACCTCGAGGCCTTGACCCTGCTCGGCGATTGCCACCAGCGTCGAGGTGAGTTGGCCCTTGCCGGGCGCTATTACCAGCAGGCCATTCTCGCCGATCGGAAGCACGCGGCCGCACACCTCGGCTTAGCCCAAGTGCGGCAGGCCGAGAACAAGCTCGATGAGGCCATCGAGTCCTTCCAGCAGGCCTTGCTCTACGCGCCGGAAATGGCCAAGGCCCGGTATCAGCTCGGGTTGCTCTTCCTGCAGAAGAAGGACTCCACGCAAGCCATGGCCCAGTACCAACAACTCCGGGCGCTCGATCCCAAGCTCGCCGATGACCTGTTCAACAGGATCTACAAGTAGGTGTCCGGTGGTCGAGGCATCTGCTCGCACGACCAACCGTATGAACCGGCCCGAACTCCACTCCCGGTTCACGGCATTCCCACCCAGGTGTTGCTCGAACCGTTTTCCCACCTTCACCGCCGCTCCAATCCAGAGCAGGAAGAGGCGATCAAACGGCACGATACTCGCGCATGACCGGACTAGGTCCGGACGAGGCTCATGCAAGCTCGACGATCTCTCCAACCCACAGCTCTTCCAGGAAGTGTACTCGTACCACCCAAAACTGAAATCCCCCATTTACTGATGGGTTACTGCTGCTTCCTGAGCCTGCGGGCGCTCGACCCCGTGAGGAGGAAGTTCACCCGGTACTTCTCGAGGATGTAGTGGACTTCGTCGAGAAGTTCAGAACCGGTCCCTCGCTGCAGCCGCACAACAGGCCGGTCTGGCCCCGTTGTGAACGCTTTCTCCTAGTTGTAGGGCCAGGTGAGAGAGAGCGTGAGCTTGATAATGGGCCTTGCTGTGGAGAGAGCCGAAGTAGCATTCCACCTGATAGGTATCATCAAAATGACACCATACGACAGCATCAAGATGCTATGACAATTCATATCAATTTGAAATAAAATATAAGAAAAACATTTTCGCAAACAAAAATAGTGGATGCATTTTTGCAATGCGATCGTGTGCGAACACTGATCCATGGAGGTCGAGCGATGTCGGGTATCAAAGGTTGTCGGGTAATGGTGGGCGCCGCATTGCTATTTCTCTGTCTGGCCTTGCAGGTTCATGCGCTGCCGATATTGCCTGCTGCACCGGGTATTCTGGGGATCCGGGTCGGCGACAAGGTGCTTTTCGCGACCGCGGAGGCCATTGAGACACAATATGTGTATAAGTTTGGCGAGAAGGTCGTCCTTTCCGTGCAAAAAACCAGATGTAGCAATGATGCGGAGCAGGGGATCGTTTCCTGCGAGCAAATCAAGGACGGGAAGCCACATTCAAATGCGACAATTATCCTGAATGCCGAGGGCAACGTGGTAGACCTCTCCGTTCAAGATGCGGTCACCGGGAGGATTCAAAGGTCCAAGTTCAAATACAACGAACAGCAGAAGATGGTAGAAGCGGAGTTCTTTAGCCATTCAGGTGAGATTTCTTGGTTCATTGCAATGACCTATACTGGGCAGGACGATGAACTCCGACAATGCCTTGTTTACAATGGTGATGGAAAGAAGTTTGTACGATATGAAGATCAGCTTGACGTGAAGGGAAATACGGTCCTTTCGAAAACCTATGATATGGCGGGCCATTTGATTTCAACCACTGGAACGATCAATGAGTACGATGAAAAAGGTAATCTGGTACGGATTGAAACCAGAGCTCCGAAAGACCATACTATTGAAGTCATGCAACATGATGATCAGCACTACGTGGTTACGTATGAAAAGTACGAGGTACTTCACAAGTTCGACATGGTGCAGGAGCAACTCGTCGGGTCGACCACCATCACCTATACGTTCTGAACACGGTGAGCAGTTCTTCCTGCTCTCACTCTGACGACAAGAAAGAAGGCAAAGGAGCGTCGGGGGCGCTCCGGGAGAGCCAACCCGCGTACCAGGCTCGCTCTGCGCTCGCCACGTACGACCATGCCGTTGTCGGGGAGCTTGGGTTCAACATGTCCAGTGCTGCACCCACCCATGCGGGCACCCCAGGCAGTTTGCTCGGCATCGTGCAGCCAACTGCACGTCAGCAATCCCTGCATCCATGCCTCCCGGAGCGTAAACACCCTGTTACGGACGAGGTGCCGATCCTGGTCACCGCACTCGATCTCATGACTTGTCCGCTGACAAGCAAGTCGGCGCAACCGGGAGGCAAACTAAGTCCGGCTTTGGGTTCTCTTCTTTCTGACCGGCGATGATACCCTCTTCACGGGACAGGAAGGTGGTCATGGAGGGACACACAGGTCGCAGGCGCCAATAAGAATTGAATGATATTCAATACACTATTTCTGGCAGAAATTTTGCTATACCCGCGATATCCTCACAGGAGAATACCTATGAAAACCGTGCTGTTCATCCTGGCTGCCTTGCTCGCTTGTACAGGTCAAAACTCAGCGTACGCGAGCAGCGTATCGCGTGCTGAGGAGGGAAAGGTCTTTGCTGACCTCGAAAGCTGCACCAAGCATCTCCCGCAGATTGAGGCAAAAATCCGGGAAAAAATTATCAAAGAGTTTGAAGAAGACGGTTATTTTACCAACGGTGAACCGTCCAGCATCGAAGTGACCTCCACCTGCGAGAAAACCGATACCTATAAGGGCGCTCAATTTGTAAAAATGGCAACGCTCTCGAGCTTAGGTTTGGTGGCTTGGTTTGGCTATGTCGTTCTGGAAGCGCTGACGGTTCAGCCGCTCCAGGACACAAGACTGGGCGAGACAGAGGCTTTCCAGTGCTACGCGACCTTGGTGAGTGATGCGGAGAAGAGTTGTTTCGGCATGGCGGCAAACAACCCAGATTTTAACAATCCTCGCAGTAATCAGGTGTACGTGAGACCGAATGCGGTCGGGTATATGCCCATCGTTAACGTCAAGGCGATCTTGGATGAACCCTGAACCGCTCGCTACCTTTTCGTCCATAGCCCTCAACACCTACTGTGCCTCGCAAATAGTACCACTGGGTTCAACATGCTGAAAAACCTACCCGAGCCTCACTCCCGGTTCACGGCTTTTCCGCCCAGGTGCTCCTTGAACCGTTTTCCCACCTTCACCGCCGCTCCTATCCAGAGCAGGAGGAGTCCGGAGAAGACGAGAGAATAGACGAGGCTCTCCCACAACACCATGTAGCCGTGGATGATGATGTTGATGACCGAGGCCAGCCCCTTGCCCCCGCGATGGCCGATCAGGTCGATGGCGCCCTTGGCTTTGTATTTCTCGTCCACGGTACAGGGTACGTAGAGCAGTTCTTTCGAGGGGTCGAAGAAGGCATATTTGCCGGCTTGGCCGATCCCGCTGGCGACGAGACCCATCAGCCAGCCCGCGGTCATGAAGGAGATGATCGCCGGGAGGCCCATGGTCAGGGGTAGTAGGATGAGGCAGACGGTCAAGCCGACGTAGCGGATGATGTTCTTGGTGATGAAGAGCAGGAAGAGCAACGAGGCGAGGTTGACGTAGAAATAGAAGTCGCCGAACAGCGCGCCGATGTTCTCTTGGCCGGTGATGTGCCCCTCCATGCGTACCTTGTACTGGAAATCGACCATGATGATGCAGACGTTGTAACAGACCATGATGACGAAGATCAGGAGCAGATAGCGTTTCCGCAGCAGGAGGCGGAGACCCTCGAGGGCCGAGGTCCGCGATCTGAGTTCGACCTTCTCGACCGGAGGGAGGAGCTCGGGATGGGCCTCGAGCCACCGGCCGTACCAGAGCAAGAGGAAGGCGTTGCAGAGGGTGAGGAATGCGACCAGGTAGATCATCGGTTGGATGCCGTAGGAACCGATGATGGCATTGGCCAGTTTGCCCGAGACCATGCCGCCGATCTGGCTCCCGAGGAAGATGAAGGGGTAGATGCGCTTGCCTTCCTGCACCGTGCAGAGATTGTTCACCAGACTCCAGAACATGGTGATCTGGAGCACGCTGGAGTACAGCTCCGAGAGCG
>Ga0156395_1064_pt1 | contig 15445 bp, 13 predicted proteins | sample RifOxyA3_FD_108039 | JGI IMG/M metagenome (GOLD analysis project Ga0156395, IMG submission 108039) | Deltaproteobacteria bacterium RIFOXYA12_FULL_61_11 | reverse complement strand
GGCCGCCGATGGCATCGTGCAAGGCGAGTATCGTCGTGGTGAAGTCCACATTGACCACGCGGATCTCTTCGTACGGCCGATCGAAGCGCACGTCCGCCGCTCCGTGCAGAATGCAATCGGTCCAGGCCGCCAACTCCTCCCACGCTTCCGGTGAGAGCCCCAGCTTCTCGGTCCCGAGTTCGATCGGAACGACCCTCGTGCGGCCGAGCAACCGCTCCCGGTTCCCCGGTAACAGCTCGAGCTTCGTCACGATCGTGCGGAAACGCGCCTCGGGGTCAGGTTGATCCTTGCTGCCACGCATGGCCATGGCAAAGCTCGCTTCGCTGTCGCGTTCGAGCAAGGCCACGACGATGCCGGGCACGACCGACCCACTGAAACCGGTGACGAAGTAGCGCACGAACAACCTCCGCGAAATCGTGATCACCTAGGCAGACCACGGGGATCTGTCAAGTCCGGGGTCGCAGTCCTGAGGTGCTGCAGGATCATGGTGCATGCGTGTTAAGGGTTGCTTTGGCTGGGACAGGGGAGTCGCAGGGGCTGCGATGCAGGGTTTTTATTTATCGTTTTCAATTTGTTACAAATAGGCATGGCCTTCCTGCATGGCCCACTTCTTGCGGTTGGTCGCTGCGGCCACAGCTCGGGAGCGTCCCATGACCCTACGGCTCGTCCTCCTCGCCAGCTTGATCTTCCCCTTCCAACTGCGCGCTGTCTGGCAGGAACGCCTCGACCGTCAAGCCTGCGCCGAACAGCTCGGCGAGCTCCCCGGTATCAACCCGCAACTCGAAGAAGCCCTCTGCGCCACCTCGTCGGCCCACGCCCTCGCCTGTGCCGCCCTCGTCGCTCTCTATCTCCAGCAAGAAGAGGCCATCCTGGCCATGGCCCAGGCCTGTCCGCGTTACACCGACCTGCACCACCTCTTCTGCCTCGACCGTGCGGTCGAACGCTTGGGGAAGGAACTGGGGCCAGAGGACGTCGAAGCCTGCGCCGGAGAAGCGGTCGTACCCTCCTCCGACGAGCTCGTCTACCTGCCCTTCGACCCGGTCGAGCTGGCCGACGACCATAACGGCCGTTTCGTCGCCGACGAGCACGGGTTCCACGACGGGAAGCTCTTCGAACGCGTCCGAGTCCGCGGAGAAGCAGTGCAGGGGCATCGGGGCTCGGCCCTGCGCTTGACGAAAACCGCTGAGGGCAACGGCTATGGGTTGGTCCTCGACCTGCGCGAGGGCAAGACCGCGCGCTTCTTCGATGGCGCCCATGCGGTCGATCTGTGGTTCCGCCTGCCCCAGGTCAAGAACAACTACTTCGAGATTCTGACCGTGGATGCCGGCACCGGGAGCTTTGTCTACAAATACCGCTTGGCGCTCGGCTTCCACGAGACCTGGCGAACCCTCGGTATGGAAACCATGAACTTCCGGCAAGAGTTGACCACCGGACCTGCCGTGGGCTACGGCAGCCGCCACGCCGATCTGCCCGAGGTTTCGGCCCGCGCGTGGCACCACCTCGTCGTCGTGCACAGTGGGAAGGAACTGACCGTACTCCTCGACGGCGAACGCTACGGGAGCTTCCCGATCGACCCGCGTATGACCACGGTCAAGTGTACCGGGAACCTCGTGCTCGGACCGACCTCCCACAGCGCCGCAACCGAGGTCGACCTCGACGAGGTCCGGATCTATCGCATCCCCGCACGTCTGGCAGCCCTGGCCGGGATCGAGTACGAGCAACCCACCCCTATCCAGCAGTTCGTCAAGGGGCCGCTGCGCGAGTTCGGCCGCAAGCTCTCGCGGTTCCTGATGTACGGCCGCTTCGATGATCCCAAGAACGATTGACCTCTAACGCGCTCCCCTCTGTTCGAGAACACCCTCACTCGACCGCTTTCGGGAAACGGAGGGTCGCCAGGACGCCGAGGTGATCGCTGGGGTGGAGGAGTTCGGAGGCTCCCGGCACGGCACCGTCGCTCAGCCCGGTCCGCACCTCGCTCGCGGAGGTGAGTCCCGAGGCAAAGATGTAGTCAATGCGTTGCAGCGGCACGGTCACCTGCTCTCCCTCGAACAGGACCTGACAGCAGGTCGGCGCAGGTGGGGTTTCTACGAGGAGTGCGACATCGGCCATGGGCAAGGAAGCGAGGTCGAGGTACGTTTTACTCCCGAGCACCGCGTTGAGGTCCCCGAGTAGGACCCTCGGAGTGCCTATCTGGAAGGACCCGAGGTACTCGACCAATTCCTCGGCTTGCGAGGCATGCACGCCCGCGAAAGCGCCGATCTCGAGGTGGGTGTTGTAGAGCTCGACGTCGAGACCCTGTTTGCGAATCCGTACCCGTTGGACCCCTCTCTCGGCCTTGAAAGAAGCCTCGAGGATCGGGATCGGCCCGACCGCGGCCTCGAAGATGCGCCCTTCTTCATCCACGAGTTCCACCTCGTCGCGCACCAGGATGGCATTGCCTTCGTTGAAGCTGAGCTCCGTGGCGACCCCTTCCCTCCAGAACGGCAAGGTCAGGGGTTCGGTTTCCTGATACGCGGCTTCGTAGGTGAGACCTTCGGCCGCGAGGCCTTCGAGCAATGCTGCAAGGAAGTCATGGACGACCTCTTCACCGAAACGCACCCTCATCACCTCCTGCAAGGCGATGACCTCGGGCGCATCCTCGGCTAGGGCCTTCGCCAGGGCCGCGAGGCGTTCAGCGGGCTTGGCTTCGCTCATCTCGTCGACCAAGGAGGCGGTGTCGGCGCTGAGGTCCTCGACGGTCGCCGGCATGAGGATATACTTGGACAAGCGTTCCAGACCGAAACCCACGGCGAGGTTGAGCGTCGCCACCTCAAGTTCGACCGTTCCCCCAACACCTTCCTCGACCACCGCCCCGGCTGACAAGGCGGCCAGATCCGGGGTCTTCTCGTCGCCCTCGCAGGCTCCGAGGAGCACTATCCAACTCCAGCACAGCAGAGAACAACGTCGCATGGCAAGCTCCTGGAAGGTGACCTCGTCGGATCGAGCCGAACCACGGGGCCGGCCGACCGAGGTGGCAGTGTAGCACCAGGAACCCACCCGTCAAATGCTTACAGTCAGAGCGACTGCGCCAAATACCAGTTCTTCGTGCGTTGATCCCCCTCAATCCGGGAAAACCCGCCGCACCTCCTCGAGTACGCGAGCCTCGTCGAGGGGTTTGTCCAGCACCACGACCGACTTGCTCACCGCCACGTCACGCCCGGCGAGCCCGCTGATAACGATGACCGGAATAGTGCGCAGCTCGCTGTGCTGGTGCAACTTGCGGTAGAACCCGGTGCCGGTTTCCTCGGGCATCTGCAGGTCGAGGAGGACGAGGTCGGGCGTGGCCTCCTTGACCCGCTGCATCGCCTCGAGGCCATCCGCGGCGGTACGCACGGAATACCCGTGGTCCTCGAGCAGAGCCTTGAGGTAGTCTCGCTGATCGAGTTCGTCATCAACCACGAGGATGTCTTTCTTCATAGAGGGCTCCTTCTCCTGTTTACGAACCTGCGCTCTCGAGGCCACGGCTCAACGCCGCCCCCCGCGGAGAACGCGGAGCGCTTCTTGTACACTGCTCTCGTCGGCATGCTCGAGCAGGTCTTGCAACTCTTGTCTGGCCCTCTCGAGGCCGCTGCTCGGAAGGGCTGGAGCAAGGGTGTCATAGGCAAGGCCGACTTGCTCACAAACGTAGCGAACGTAGACCTCGGCCTTGACCGGCTTCTCGAGATAGAAGCCTGGTCCTGAAAAAGTCTTTCCGTCCAGGATGTTGGCCAAGTCATCCCGGCCTTCATCGTCCCCGGCGTGCGCGGTCACGATGACGAAGGGGATCTTGGCCCATTGCTTGTTCCGCCTCAGCTCGTGGAGGAACCGAATGCCCGATTTCAGGGGCATGACCAGGTCGAGGGAGATGAAGTCCGGCGCCGCGGCGCGCACGTGTTCCAAGGCTTCTTCGCCGTTCGCCGCCAGGACGACCTTGAACCCTGCGTCTTCGAGCATGGCAGCCATGTACTCCCGCGCGTCGGCCTCGTCGTCGACGACCAGAATGGTCTTGTCCTCAGGTTTCGCCATGAACGTCTCCTCCGCTGGATGATGGATGGGGCTCCGTCTCGCTCGGCCGCGGCAACCGGTGCCGGGGGAACAGGAGCTTGAAGGTCGAACCGCTGCCCGGTTCTGAATGGACCTCGATGTGACCCCCGTGTTCCTGGGTGATCTTGCGGGTCACCAGCAGTCCGAGGCCCGTCCCCTCGGTACCTTTGGTGGTGAAGAAGGTCGTGAACACCTTGTTCTTGATCTCGTACTCCATGCCGCAGCCGGTATCGGTCACCGCGAAGATGAGTGTACCCTCGGTTTCGCTCGAGCTCAAGGTGACCTTCCGCCTATCGGGGGGAGAGGTCTGGCACGCGTCGAGGGCATTGGAGACCAGATTGGCCAGGCAGGTGTGCAAGCCCTCAGCATCCATCGCGGCGAGCTGCACCCCCGGTGCGGGAGTCCAGTGCAAGGTGATGCCCTTGGCGGCCGCGGTAGCGTGATACAGCTCGTACACCTCTCGGCCCACGGCATTCGTATCCAGGAGACTCACCTTGGGAGTGCGCCCTTTGGCGAAGGTGAGGAAACCTTTCACCAAGGTGGTGATATGCTCGACATTGCGCTCGAGCATGCTCCAGCCCCTGGTCGTCCTCTCCTGAGAATTGGAACGCATACCCGAGCGCAAGATGTACATGCCGCCTTGCAACCCGTTGAGTATGTTCTTGATGCCGTGTGCGAGCTGGGCCACGGTCTGGCCCACGGCCGCGAGACGCTCGTTGTCCAGGTTCTCTTTCTCGAGACGTTTCCGCTCGCGCAAGTCCTGGAAGAATGCCGCACCACCGAGAATGTGCGGGCCATCGCGCAAAACCGAGCCGCAGAACCGCACTGGGAGCTTCTCTCCGTGGCCATCCTCGACCACGGCCTCCTCGAGGGAGAGGTTGTCCTCGCCATGTTCTACCACCTGCAGGAATCTCGCAGGCATGAAACGGTCACCGGCCACCTTGCCGATGACCTCGTCGGCCGAGATGCCGAACAGCTCTTCGGCCGCGGGATTGAAGACGCGCACCTTCCCCTCTCGATCCATGGCCACGAGAGCGTCGAGCGTGCTCTCGATGAGGATACGTTGGAAGGAGGCTTCTTCTCGGAGCTGGTCGTTGAGTTGGCGGACCGCGGTCACGTCGGTCGACAGCTCGATGACGTGGTTGCATGGTTCTTCGCCGTGGGCGAGGGGCGCGGTGGAGACGATGAAGTGCGTCCGCTTGCCGTGCTTGTCCGTCCCGATCTGTTCGGCGCAGTGGATCTTTCCGTCGGCGAAGGTGCCGAGCGTTGGGCAGTCCGGGCAACGCTCGCCGCGGTGCTTGTAGACTTCGTAGCAATGCTCGCCGATGCGCTCGCCGAACTTCTCGCGTACCTGCTCATTGGCGCGCACGACGCGGAGGTCCCGGTTGATTACCGAGATGTAACAGGGCGCGCGTTCGAAGAGCAGGTTGTAGGCTCGCTGGAGGTTCTTCGTCTCGGTGACATCGTGCGACATTTCAATGACGTGGCTGATCTCTCCGGCCTCGTCGAAGACCGGCGAGGTATAGACCACGTAATGAGCGGCCTTGCCGTTGAGATCCCTGCCGACCTCGTCGTTCACATGCACCGCGCCGTCGAGGAAGGTCTTGGCTGCAAGACAATCCTGGCAAGGCTCTTCGCGGCGCTTGTACACCTGATAACACCGCCGGCCGATCGCCTCGCCGAAGACCTCGGTGAACTGATGATTGGCGAGCACCACTCTGTACTGCCTATCGACCACCACGATGTTGCTCGGCACCTGGAGGAATAGTTGCTCCCCGAGCCAACGGCGTACCTCCGGTGGTACCTCGGGGGGGATGGACCCGGTCGTCATGGCAGCACCCGAGCAATGGTCCGCAACAGGGTCTCTACCTCGATGGGTTTTTCGACCACGCCCTCGGGCCCGTCGAGGATGGTCCCGTCGGGGAGGTTGCGGTACTGGATCTGCTCGAGGTCCCGGGTCAAGCTGAGGCCGCTGGTGATGATGATCGGTACGTGCTGCAAGACCGGGTCGAGGCGCAATTTCTGGAAGAGCGACATACCCGTTTCTTCGGGCATCAGGACATCGAGACACACCAGATCGGGACAATGCTCCCGGGCCAAGCTCAACCCTTGGGTCGCGCTGGTCGCGGTCACGGTCTGATACCCATGATCCTCCAAGACGTCTTGGAGGAATTCCAGGGCGTCGGGTTCATCGTCCACGAGTAGGATGCGCTTCGCGGTCATGGCCTCCCGCCCTCGGATTGCATAGGCGTACTGCGGGGAGCAACCTCTCGCAGCCGTTGCAAGGTGCCCGTTATCGTGGGCACGTCGCGGTGACAGGCCGAGCATTCTCCGAAGCCGGGCCGTTTGCTCCCCCGCTCGACCTCTCGCTGGTGACAGGTGACGCACAAGCCGTGCATCGCGTCCTTGTAGCCCGAGGCCAGGGTCGATTGCTCCTGGCCAGCACCCGTTCGGACGAGCGTCTCGGTCTCGACCATCGCGGGGTGACATTCTTTGCACTGCACAGTCGTGGCCTTCGTCTTGGGCAAGGTCGGATCCGTATGGCAGGTAGGACAGTCGGCATTCCCACCGTAAGAACGCTCATGGGCCCCGTGGTCGAAGATCTGGGTAGGTTGGTACATGTCCCGATGACAAGTCCGGCACGAACTGGCCTGCGCGAAGGGCAAACTCTGGTGATGACAAGCGGCACAGGTTCGGCCTTGCTCTTCCAGACGGTCGCCGTGCCGTTCATGTTCGAAGAGGACGTAGCGGCCATTGGCATCGGCATCGAGGAGGAGCGCCCTCGTCCTCTGCGTCTCGAGCCCGCGATCAGGCTCGATCGGGAAGACGTACTGTACCAGGTCCGCACTGGCATCTTCAAGGCGTTGCAGTTCGACCGAACGCGGGCCGCGGGTCGGGGTCGGCTCGGGGCGAGCCCCAAAGACCGCGCTGTCCGGCAAGAGCACGAGGACGAGGCCCACCGCGGCGACGAACACCGCCGAGAAGAAGCGGGCTCCGGCAAAGGGCGCCCGGAAGAAGGTGGTGTGCCAGCCGGCCGGGTCTATCGTTCCAAGATCGTGGGCTCCCTCGACCTGAGCGCCGCCGATGGTCGGGAAGACTCGGAGATGTTCCACGCACAACAGGTACACCAGCCCGGCGGCCGAGAGAATGCCCAGGGTGACAAACCATTCCGCCCAGCTCGGGATATAGGTGGCCTGGGTGGCCGAGAGCGTGGCCAGCCCGGCGACGTTGACCCGGTTCAGGGACATCCCCACGATGGCGGCCGTCGCAATCCAGAACAGAGCCGTGGGGCTCTCGCGGTAGGACCGCCGGGAAAGGAAGACGATCGGCAGGATCGCGCTGAGCAACAGCTCTACCCAGAAATTGAGGACGTTCCAATCCGGCGTGAAGAAGTAACCCGCCTTCCCAGCGACGAGCAGGTCGCCCAGGCGAAGCACCAGGTACGCGCCCAGCACGATGGAGGCAATGCGCGCTAAGCCGGTTAGCGGAGCCAACGGTTGCTTCACCCCATACAACCAGTGGGTCACCAGGGTCACCCAGGTGATCGTCAAGCAACCGAGGCCGATGGCGGTGATGAAGAACAGCAGCGGCAGCAGAGGAGAGTACCACAGCGGATGCAGCCGATACGGGGTTGCCAGGAACAAGGTCCCCAGCGAGGACTGATGCAAGGTGGACAGCGCGATCCCGAGGATGATGAAGACGATGGAAACCTTCTCGACGAGGTGGAGGATGGTGGTCCAGCGCAACCGCTCCAGGATGGCATGACTGAACTCGAAGGCGAGCACGCCGAGATAGAGCATGATGCACCAGGCAATCTCGAACAAGGTCGAATGGAATTGCCAGAAGAAGACCGGGAAGACGATGCGCCACCAGATGCCGATGTCAAAGGTCAGACCGATGGCCACGGAACTGTAGCACATCAGGCCGAGGAGGACCGCGGCGCGGGCGAGGGGTTCGTATCTACGCCAGTGGAAGACATAGACGAACGCGGCGAGCGTGAAACCCGCTCCGCCGATGGGAACCAGGGCCACGACCCCGCCCCCTTTCCACAACCCCCAGGGCAACAAGTCGTTCAAGGCGACGACCGATCCCACGCCGTGGAGCATACGCAGTAGGATGACGACGAACCCGAAGCCCGCGAAGAACCAGAGAATGCTCTTGACCGTCAACAGCCTCATGCTTCCGACCCTCCTCCCGTACCGTCCTCGTCCTTGGCCCCGGTCGAGGCTCCTTCCTTTTGCAACCGTTGCCGGCGTTCGATGATCCAATAGGTACCACCCATGACGGCGCTCATACCGACGAAGACCGAGGGCATGTGGCGGAGCACCCTGAAGGTGCGGTTGGGTACCGGGGTGGTATCGTCGACGTGCGTGGCGAAGTCGTCGAGCGCCAGGTCGAAATCGGCGATGTAGAGCACCGAGGTTCCACCCACCTCGTGCTCCCCCCAGACTTTCTGGACATAGCGCTCGGGCTCTGCCGCCAGGCGCCGGTGGGCTTCGGCCAGCAGCTCGGTACGCTCGCCGAAGACGGTAGCACCGTGCGGACACGCCTCCACGCACGCTGGGACCTTGCCCTCGGCCGTCACCCGGTCGTGACAGAGGGAACATTTCTGAATGAGCGGGATCCGGTCTTCCCAACTGTACTTCGGGATCTCCCAGGGACATGCAACCATACAGTACCTGCACCCGATACAGAGTTCGGGATCATAGGTCACCGCGCCGCTGGGTGACTTCTTCAGAGCCCCGACAATGCAGGCCTCGACACAGGCAGGCTCGAGACAATGCCGGCATTGCCTCCGCACGAAACGACGTCCTCGGGCGGTCTTTTCTTCGCGGATCGTCGTCCAGCGCGCGCTCGAGAGCTCGTGGGGATCTTTCAGCCAACGCCAATTCTGCTCCTTCGGTAACGCATTGTAGTCCCGACACGCGCTCACGCACTGCTCGCAGCCGGTACATTTGGTCACGTCGTTGAGTATCGCCATGTGATTGATGGTCATATCGGCTGATTCTCCTTCCCTAACACCTGAGCCACGAATTCACCTGCCTTGGGTCGCAGGTGCCAACCTATCTCGCCGAAGACCTGGGCGACCGGCAGCAGCGCAACATGACTGAGCTTGGTGAACGGAAGCAACCCGAGGATGAGGTTTCCCGAGAGGACATGGACCAGCATGGTCGCGTCGTAATCCCAGGGATTGAGCAGCGGGTGCATGGCCAGGTACCCGGTCACGAAGGGAGTGAGGATGAGCAGCAGCAGGAAGTAGTCCTGAGGCCTGCTGATGGCTCGTGACAAAGGAGAACCGACGCGCAGGAACAGCAACCCTAAGGCGGAAACGATGGTCCCGAGGGTCAGCCAGTCGGCGACGACCGGGTCCAGAGCCCACCACCCCACCCCAAAGCCCCGTTCGAGGAGCACGATATGGGCGGCGAGAAAGAGGGGCGTGAGGAGCAAACCGAGGTGGAAGACAAGAGAGAGCAGCGAATACCACGGCCTCGCTCCACCGCTCGCCGGGAAGGGGCGTAAGGCGAGGAAGGTATTGTGCAACACCCGCTTCCAGGCCACGGTACGGCCATGGCTACGGGTCCGATGGAGCATCACCGCCAGCGAGGCCCCATTGAGGAGGACGAGCCGCGCCATTCCCAAACCCAGTACAGCCAATGCCGCGACGAACATCGGTCCGCGCGCAAAATGCAACCAGTGTTCCATCACGCTCCCTCCACCTCGGGTCTCTGTTCCGCCGGGCCCTTGTCGGTCGTCCCCTCGCCGGCCGGCAGCGGCCCCAGTTCGATGGCCTTCAACAAGAGGTCGTGCAGACCGATACGGGTACAGTCGACTTTGTGCTCGTCGAGCAATTCACCCATCTGTTTCTTGCAGTTGGCACACGGGGTGACCACGTACTTCGCGCCCGTGGCCCGGACCTGCTCGGCCTTGGTCTTGCCCCCGATGTACATCCTGAAGCGTTTGATCTCGTCGATGGACACGGAACCTCCGCCCCCCCCGCAGCAATAATTGTCGGTCCCTCGGGGAGTCATTTCGACGAAGTCGGCGCAGATGTGCCGCAGGAGTTCCCGCGGCTGGTCGACGATCCAACCGTTGCTGGCGATATTGCAGGGGTCGTGATAGGTGGTTCGCTCGGCAATAACCCCAGGGTTGAGACGCAGGGTCCCGGCCTTGAACGCGGCGTGGGTCAGTTCCATGATGTTCAGGACCGGCACGCGTTCCTCCGGCGGGATGAAACACTGCATGCCTTCCTTGGCCGAACGCGAGGCATGCCCGCACTCCCCTATCAGCATCACCTTGCCGCCCAACCGTTTGATCTCGGCAACCTGGGCCCGGATGATGCGCTCCCACATCCTGTCCGAGTAGAACAGTCCGTAGTTGATGCCGTCGAAATTACCGGTGCCGATGGTCCACTTCGCGCCGATGGCATACAGGACCGCGGCATTGCCCATCAGGGTGTCGGCCTCGAGGAGGTAATCGGAGACCGCGGGGAAGAAGACGTAGTCGGCCTCAGGGACGTCGATCGGGAACGTGATGGGATGCCCGGGGAAGAGTTCTTGTAATTCTTCCTCCAGGAATTCGCAGGTGTCCGTCATCGCGCTGACCGGGATGGCCGAGGTATTGTGGGTCCTACCCTCGAGTTGTTCCCGCACCGATACAAGCAAGGCCTTGGGCACAATACCGATCTCTGCCATGATCCAGCGAGCGAGATGGGTGATCATCGCGTGGTCGAGCCCCATCGGGCAGGAGGATTTACAGCGCTTGCAGGCCGTACAACGCCAGAATTCCTCGGCCATCTCGTCGATCGCCGCATCGGTGAGCCTCGACGAGTCGTAGAGCCGCGCCTTGAGTTGCCCCGAGAAGGTGAAATAGCGGCGATACACGGCGAGCAGCAACTCGGTGCGGTGACAAGGGATGTCCCGTGGGTCCCCGGAGGCTTGGTAGACCGGACAGGTCGCGGTGCAGCGAGAGCATTTCGCGCTCACCCGGGTATAGTAGTCGAGGACCGGACCGTAGTTGCTGTGTTGCAAGACCGCGGCAAAGGCCTCGAGGAAGCGCCTCGGCCGCTCTTCCTGGGGAAACGGTTCGGTGTGGAAGCTGTACTTCGCTTGCGTGGCCATAGTCCTTCATCCCCTGCAATCCAGGTTTCACCCGCGCGGGCAGAGGGGCGATCGCAGCAACTCCCGGGGGTCCTTCGCCGCACGTGGCAACGGTCCGATCCGTGCTCGGCACGACGTCGGATGTCACTGCCGGCCGCCACTAGCACGATGTGTGCCACATTGAATTGGGATTGTGCGGCTTGCTGGAGCGACATTGTTTGTTATGTATTACAACTTATTAGTGAAATATTACTTGCGGGCATCTGCAGTGTGTGTCACAGAAATCGAACATGTCTCACGGAACATGTCTCAAGAATGGAACATCTATGACGACGCTTTCCCCTGATCCCCGTTTTCTCCCGCTGATCTTCGACTCCATCGCGTGTGGCATCTTCACCATTGACTCGACCGGGCAGATCACGGCCTTCAATCGGACCGCGGAAGCCTTGACCGGCTATCAGCGCGACGAGGTCATCGGCCGACGCTGCGAGTTGGTGTTCCGAGGAGATCATTGTGCGACCTCCTGTCCGCTCAAACGGAGCATCCGCTTAGGAGAACGCTGCGAGGACACCGAAGTCACGGTCTTGACCAAGAACGGTGAGGCGCTGCCGTTGGCGATCTCGACCACGGCTCTCATCGACGGCACGGGGAAGATTCTCGGCGGGGTGGAGATGTTCCGGGACCTCCGCACCATCAAGGAATTACGGAAGCAGCTCGCGCGCAGCTTCGTCTTCGAGGACATCGTGTCCAAGAGTCCGAAGATGCAACGCTTGTTCGAGGTGTTGCCCCTCGTCGCCAACAGTCACAGCACCGTGCTGATCCAGGGTCCTTCGGGTACCGGGAAAGAACTGGTCGCGCGTGCGATCCACAATCTCAGCCCACGACGTTCCCAGCCCTTCGTGGCGCTCAACTGCGCCGCGGTACCGGAGAATCTCCTCGAATCCGAGCTCTTCGGCTTTGTCAGAGGCGCCTTCACGGACGCTAAAACCGATAAACCCGGACGCTTCGCCTTGGCCAATGGGGGAACCCTCCTCCTGGACGAGATCAGCGAACTGCCCCTCCAGGTGCAGGCCAAGCTGCTACGCGTCCTGCAACAGCGGGAATTCGAGCCCCTGGGTTCCACCGAGACCCAGAAGACCGACGTGCGCGTCATCGCGGCCACCAATTGCGACCTCCAGCGCGAAGTCCGGCACCGCCGCTTCCGCAACGACTTGTTCTACCGTATCAACGTCTTCGCCGTCGAACTCCCCCCCCTGGCCGAACGCAAGGAGGACATCCCGCTCCTGGTGCAGCACTTCGTGAACCGCTTCAACGCCCTCCAGGGCAGGAGGATCGTTGCCTGTTCCGAGCGCGTACTGTCCGCCCTGATGCGCTACGATTTCCCGGGCAACATCCGCGAGCTCGAGAACGCCATCGAGCACGCCTTCGTCACCTGCATCGCAAGCGTCATTCAACTCGAAGACCTGCCTCCCCATATCGTCGCGAATATCCAGGTCGAAACCCTCCCCTCGAGATCCTCGGTGTCGCCGCTCACCGGAGCGCAAGCCGAGACCATTCGCCAGGAGTTGGTCCGGCAGGGATACAACAGGAATAAAACGGCCCAGGCCCTGGGCATCTCACGCAACACACTGTGGCGCAAAATGAAAATGCTCGGGATCGACCTCCCGGTCGCCCCCCGCCCGACCCGAGGGTAACCCTGGTCGCGGAGATCCCCTCACCCCGCCCCCCGAACCGGGGCCATCGCCAGAAAACTCGGCCTTGTTCGACCGTTCACCCCAGCCCCGACTGGTCGTGCTCAGGGCTGTCGAAGAGGGCGTGCCGAAACGATCACATCGCGCAATTTCTGGGCCAGGAGAACGTGTCCCACTTCGTTGGGATGCACGAAATCCGAGAAATAGGCTTCAGAGGGTGCTTGCTGCATCGCTGCTTCCCAATCCAAGAGGAGGGCCTTGCGGCGCAGAGCACATCGTCTGACTGCCTCTACGAAGGCGGGATGTCGGAACGCAGAGCGGTGCTCGATCATGGCCTCGCTCTGCATCCACGAGGCGAGCAGCGCCGGAGCAGCAGCGGCGGTAATGAACAGGAACGTGGTGTTGGACGGGAACAGGGCAACGAGTTCCTCGAGTTCCTTCTCGAAACGCAGGAGCTCGGATGCCCCCCCCTCGAGGCAAAGCTCGGGATGCAGCCGACAGTAATCGTACTTCTCCTTTTCGCGCCTGGCTTTCCAGCGGTGGAGGAGCTGCCTCGCCGGGAGAGTCCGTTCATGGAGAACAGCCATGAGTCGAGAATGGGAGTACAGGAAACGGAGTATCGACCGGACATGATTCATAGTATTGATTTCGGCATCCTGCAGGAACCTCCAATGATCATTCCAGCCATAGTATACCGTGACCAGATCGGGCTCGAGGCGCGACAGTTCCTGGCTCCGAGTGAAAAAAATCGCATCGGTTGCACGGCCTCCGCCACCTCCGGCATTGATGACCTCCACCCTTGTCCAAAGCCCCGTGTGTTGCAGGAGCGTTTGCACCATGTCGGGATAGTGGGGTCCATGAGGGGTGTATTGGCTGCAGGAATCTCCGAATACCAGGATGCGGAGCGAAGCGGGATCGCGGCGAGCGGCCGTCTGGGATGACTGGTCGAGTACCTTGCGCATCGCCCAAGGACGCCAGGCGGCCTGGTCGCCTTTCAGATGATACAGAGGGTGGTGAGGATTCGACGGATCGAGAAGTTCGTCCGGAGGTCGTACGGTGAGCTGGGCATACAAGCGCTCACCTACCTCCCGGCGCAACGCTTCGCGGATCTGGTCACGCTGCTGGGAGGGGACCCCCGCTGTCGTACCTCTGACTGACGAGGGTTGCCGTGGGTGGACCTGGAATACGACCCGAGAAATCCCCTCCAGTGCGAGGAGACAAGCGAGGAGCGTCACCAAGGGGAACCCGAGGTAGTGGGTTGCCAAGGACCGTAGACCTGCGCTCCGCGAACGGCCTTCCGGGTCGGCTTCGAATCCCACGCTCTGCCCCCGCGACCACCATCTTCAGGTCGGCCACGCTACCATCGGCTGGGTTGAGGGGCAAGCGTGGAAGTAGGGTACCGGGAAGCTGGGGTACCAAGGCCTAACGGCTGACGGTGCGTTCGGCTCGCCTCTACGGCCATGCTGTCGATCCTGGATACACCGTTCAGAAATGTGGACAAAGGCAGGGGGATACGGTTTCGCAATATCCAGCAATATCGGCATATTGCAGTGGCAGAGGGCTTGCATTTCAACCTCCCTCGAAGGGTTTATCCTGGTGCTGCCCATGTCGAAGGTACGTGCGATCGCCCCCCTCTGTCTGTTCGGGCTCGTCTTCCTCGCACCGATCGAGGTCAGAGCTTCCGAGGTGTTCCCGTGGTTTCCCGCCTACCACGCGTTGAAACAGGAGGTGTTGTCTTCCTGTGGTCCGGCCTTCCAGCGTCTCGATTTTGCCGTCGTTGACACCCAGAAGACCGCGTTCCTCAACTACCCCACGGTATTCAGCTCGCTCGAAAACCTCGACCTCAGTTCGGCCGAGCACCGCGCCTTCCTCTACTACTCGGTCTTCTATCTCTCGTCGCTTCATTGCAGCGCCATGCGCCTCTTCGCGCACCGCTTGCAGGAAGCCATGGCGGCCTTCCAGCGTGACTTCGAACGAGACGGAGCAGGAGGGCAGCCGAGCGAGAGCGGGTATGATCAGGCCACGCCCGAGGAACGACGGGTCTATGCCGCTTTCTGGAAGAATCCCTGGCAGCAAGCAACGATGCGCGTGCGGGTGCAGAAGCCGGATGCCCGCAATAGGAACCCGTACGGGTTCCTCGTCTACAATCAAGACATCCTGCGCACGCTCTCCAACGCCAGGGCCGTTCAGACCTTGGTCGGATCCCTGCATTGCGGCAAGGACCTCGGGTGCATGAACACGCTGCGGGCACTGGTCACGTTGATGTCGGCTCGCCCCAAAGCCGGGGACCATGCAGTCTATGTTGCGCTCCAACCATACTGGCAGAAAATCTTTACCTCTGCCTTGTATCGCAGGGCGATTCTGCTCTTGGAGAACAACATCGATGCTGTTGTCTCGGCCGTGGCTTCAGGGAAGCATGACGTGTCTGCTTCCATGGACACCGTGTGGGAACTGGCGACCAGGGCAGCTCTGGAAGCCGGAGCCGAGGACGAGGAGGCTGCTCGAGAGCTCGCTCTGACGGTGCTCGGTACCATTTCGACAAGAGGGACGCCCCTGCTGGGTCTCTTCAGCGACGCCTATCACCCCTTCCATTAC
>Ga0156395_1061_pt1 | contig 15497 bp, 12 predicted proteins | sample RifOxyA3_FD_108039 | JGI IMG/M metagenome (GOLD analysis project Ga0156395, IMG submission 108039) | Deltaproteobacteria bacterium RIFOXYA12_FULL_61_11 | reverse complement strand
ACGCCGGTGGCCAAGCCGTCAGCCGTCATGGTGTCGCGGTGGATCACGGTCACTGATTGGCAGCCGAGCCCGGGTTTCCCGGAGACCGGATCGATGATGTGGTGGTACCGCTTTCCGTCGAGCATGGTAAAGCGTTCGTAGTCCCCTGAGGTGACCACGGCGAGGTCTTTGACCGCAACAACCCGTAAGAATTGATCGGGACGTCGGGGATGGCGGATGCCCACTCGCCAAGGGCCGGTGGTTTTCGAACCGACGAGGCGTAAGTCGCCGCCGCCGTCGACGAGGAAACGGGTCAGGCCGTGGTTGCGCAGGTAGTCGGCCGCTGCGTCGATAATATAGCCTTTCGCCAGGCCTCCGAGAGCTATCTCCATACCGGCGAGGGGGAGAAACACGGTACCGGCGAGGTCGTCGAGTTGGACCAGGCGGTAATCGACGAGCCTCTTGGTTATGGCTATGGCTCCGGCCGGGGGTGGGGTGAGCAGGTGTTCAACATTCCATAATCGCCCCAATGGTTTGAAGGTGATATCGAAAGCTCCTGCGGTTAGGTCACCGAGCCGGAGAGCCTCTTTCAGGACGTCGAAGACCATGTGGTGGACCTTGACCGGGTGTTTGCCCGCGGCCTGTGCAAGCTTGGCAAGGTCATTGCCGGGCCGGTACTCGCTGAGCAAGGCCTCGAGTTCGGCAATGCGGTTCATCCCGCCGGTCAGAGTCGTGCGAACGTGTGCAGGGGTTACTGTTGGCGACGTGGGGTCGAACTCGGTGGCCAGACGCACCAGGGTTCCCATGTGCAGGGCTTTCTCTTCGATGATTTCTGCCGATACGTGGGCCACGGAGAGGAAGAAGGCCAGGAGGAGAAGGATTGGCATAGTGGAGTCCTCCGTGAGGTTCTCTGGTTATCTACCAAATCTTGTTGGGAGAGGGAAGCTCGTGCCGTATCGGGGTCCCGACTTTGGAAAAGGCTGGTTTGCTGCGGTGCCGAGGAGGCCTGAGAACAAAAAAGCCTCTAGGGTTGTTCGATACGCTTGAAGCGTGTTCGCGATGCTAAGAATATGAAAAAAAACACGGTAGTGACTTGCGAAGGTCTCGCTAGTACACTACCGTGTCGGAGGGGGGCAGTGCCAATGACGACACTGCCGTGTTCATTGCAAGGCCGCTTCTAACAGGGCTCCCCGAAGCTGTCAAGCGGAATTTACAGTGTAGGAAGAAAATAAAATACTTTGATCACCGAAAGTTGAAATATTTTAGGGCGTTCAACCGTACAGGGTACGTGCGGTCAAAACCTGTTCGCAATGGACGGAGTGTGATCCTCGGGCGAGGCCGGGAGATAGTTGCCAAGACCCCTCGCGGTCGCTATGTAATGGTTCTTTGCCGTCCTCCCCGGAGTACGCATGTCCCAACGACCACCTCAGGCGAAACAGCGCAGCACGTCCACCACGTCTTCGCCTTCTTTCCAGGTCTAGGGGTGAAGGAGCAGCGAGGAGGTTCTCTTCAATTGCCTCATGGAGATGCAAGATGAAGCTTTTTTCGAGAGTTATCAAAGACTACCGAGATCATGCGTGGTTAACCCCCCTGCTGCGTACGATCGATCGAAGACCGATGCACTGTAGTTTGTACGTGACCGACCGATGCAACCTCGCCTGCGGGTATTGTCATGAGTATGACAACCGGAAGCCGATGCCCACCTTCGAGCAATTGCGCCAGCGCGTGGACAAGGTCCTGGACCTGGGGGTCAGCAAGATCGCCTTCGTGGGTGGAGAACCCTTGCTCCACCCTGAACTGGGTCCCCTGATACGGCATGCTCGCCAGCGGGGCGCGAATACCTCGATCTCGACCAATGGTCACCTGCTCACCGCCGCAAAGATTGATGAATTGGCCGGGGCCGGTCTGAACGGGCTGCAACTCTCGGTCGATCGTTTGACCCCGTCGGCCGTGTCCCGCAAGGCCCTTTCCCTCGTCGAGGACCGCATCGACCTGCTGAACAAGGCCCCTTTCAAGTTCCACCTCACCACGGTGATGTGTGCCGACACTGTGGGAGACGCTCGCGCCATCCTAGAATGGGCTGTGGCACGGAATATCCATGTCGAACTGCGGGTCATGCATGCCGATCCCGGTCAATGTTTCCGGACCACATCAGCCGAACAAGAGGACCTGTTCGCTTTGATCGAGGAGCAGCGTCGGTTGAAGGCTGTCGGGCGTTCCATTCATGCGACCTCGACGATCCTGGATTTCCAGGCCGCCATTCTCGGCCGCGGACGCTTCGACTGGACCTGTTTGGCCGGTTACAAGATTTTCTTCGTTTCAGGAGATGGTAAATTCTGGCTATGTAGTCATCGTCCCACCGACCTCGATATCCTGCAGGTCTCAACAGCAGATCTTCATGGGTATGCCGGACGGAAAGGCTGCGAACCGCATTGCGGTATTTATTGCGCGGTGAACAATTCGGTTTTCATCACTTCGCCCACGCGCTTCGTGGCCGCAGAACTCGGCCCACGTTTCCGCCAGGCGGTGAACATGGTACTGGGCCGTCGTCAACCTTGATCGAGTCCGACCTGGACGCGAAGGTCCTCGGGGAGCGTTGCTCCGATCCTCTGGATGACTACCTCGGCGCAGCGTGCAGCTAAGGCTCCGCAGCGAGGGAGGTCGAAACCTTGCAAGAGACCGTACAGGAAACCGCCGGCAAACATGTCGCCGGCAGCGGTGGTATCCCTGACCGCCACCTTGCGGCTCGCAACATGGTGGCGCGTCTTTCCTGATTGAACTAGGGCACCTGCGGCTCCGAGCTTGATAATCGCCACCTCGACCTTGGAAGCGAGTTCGGCGATCGCTTGCTCGGGTTCGGCTCCTACCAGGGCTTTCGCCTCCTCTTGGTTGGCGAAGAGTATGTCGATCTTCGCCTCGGTCATGAGATCAAGGAAGGCTTGCCTGTGTCTGGCTATGCAAAAAGGATCTGCAACATCGAAGACCACCTTGGCTCCTGCCGCTTTGGCTGCTTGGAGGGCTTGGCCGGCCGCTGCGATTTGATTGTCGGTATCCCACTGGTAGCCGGTGATGACGAAGTAGTGTGCTCGCGCGATCTCGGGATGGGGAATGTAGGAAGGAGCGAAGTGACGACAGGCGCCGAGGTGCGTGTGCATGGTCCGTTCGGCATCACCGGTGACAAGGATGACGGAGGTCCCAGTACGTGCGCAGGTCGTAGTGGCGATGCGATCCATGATGCCGAGAGCGGCCAGTCGCTGACGGAAGTGGCGTCCGAAGTCATCGTCTGCGACCATTCCAGCGAGGCAGGTCCGGGCGCCGAGCGAGGCGACTAGGCGGATGATGTTCGGTCCGGCGCCACCGACTTCGATCCCGAGGTCGCGACCCGCGAGGTACTGCAGTAAACGAGCTTGTTCCTCTTCCTCGACCAGATGCATCACTCCTTTCTGGTAACCGAGTTGAAGAAGATCATGCTCGTCGGCATCAATGATGATGTCGACGAGGGCATTCTCAATACCAACCACATCAAGATCCTTTGGGCTCACGCAGTACCTCCTACCATGAACGGCGATTTTCTCGCCTCCAGCAGAGCGCATTCTAGTCGTGCCTTGGCCGCGGAGCAAGCAGCAACATCGTTGTGCTTGTCCAGAATGCACTGCTGTGCTAGTCCTCGTTCTTGGCCTTGCCGCTGGGTGGGGCCCGATGCTGACTGCTGCACGGCTGCGCCATGAGGAACCTGCGTTTCGGCCTCTTCTCACGATTCATCGTGCTACCCGTCCTCTTGGTGGCCTTCGCAGCCCTGAGCCTCCTCACCTTCCTCTCCCTGCACGCTCGCCGGGAATACGGCAAGTTGGCCGATCTCTCCTCGATGCTCTATAGCAATTCCATGAACAAGCGCGACCGGCAACTTGCTGAAATTATATCAGGTGCGGTGCGAACGCACGTGGTCGAAGCTCTCAGTCGTCGCGATCGGCAGGATCTAGCGGTGCGCGCGGTCGAGCTTCGACGGCTCTTTCCCGTGCTCGAAACCCTGATGGTGTTCGCTCCGGACGGCACCCTGCTCTATCGAGACTCCTCTGCTGATGCTGCCCCACCCGACCGACTGCCCGCCGGGCCTGGGGATCAGCCCGAGCTGCGATATCGTGACGACCTGTTGGAGATCGTAGTTCCGGTCCACCTCGGGTCGAACTTCATAGGGTCCTTCCTCGTGGTCACCTCGAGGCGGGAGGGACTCGAGTTCGGACGCCAGATCGAGGAGTATCTCGAACAAGTCGTACGTCAAGTCGACCGTCAGTTCATCGTCGACTCTTCGATTGTTGCCGGGGTCATCCTCTTGCTCTTGGGTATTCTCGGTCTTCTGGTGAAGAGGACGATCATCGAACCATTACAACAGCTCGAGCAGGCAACAAGGCGACTCAGCGCGGATGAGCTCGCCATCGACATTGTTCCGCGCGGCAGTGCGGAGATCCGCTCCCTTGGCCAGGCTTTTGCCGTCATGGTCGTCCGTCTTGGCGAGTATCGGCGCGAGCTCGAACAGCATCAGCAGCACCTCGAAGAGTTGGTCCAACGCCGTACCGAGCAACTCGAGCAGAAGAACGAACAACTCGACACAGCCCTACGCGACCTACGCAAGACCCAGGTCATGCTGGTGCGTTCCGAAAAAATGGCTTCCCTGGGGCAATTGGTTGGCGGATTGGCGCATGAACTGAATAATCCGGTGACCTTCGTTTACGGCAATATCGAGCATCTCAAGGAACAGTTCGAGCATCTTCTCCAGCTACTCGAATTGTACGAGCGCAAGGACGGAGAAGGGGTTGTCTGCCAGAAACGAGCCATGGATTTCGATTTCCTGGTCGCCGATCTGCCCAGAGTGCTCGACGGTATTGGATCTGGGGCTCAACGGATCAAGGAAATTCAGGCTCGCTTGCGCAGTTTTTCTCGCCTGGATGAGGCAGAGGTCCAGGAGTGCGAGCTCTGCGAGGGTCTGGATAGTGCCCTGAACCTGCTCGAACCCATGCTCGGAGATCGCATCGAGGTGAGACGCGAGTACCTCGACCGACCGACCACCTGGTGCAGACCGGGGCAGCTCAATCAAGTGTTCATGAATGTCTTGCTCAATGCCATCCAGGCAATCGGGCAAGCAGGGACTATCCGGGTTGTGACTCGGAAGAGGTCAGACTCTTGTTGTGTCATCATCAGTGATGACGGGCATGGTATCCCCGCGGCCCACCTCGACCGCGTCTTCGATCCCTTCTTCACCACCCGGGCGCCCGGAAAAGGGGCAGGGCTAGGCTTGAGTATTGCCTATGCGATCATCCAAGAACATCGAGGGAACATCGAGCTCGCGAGCGAGGAAGGCCGGGGAACCTCGGTGACCATCACGTTGCCCATCTATAGCGACGAAACCCGAGTTCTCCCCGACGAGGCCGATACGCTGTTTCTCCCGCCCCGGTCCGGGGGCTCTTCAACGATCTGACGAGGTGCTCTTACCGCGCATGGGTCCCAACGAGGTTGCATACCCTTTACCGGATTGCTACTATCGGTCCGCTCGGATGCTCGTTTCCAAGAGCGCTGCGTACGGGAAGAATATCCACCCTTGAGGTGACCACGTCATGGACTTCATCAAGAAATTGCCCAAGACCGATCTCCACGTCCATCTCGATGGTTCGGTGCGCATACCGACCATCATCGAATTGTCCAAAGAACGCAAATTGGCGCTGCCTTCCTATACCGAAGCGGGAATGATGGAGCTCGTCTACAAGGAACGGTACCGCGACCTGCTCGATTACCTCGAGGGCTTCCGGTACACGATCGCCATCATGCAGGACGACGAAGCTCTCGAACGGATCGGTTACGAGTTCGTCATGGACAATGTCGAGGAGGGAGTTCGGTATGTCGAGGTCCGCTTCGCTCCTCAGTTCCACATGAATGACAACCTCGATTTCGAGCATGTCATGCTCGCCGTCAACAAAGGGCTCGAGAAAGCGACCACTGAGTTCAATTCCCGCCGCGAGGTCAAGAGCGGAAAAGAACCTCCCTTTTACTACGGTATTATCATCTGTGCCATGCGAGCCTTCGGTAGGGGTTTGAGCACCTATTTCGACCGCTTCCTCGATTCCCATCGCTATAGTCCTCAAGACAGGGTCTTCTCCCTTGCCGCCTTGGAATTGGTCCAGGCCGCCGTCAAGGCGCGGGACGAATTGGGGCTGCCGATTGTGGGCTTCGACCTGGCCGGTGCGGAGGCAGGCCATCCTGCCGAGTATTACACCGAGGCCTATCATTACGCTCACAAGCATTTCCTGAAAAAAACGGTTCACGCGGGAGAAGCCTATGGACCGGAGTCCATTTTCCAGGCCATCACCGACCTCTATGCCGATCGCATCGGCCACGGCTACCACCTCTTCGACAAGCGTATGATTACCAGTAAGAAATTCGATGCAAAGCAAAAAGAGGCCTATATCAAGGGGTTGGCTCAGTACATCGCCGACAGGAGGGTAACCATCGAGGTGTGCCTGACGAGCAATCTCCAGACCATGCCCCAGGTCAAGTCCATAGCCGAGCACACCTTCGGCAAGATGCTCAAGGCAAAACTCAGCACGACGTTCTGCACGGACAACCGCACCGTCAGCAGGACCACGGTCACCGAGGAGATCCGACTCGCACTCAAGAACTTCGACATCAACCCACGGCAGCTCCGACATTGCATCATCTATGGTTTCAAACGCAGCTTCTTCCCAGGGACTTACCTTCAAAAACGTGATTACGTCCACTCGATTATCGACTACTACGAAAAAGTGGAACAGGAGTGGGCGATCAGTTGATCGACAAGGTCCATTTTCATATCATCACCGAATTGTTCCCCCCCAGTTTGGGCGGGCAGGAAATCCGCTATTTTGAATTCGGCAGAATGCTCAAGTCGAAAGGTCATGCTGTCGACATCTATACAATAGATCATCGTGGAGACCTGCCTGCTGAAGAAATAATCGAAGGTATGTCCATCCATCGCGTACTAAAAGCCCCTACCTATCGGCGGCGGTCCCTTGGAATGCCGCGCAATCCTTTGATTATAATTGCATTCACTCTTCTTCTTGGGCGACGTTTACGCAAGTTGTCTTCTCAGGATCTTGTGCTTTTCAATCAATGGCCGGTATTGCCTCAGTTGTTGTTCGGCCGATCATTAACTGCTCCCACCTGCCTCGATTGGTGCGAATTGAGGAGCGGTAAAGTGTGGCATGCTCTTCAACTTGCCATGGCGAAATCCACGCAGCAGCATCTCTGTGTGAGTTCTGCCTTGCGTGATCTTCTGATCGGCACGTACGGGATTGATGCCGAGAATATCAGGACAATGGTGAGTGGTCTTGATCTGACAAAATACCGACCCTCCATGAAGAACCGCCGAGCATTGCTCTTTCTCGGTCGTCTTTCGGCACATAAGCATCCTGAAATGGCCATCGAGGCCGTTGATCTCCTGCGTAAGCGCGGGAAGAGGGACCTGGAACTGACCATCGCTGGAACAGGACCCCTCTTGGATTCACTCCGCTCTCACTATCAGCAGGGGCGTCCATGGCTGCATCTCCCCGGGCAGGTCGATGAACAGGAGAAGCATCAGCTGCTTGCAAAATCCTCTCTCCACCTGTTGCCGAGCGAACGAGAAGGCTTCCCCAGAACCGTTGCCGAATGTATGGCGTATGGCATTCCCACGATAACTACCGACCACCCTGACAATGGTACAGTGGCCGTTGTCCATGAGTATGGTTGTGGAATGGTGTGTCAGCCCGGGGCCCATCACCTTGCGGCAGCTATCGACGCCCTGCTGGTCAATGAACGACAGTGGGACCTGCTATCCTTGCAGTGTCGTCGAGGAGCCGAGCGGTTGGATTGGCTTACACTCTATACCGAGTTGAGGGGATTTCTCGTGGAGGACGATTGACATGACAACCGTCCTGGTCACGGGCGGTGCTGGTTTCATTGGATCTCATCTCATCGAGAGCTGGGGCTACTAGAAGACAGAGGTCTTGTTGAGGAGTGTCAACCCCGCCACCAGGTTTTGAGCGTGAGATAGACCTCGGCCGCGCATCTTGCCAACTGGTTGGAAACATGTTTTTCGAGATAGTGGCGTTCATTGCTCATGACGTTTTCGAATTTCTCGGCGTTTGCGGTGATTTTGCATCCGCCTAGCACATGTTCGCTGTGGATGAGGTAGGCGGCAGGATTGTAGTGGATGCAATCCTTTCCAAAGTGAGTTCTACACCTGGCGGCTGCATCATTTTCTTCGCGTCGTGCATTACGTGTGAAGTGTTCATCGAATCCCTTGATCGCCAGGAGCGCCGATTTGCGGAAGGACATGTTGCATCCCTTGACGGTGTCGGCGATGGAAGGCTGCCCACTATTGAAGGTCCCGAGGAAAATGACTTCCCCCAAGACAAGTCCTGGAGCTATGAGGTTTCTCTTGTACCTGTTGCCCTTTCCAAGCGTCATAGCGATGGGGCGAAGTAGGAGGTTGAGAACATCTTTGAGTTCGCTCCCCTTTGTCGTGTTGAATTCTCGCCCACACACCGCTTGTACTGTTGGGTCTTGGTACGTGTCACAGTGCGCTTGCAGGAACGAAGGTGGCAAAAGGGTATCGTCGTCGATAAAAATGACAATGTCGGTCTGCGCTCCCAAGTTGCGTAGTGCAACATTCCTCGCTCGGGGCAGAGAGGGTTCATCGAGACGCAAGTATCTTCTCCTGGCATCGGCTTCGAACCAGGACGGTAACCAGGAAGGGCATTCTTCGCGAGGACTCTGATCCACGATGATGATTTCTGACAGGCAGGTGGTATCAAGGTTATTGATCGAAGCGAGCAAGGTTGCCAGCACTTCATACCGTCGATACGTCGGGATGATCAGGGCGGCTTTCAAAGAGGTTTGGCGATCTAGCATTGTATTATTGCTCCACTCGCAGGTTCCTACTTGAGGTGCAAGGTGTGCCTTGATTGGGGAGGGAATAGCCGGAACCGTGGCGAAGTTGGTACTCCATACCAACAAGAATACTCAACCCCACCCAGATGAAGTCCATGCTGTAGAGAGGAAAAGCCATGAAATTCAGGGCAACGAATACCACGACCGGCCGGGCACCAACGAGCTGCCAGTACATGAAGAACAACAAACCCAGGAATAGCACGAGCCCGCAGAGGCCTTGCTCTGCCAAGAGGTGGAGATAGACATTGAGGGGTACCACATCGAGATCTCGCGGTTCTACCAAGGGTGGATAGTGATTGTAGAGCACTCCATAGCTGCCCAAACCATGTCCACACCAAGGACGTTCACGGGTCATATTATAGGCTTTGAATCCTTTGACCAATCGGTCGAAAGTAGAGCCGGAGCCCACCTGCCCCATGGACTCGGTATCTTTGAAACTCGACAGATCGATGTCGAATTTCTTGATGATGGTTTCTTGCAGGGCAGTGGGATTGAGGGCCAGCATGAGTATTACGCTTAACGCTAGAGCGGTGATGACTGCAAGCATTCCCATGGATTTACGCAACCACCTGCGGTCCTCTCGGAGGTATTGAAACAGTATGGCAATCGTCAATGCTACGATACCAGCGGAGCTATACGAGAAGATCATCGCAAGGACGAGGAAAAACAAGGGAAGGCGCGTACTGAAACCCGGGCGGTATTTGTGCAGGTAGAGGGTACCCAAGATACTTATCCCCAAGTACATGGAAAAATACCCTGCTTCCATGAACGTACCCACCGCGCGGGGGAAGTTCTGAAGAAAGGGGACTGCGGAGCTGTTGGGAAGGAGGGGAAGATAGGTCCCTAAGAGGGAGACACTGATGAATTGGTAGATCCCGTAGATCGCCACCATGGCACTGATCCAGGCGTGGAAACGCCAGAGGGAGAACCAGTCGAGACGCCAGCGGGGCAGGATATAGTAGAAGCCTGCAAGGTAGAACAGCACGAGGAGATAGCGGATCGTGTATTTGAGCGCATTGGATTGACTGAGATGGGCACCTGACCACGCGGAGAATAGGATAAATCCGATGAAGAAAAGCATGAGGATGGTCGGAGTATCGAGCCGAAGGCTTTGACGTGGTTGAAAAAGGTAGCAGAGCCCGGCGAGCCCGATGAAAAGACTCAGAGGGAGATACGAGGGAAATATCCTGGTGCCACTGATTTCCATGGTCCCGGCATAGGTCAAGGGGACGGTGGTAATGATCAAGCGCAAGAGCAAGGAGTAGAGCGTGGCGAGGTGCAGTCGCACCGGAAGGCCCTCAACCCGCCAGCGAACGAGGAGGCAGGATCGCCGTGGACAGACTTGCATGGAGGAGTACGTACAGGATAGCCATCAGGAACGAGAGGAAGGTGCTGACCAAAACGATCAGGGTTCTCTTCGGCCACACCTTACGCTCGGGTGTCACCGCCTCGTCGATGATCATGATCGTCGGGGTGGTCCGCTGCTCGCCGATCTTGGAGAGTTCGTATTGGGACGTCAGCAGTTCGAACAGGGTCTCTTGGATCTTCAACTCGCGTTTGAAACGCAGGTACTGCACGCCAACCTCGGGTACAGTGCCCAAAGGGAGCATGAAATCGCTGGCTCCACCTGCATGTTTGCTGGCCCCTGCGGGGTTTCCCCCCGAGACTTTCGCCACTTGCTTACGCAGTTCGTTGAGGCGGGAACGCAGTTCCTGGATTGTTGGCGAATTGGCGGCCATGATGCTGGACATGACGCCGAGTTGGGTTTCTGTCTCAATGATCTGTTGATGCAGTATCATGAGGGTACTCGAAGAGAAGGAAGTCTGGGTAGCTGGTTCGAAAAGATGGTTCTCTTTCTGGAAGCTCAAAAGGTTCTCCTCGGCCGCTTTGAGGTCTGCACTGACTTCAGCCAGGCGATTCTCGAGGAATTTCCTTTCGCTGGAAACACTCTTGGCGTTGAGTTCGATATTCAAATGGTCGAGATGCTGAATAACGGTGTTGACGATGTCCCGGGCCTTGATCGGGTCGTGATATTCGAAGGCGATCTGGATCATGCCATCCTTGGTCTCGTCGATCTCGAATTTGTTCAAGACTTTTTCGCGAAGGTCATCGCGGTTATCCTCTTGGAATAACGTGTCGAGGTGATGTTCTGCGATGACAGCATCGAGCAGGGTACGACTTTTTAGGATACCAAGAATGCGGGAAACATTGCTTCCCATGCCCTGGGAGAACAACCCCAGGGCACTGCTCAAACCGAGCATTTGGGAGGGAAGGTCCATCGTGCGTTCGTTTGTTGCCGAAATAAGGGCTTGGGCTTTATAGATTTTCTTTGTGACGAGGCTGAAGGTCACCGAGGCGAGCAAACCGCACAAGGTCACTACGAGGATGAGGCGTTTCCTGGAGAGGAGAAGGGCAATGAGGGCCGTCAGGTTGATCGCATCGCCGTCCACAATACGTAGAGTGTTGGTCAACTGCCCGTTCTTGTTGCTATCCATGCGGAGAAGTCCAGATCGCTCCTAGGTACCTCCAGCTCCCTACTAGCCATATTCATCGAGTAAAAGCAAACTTCTCCGCTGCATGGTTTGGCAAAGGCCGATAGAACGCATTGCCAGCCCGGTTCGGAGAAGGTACTCTGCGGGTAGGGAAACGAGGCTCTCAGCACCATGCCCAATGTCTGTCTTGTCGAGGATGAGGAGGCCATTCGCGATTACCTCGTCCAAGTCCTGCAACGCGCGGGCTATGGGGTGAGCGCCTATGCCGATGCCGTCAGCGCTCTGCCCCTGATCGTGGAACAACCTCCCGACCTGCTCCTGACCGATCTCAACCTGCCGGGCGGCATGGATGGGCTGGCCCTGTCGGAGGCCCTGCATCGGAGCCATCCGGGGTTGCCCGTGGTCATCATGTCCGGAGCGAGTGGTGGCGAGGTCGCCTTTGATCGCACACAATTCCTCCTGGAAAAGCCCTTTCGCTCCCGGCAGCTCCTCGATCTCTTGGCAGACTTGCTCAAGACCTGATGGCTCGTCTGGCTCTGATCTATGATGCGCTGGTGCGCCCCGATACGACCGGCATCTGGTGCGATCGAGCCCTGAGGCTCCTGGGTCACGAGGTACATCACTACGCTCCGCTGGCAAGCGATGGCCGCGGCGGACTCGTCTTTCTCGGGTATCAAACCCTGCCCTCGGACTATGAACTCTACCTGCAGATCGATGATGATCTCTCCTATCCAGGTCCGGTGGCTTTCCATCCGAACGCCTATTGGTGCATCGATACCCATCGTCTGGACCAGATGGTAGGAGGATGGTCTCGCCGGCGCAAAGCAGAAGGCTTCGATCGTCTCTTCACCGCCCAGCTCGATGGGGTCGATGTACTGGGCGGTTCCTGGCTTCCCCTGGCCTGTGATCCCTCGATTCACCGACCGTTACCCGAGGTGGTGCACGAGTTCGACTGGTGCTTCGTCGGCAGTACCGAATTCGCGCTCCGCAGGGAGTTGCTCACCCGGCTGATGGCTCGTTTCCCTCGGCACTTCGTAGGCCGGGCCTATGGAGAAGATCTCGTGTCGATCTTCAACCGCAGCAGGTTGATCCTCAACATCTCGGTCGGCAAGGACGTCAACATGCGCTGTTTCGAAGCCCAAGCCTGCGGGGGCTTGCTGCTGACCAATCGCGTGGACAATGGAGAGGACCAGCTTTTTTCTCATCTGGTGACCTATGCCACGGCAGAGGAATTGGAGGAGGTCTTTTCCTATTTCCTGGGCCATGATGCCGAGCGTACTGCTCTGGCCGCCCGGCAATGCGAGGAAACCCGGCGCCGACACAGTTACCAGCAACGGATGAGTGAGCTGCTCGCTGCCTGCGGAGTAACGTAACAATCTGGTATACATTACTGTAGCTGCTCGGTGTTGGAGGACAACCCCCTAGAGGTCAGTTCCGGAACTCGAGTCAGGAAATAATCAGCGACTTCTGGGCGAGTTGTTCCAAGAGTTGTTCCGAGCGTCGCAGGAAGGCCTGGAGACGTTCCTGGTCGAGTTGGCGATGGGCCATCAGGGCGAGGTCGTAGAGATGCCGGCACACGAGCTGGACCTTAGCATCCGAGGCTCCGTGATCCGCCAGGCGGAGGAGACTCTTCACCAGCCCGCTGGCACCGTTGAGGACCAGGGTGTGGTCCTCTTTGGCCGGGGCAACTTCCTTGGTGAGGAGCCGGGACATCTCGTGCAGCCGCCTGGAGTATTCGGGGATCAACAGGACGGCGGCGACCTCGTCGGACTTGAGGGTTTTCAGTTCCACGGTCAGTTCGGGTAGTTCGAGGACCTTGCGGAACAGGTCGCGCACTTTCTCCTCGCTGTTCTTCTGGTCTTTGGGATCGAGGATGCGCGAGCCGGAACTCGCCTCGACCAGCTCGTCGCAGAGGTCGGAATCCACCCGGGCGAAGTGCAGCAAGCTGTTCTTGTACTCCAGGAACTGGAGGAAGTGCGGATCGATCAGGTCATCGACGAGCAGGGCTTCCAGACCCTGTTTGCGGAACAGCTCGAGGTACCCTGCTTGGCCGTGTTCGTCGCTGGCGTAGTAGATCTTGTTCTTGTGCTTGCCCTCGTTGCGCTTGAGGTAATCGTCGAGGGTCGTGTAGCCGCCACCCGAGGTTCGGAAGATGACGACATCCTTGGCCTTCTCGTAGAAACGCTCGTCGCGCATCATGCCGTATTTGATGAAGGGGTGGATGTCGGCCCAATACCCTTCGTAGCGCTCCTTCTCGCCCGAATGCAGTTCTCCGAGGCGGTCGGCGATCTTCTTGATGATGTGGGCAGAGATCTTGGCCACGACCGGCTCGCGTTGGAGAGCGCTGCGAGAGACGTTGAGTGGCAGGTCCGGGGTGTCGATGACCCCTCGCAGCAACAAGAGGAACTCGGGGATCAGTTCTTTGCAGTTGTCCGAGACGAAGACTTGGTTGCAGAAGAGCTTGATCTGACCGCCGGTCGGATCAAGATGATGCTTGATCTTGGGGAAGAAGAGTATGCCCTTGAGCCGGAAGGGGTAGTCCACGTTGAGGTGGATCCAGAATAGGGCCTCGTCTCCTCCGAAGGTTTTGGCATAAAAGGATGTATAGTCTTCTTCGGACACGTCGGAGGCCGCTCTGGTCCAGAGGGGCCTGGTCTCGTTGACCTGTTCTCCGTCGAGGAAGATGGGGATGGGCAGGAAGCCGCAGTGCCGCTCGAGCACCTCGCGGACGGCTGGTTTCGTGGAGAAATCCGCTGCTTCTTCTGTGAGGTGCAGCAACACCTCGGTGCCCCGGGTGGTCCTCGAGCCCGGGGTCATGTCGAAACTGGTGCTGCCGTCGCAGCTCCAGTGCACCGGCTCTGTTCCCGGGCGATAGGAGAGGCTTTCGAGCTCGACGCGTTCGGCGACCATGAAGGCCGAGTAGAAGCCCAGGCCGAAATGCCCGATGAGTTGGCCGCCTTCGCCTCCGTCCTTGTACTTGGCCAAAAACTCCTCGGCACTGGAGAAGGCGATCTGGTTGATGTAGCGCCGAACCTCGTCGGCGGTCATGCCCAGGCCGTTGTCCGAGATGCGCAAAAGTCTGCCCTCGGCTTCGACGGTCAAGTCGATACGGCCGTCGGCGCCCGAGAGGTCGAGCCCTTCGGATACGGCGAGTTGGCGGAGCTTGGTGATCGCGTCGACCGCGTTCGAGACGAGCTCGCGCAAGAAGATGTCCCGCTCGGTATAGAGCCATTTCTTGATGATGGGAAAGATGTTCTCGCTGTGAATGCTCAGCGTACCGTGTTCCACCGTCGTCTCGCTCATCGCTTCCTCCTCTGCGGCCGGCTTCGAGGGTTGCCCCTCGAGTTTAGGCTTCGATAATCATTCCAGGGGCCACGTCAAGTCCTGGAGGTGTCTCGTTCGGGAACCTCGGGCACGAGCCACGGCTCGCCCGAGCCTTGCCCGTAGGGCTCAGCGCTGCTTCGTCCCGCGGTTGAGGAAGAGGAAGAGCAGGCCTGCGGCGATCATGATACCCCCCCACCACAAATTGGCGCGCAGCGCGGCCAGCACGGGTTGGACTTCCGGGGGGAAGGCCAGTTCCCACATACCGGTGGCGAGGATCACCACTCCCATGGCCAGGAGAATCAGGCCGACGAAATACCAGATCGGCTTCATCACGGGTGCGGTGTCGTTCATGGGTACCTCGGGCAAGGGGAGGGTCTGGCGGTTACCAGAACCACAGGTTGAGGACACAGAGGACTACAATGGCGATCACGGCCCAGAACCCCGGAGTACGATGCCGAGGTTCGGTACCGGTCACTGCCGGAGGGGTGAGACCCTTGACCAGTCCGACCAGCTCGGAGGCGGGTTTCTTGGTCGTGAAGAGGCTGATGAGGATCGTCGCCAGGAAACAGAGCAACCAGGCCCACCAGGCCCGCCAGAAGTTGGCCGCCATGTCGCTGCTGACCTCGGAGAAGGTGATGAGCCGTTCCGGGATCCAACCGTACTTGACCCCGAGCCACATCCCGAAGGAGGAGCTCATGCCGAGGAGCAAGCCGAAGAAGGCTCCGTTGGCCGTGATCCAGGGCA
>Ga0156395_1059_pt1 | contig 15571 bp, 12 predicted proteins | sample RifOxyA3_FD_108039 | JGI IMG/M metagenome (GOLD analysis project Ga0156395, IMG submission 108039) | Deltaproteobacteria bacterium RIFOXYA12_FULL_61_11 | reverse complement strand
GCATGTCGCCGATGGCACGAGCCACGTTGAAGACCTGGGTCAAATCCGCCGACCCGTCAGCGGCCGGAGGGGTGCCTACCGCGATGAAAACCGCCAGCGAAGGCCGCACCGCCTGTTCGAGGTCGTTGGTAAAACTGAGGCGCTTGCCGCGCACGTTGTTCTCGATCATCCGGTCGAGTCCGGGCTCGTAGATCGGGACGCGATTGTCCTGGAGCATGGCCACCTTGGCAGCATCTGCATCCATGCAGATCACCGAATTGCCCATCTCGGCGAAACAGGTCCCTGTCACCAGACCAACATACCCCGTGCCAATGACCCCGATCTTCATGTCAACCTTCGCCTGTCCACTCTTCCAGCAGCCCTGTGGGTATAAGAATCGCGGTAGAATGGCAAGCCTATTCTTCTCTCCGAAGAGGGCATTTTCTCGGATCAGGGCCATTGCATGTCCAGGAAGGACCGGGTACAACCATGCTCGACAATCGCGAAGGAGGAACCATGCCGAGCGCACATGACGACACCCTGCTCCACAGTTTCCTGCGGTACGTGGCCGTGGATACCCAATCCTCGGAAGAGAGCACGACCTTCCCCAGCACGGCGAAACAGAAAGACCTTATCAAACTGCTCTCCGAAGAACTCAGAGCTCTCGGCGTCACCGACGTGACCGTCGACGAGTACGGCTACCTCTATGCCGGCCTCCGTGCCTCCCCAGGCGCAGAGCACACCCCAGCGATCGCGCTGCTCGCCCATGTCGACACCTCCCCCGCTTGCAGCGGCAGCGGCGTCATGCCACGCCTCCACGAGCAGTACGACGGTAGTCCCATCCTACTCGAACAAGGAGTCGTGCTCGACCCGAACGAGAATCCCCCCCTCGCCGCGGCGCTCGGCGATACCATCATCACCGCGGACGGCACCACGCTCCTCGGCGCGGACGACAAGGCCGGAGTGGCGGAGATCATGGAGGTAGTCCGCTATCTCCTTACCCATCCGGAACACCCCCATGGGCCGGTTCGCGTCGTCTTCACCGTCGACGAAGAGGTGGGTACCGGGACCGCGCACATCGAGCTCGAGAAGATACGCGCAGCCTTCGCCTACACCCTCGACGGCAGCGAGGTCGGAGAACTCGAGGACGAGACCTTCAACGCCGACAGTATGACCGTGGATATTACGGGAATAAGCGTCCATCCCGGTACGGCCAAAGGTATCATGGTCAATGCCATCAAGGTGGCAGCGCATCTGCTCTCGCTGTTGCCGGCGGACCGGCTCTCTCCTGAAACCACCGAGGAACGGGAGGGCTTCCTCCATCCCCACGGGCTGACCGGCAGCGAAGAAAAAGCCAGTATCCACTTCATCGTCCGCGATTTCACCCGAGAAGGTTTGGCGGCCCACGAGCGTTTTCTCGAGGAGTTGGTCGCGCAGACCGCAGCAGCCTGGCCCAAGGCCGTCCTCACCACCACGCGAAAAGAATCCTACCGGAACATGAAGGAAGCGATAACCCCGGAGGTGGTCGAATTGGCGGAGCAGGCCATGCGTACGCTCGGGATCCAGCCGATCAGACGGGCCATCCGCGGAGGCACCGACGGGTCCAGGTTGACCTTCATGGGCCTACCGACCCCCAACCTCTTCACCGGGGGGTACAATTATCACGGCCGCAGGGAGTATGCCGTACTCTCGCACATGCACAAGGCCGTAGAGGTCGTCCTGGAAATCTTGCGCCTGGCCACTGTCCGCCGATAACCACTCCAGGGAAGACCAATGTTTAACTATTTGTATTAATTCGGGTCATCCCCCGCTTGCCAGATACAGATGCCTTCACAGGGCTGGCAGTTGTCCCAGCTCTTGATCGATTGCCCCTTACTGTTCCGGCACACTCCGCTGTCGGCATCGGTCCAGGTCGTGCCAGGGCCGCAATGTTCCTGGCAGCGTTCACATTCGCCGTGGTTCTGGCTTCGGAACGGTGCGCAGTAGGTGGTGAAAGCCTCCGAACGAACGCAGCCGTCTGCCGGAGCATAGCCGTTGACACAGATACATTCGTTCCCGATCCAACGGACCTTCTTGTTGTCGCCCTTTAGGTCAGGTCCTCGGTAGCAGGAGAGACACGCCTGCCGTAGACCAGGAGGAGCGTGGAGCGCGCACCAGGTACAGAGCGGATCGTCGAGGGACTCTGTGCAATCGGAGGGGAGCTGCGTGACAGGTGGCTGGGTTTCCTCGGCTTTGGGTGCGCTCTTGCAGCAGCGGAAGCCGGTGCTGGGCCTGGCATCATCAGCAACTTGCGGTTCGGTGGCGGTGCAGGCGGCATAGCGCGAGCCATTCATTTCAAAGAAACCGCCGGCCTGGTCGAAGCCGACTCCAATGGGGGCATGGCTGCGCAACAGGGCGAGCCGGATCGGGTCCTCGCACCACCAAGCTCCGAAATGGAGCCGACACTGTTCCAGACAGGGGTCGTTCTCGCTCTCGGGTTCGCAGATGAGTTGATCTATCCACTCCTTGAGGTTCCCGGAGAGGTCATACACCCCGAAGATGCTCTGGCATCCGCTCGCTGCTCCGGTCTTCTGGGGGGCTCCGTTCCTCCAGTTGCACAGCTTATTCTCGGTCTCCCGGCAGGCATACAGGAACTCTTGCCGGGTACAGAGACGCTTGCCGACATTGTCACAAGCTGTCCGGGCCTGGAGGAAGGTAATGAAACGAGAGGGGAGAACAGCGGGCAAGGAACATGCGTAAAGGAGATCTTGGTACTCGGTGGGCGGCCCGCCCTCTGCTCCCCCGACCTCGTTGGGGAACCCGATATGATAATCATCGGTCTCCTGCCCGTAGAAGGTGTCGGGTGCACAGTCCGGCGTATAAGAAACAACGGCTTCGTAAGGGTCTATGAAGAAGGGATACTCGAGCCCCTCGATCCGGAGCATTCCCTCGTAGGGATCCAGGATCTCGACCTGGAGGTTTTTCGTGGCGCTGGCTCCTCCGGCTGTTGCGGCGACCTGGAATTCCAGGGTCGTTCCAATGTCCGCATACCCTGGTTCGAAAACCAAGAGGTTGCCCGGCAACAACTGTACCTCTGGATGCTGCGGGGAAAGGAGCTTGTACTCGAGAGGTCCGATGGAGCCCTCTTCGGGTTCGAGGGCCAAGGCGAGGGTCGCATTGGCATGGAGGAGATACCGTTCCTCGAGCGCTTCGTTGAACAGACCCTTGGTAGTTCCCGGTGATGGTGGACCGGCGGGGTCGAGGGGATTTGTTCCCGCCGGGAGCTGTTCCGAGCCGGGGGGAGAAACCCCATCGGGATCGGTCATCGTGGGCGAAGCCTGAGGAAAGGCTCCTGCCTGATCCGAACTTCCCGCCGTCTCGTCGGGATTGTGGGCGACGAGGATTTGCTGACAGCCGAGGATGGAAAGACAGACCAAGCACAGCGGGATCCGTTGGAGCGTTGCAGAGAGCTCGAGGAACCAGCAAGAGGGCATTGGCTTTGTCACCTTGTCCATACTCCTGCCAGTGTACTCGTCCGTCCTCCCCGGAACAAGCTCGCCGATCGGGGCGTGTAAGGGAACACGTTCGACGTGGGAGTGGGGTTTCAGGGGATGAAGAAGGGGAGGTTGCAGGCCGCAAGGAGGGCGCTGAACAGAAGCATGATCAAGCCAGTTGGGCGCGCACGCGCTTGGAGGAGGGGACTGGTCAGGAAAAGAGCGAGGGGCACGAGTTGTGAGGCCGAGGCCATGAAGGCCTCATGCGCAATGACGACGTAAACAACAAAGGCGCGGACACCGATAATACCGAGGCAAGCCGTGGACAACCAATTCCGCGAGCGCACCCAATAGGCCATTGCTACGAACCCCCCCACACAAAGACAAGCGAGGAAGAGGATTCCCGGGAGAGATTCGAAATACGGTTCGAGACTCGGCTCGAAGTAGCCGAAGTACGGCTGTCGATACATCGGTTGGGCAAAGGTTGTCACTGGTCCCGGGAAGGCCAAAGGATGCACGAAAAGACCGAGGAGTAGGCATGCCTCCGGACACACCGCGATATACACCGCATAGACATTCTTATCGAAGAACTCGACATAGTAGGACCAGGTACTCCTACCGAGCCAGGAGAAGAAGCTCTCGAGGGCGACTGCGGAGCCAAGCAGTCCCAGCAAGGCGGTGAGAAGGTGCCGTAGAAGAGTTTGAGAGGGTTGGCGGCGCATCTCCAATGCATGGGCGAGCGGGATTGCAACGAGAAGAACGCTCATAATTTCACAGAGTACCGCACAGGTGATGAGCATCACCGAGAGAGCGACCGACCCCCAGGAAGGATGATCGCGATGGCTTTGCATCCAGACGAAGGCTGCAGTCGAGAAGAAGGCGCTCACCATGCCCCACTCAGGGGTCGAAGCGAAGAATAGTAAGGTCCCTGAACAACCACAGATCATAGCGAATGCAAGGGCCCTGAGACGGTCCCCGCCGATGGCTCGGCCGAGGATGTAGAGCAAGACGACCGTCGCCGCGCCTAGCAAGGCGAAGGGAAGCTTCTGGGCGAGGAGCGGCGGGAGTACCTCGGTCAGGTGCTGGTAAACTCTACCGTAGAGATACAACAGGACTTGGACGAGAGGATGCCTTGGCTGCCACCAGTCCACCCCTTCGGCGCCGGTCACCACACTGCGATAGATCCAGACATCAGAACCAAAAGGATGGTCCAAGGGAGAGGAGCTGGCCACTCGCGCTCGGTTCAGGAAAAGATAGAGAAAAGAAAATCCAAGGAAAAGCGCCCCCGCGATGAGGTGGTCGATCCGCGTGCCGCGGAGGTGCCGCGGAAGCTCAGTAGGGTTTCCGTTGTCCACTGTCGCCAACAGGTGATTCCTCTTCATGTCATGTCCAGCCGCTCACCGCGCGCGGGCAATCAGGATCCCGACCATTCTCACCCTGTACCACAATCGGCCTAGAAATACCCGCAGGGGAAAAGCACGTCAGGCAAACGCATGTTGGACTGCAATCCAATGGGTAGTGAGCGACATGGAGCACCTCAACCAGGTTTTTCCCTCGACCCGTTCCTCCTCGAGATCCTTGATACCCGATGAACCGGACGGTTCTCGTGCTATAACCCCGGTGAGCTTCTTGGCTCCCACGAGGTCGGCAGAATGCCCATGACAATTCGCACCGTCTATGGTTCAATTCCCGGTGGTCTGCAAACCCGGAGGTCCTACCCGATGAGCCGGAACCTTGTCGCGGTCGTCGTGCTCGCGCTCATGTCGCAGGGCTGTGCGACGATAATGTCGGGCAAGATGAAGAAGGTACGGATCGAGACCGAACCGCCCGCGGCCATCGAGGTTCGCGGAACTCAGTACAGCACGCCCGCCGAGTTCGAGGCAGAGTCCACCAAGGATCTCGAGCTCAAGATCCTCTCCCCCGAGACACCGGTGAAGGAGAAGAAGCTCAGCACCTCGGTGAACGGTTGGTGGTTCGGGAATCTCATCTTCCTCAATTTCTTCTTCATCGGTGGAATAGTGGATCTCCTCTCGGGCTATTGGGCGATCCTCTCCGATTCCTATTTCATCGACCTCACGACCGGCAAGGTTTCCTACAAGAGGCCGAAGACCTCCTCCGGTCAGACCGTCGCTGCGGCACCGGCGACCCCACCCGGAGGTCAGGCCATCGGGCTCAGTCCCACGAGTCCGGGGGGAGAACCACCGGTCACTCCGGAACAACTCGCAAACTTGCCCAAGACCCGTCTCGCGGTGATGAAGTTCCGTACCTCCAACAAGGCGGCCCAGGAAGAAGGGCTCGGAGAGACTATCAGCGAGATGATGAACACGGTCTTCATCAACTCCAACCTGTTCGACGTGATCGAACGCAACCAGATCGAGCAGGTCATCAGTGAGCAGAAGTTCAGCGTCACCGGCATGACCGACACCCAGACCGCGATCACCCTGGGGAAACTGCTCAACGTGCAGTACATGCTCATCGGCAGCATTGCCAAACTGGGCACCGTCTACGAGGTTGATGCCCGGATCATCGAGACCTCGCGGGGCATCGGTCTGGTCGCCAAGCAGAACAGTTGCAAAGGGGCCGAGAACCTCCGGGGGATGATCACCGGTCTGGGCGGAGCGATGATCACCGACTACTATCGCAAGGCCAAGAAACCGGGCACTTGAATCAACGGCGGGGGGAACGTCGCGGTCGACGATCTTGCTGAGGCCTTCCCCTGCTCGGACGCGGGTCTTGCCGCGGTTCGGGAGGACGGAAAGCGGCGAGTTCTGCAGGGGTGAGGTTGCGCCACTGACCCGAGACGAGCTCTCCGAGGAGCAGGTGCGCGATGCGGGTCCGTTTGAGGGCTTCGATCTCAGCACCGACAGCGGTGAACGTACGCCGCACCACGCGGTTCCAGCCCTGGGTCAGGCAGATCACCAAGGTTCGCGAGCCGGTACGCCGGACCTCCTGCGGCACGAGCAACCCCTCCTCCAAGGTGATGCCGTGAGCAAGTCGCTGTAACAAGGCATCCTCATAGGGGGCCTTCAGCCGCACCAAGTATTCGCGGACATGCCCGTAGCGAGGGTGCAGGACTTGGTTGGCCCATTCACCGTCATTGGTGAGCAGCAACAACCCGCTGGATTGGACATCGAGACGGCCGACGGGGAACAGCCGTTCCTCGCATTGCACCTTGCTGGCGAGATTGTCCGGGAGTTCGCTGGCGTTGCTGCAGATGACCCCGACCGGTTTGTGGTAGGCCAGATACACTCGCCTGGGGCGCCGGCCGAGCGGCTTGCCGTCGACCTCGATCTCTTGTCCAGGTAGGATCCTCTGCCCGGTGAGGGCCGGTAGGCCGTCGACCGTAACGCGCCCGGTGCTGATCAGTTCGTCGGCCGCACGTCGGGAACAGATGCCGTGCCGGGAGAGGAGAGCATTCAAACGTTCGCTGGATCGGTTCACGGGTGGTCCTGTAAGGGTTCGGGTGAAGAGGGTTGCCGGTCATGGGGTCCGAGGGTGAGTACGAAGCGATCCCGGCCGGAGTGCTTGGCCTGGTAGAGAGCCTCGTCTGCCCGGTCGACGAGGGCCTGTTTCCCCGCCGCATGGTCGGGATAGAGGGCGACCCCGAGGCTTATGGTGACCGAGAGTTGACCGGTCGGGAGGGCGATCTCGAGGGACCGTACCTCGCGTAGCAAACGGGTGGCCACCAATTCCGCGTCCTCCCGATTTGCCTCTATCAGGACCACTGCGAACTCTTCGCCGCCGTAACGGGCTACGAAGTCTACCTCGCGGATGTTGGCCTCCAGGACTCGTGCGAGGGCCGCGAGTACCGCGTCTCCCGCCGGATGACCATGGGTGTCGTTGACCTGCTTGAAGTGATCGATATCGAGGAGGAGCAGGGCCAGTTTATTGCCGTAGCGTCCGGCGCGGGTCAGTTCTTGGCCGAGGCGGTCTTGGAAATAACGGTGGTTGCGCAAGCCGGTGAGGCCATCGGTGACCGAGGTCTCGCGCAGCTCACTGTAGAGGTCGCCCAACCGGAGGTAAACCCCCATGATGACGCAGAGTTTTTCGATACGTCTGGCCAATTCGGCATCGATGGCCGCCCGGTTACGCGACCCGAGGACCAGGGCTCCGTAGATCTCGTGCCGCACCGTGACCGGTACCAGATAGAGCGACCGCAACTCGCTGAGGATTTCCGGATCCTGGTTGCGATCGAAGAGTACGAGGTCTTTGTGATACCCCTCGAGGTCATCGTAGGAGAGTATACTGTTGGCCTTGAGCGCGCAGGAGACGATGCTGGTGGAGGCATGGGCGAACCGCCGTACGCTCGCGCTCGCTTCCCGGCCTTCCGGCCGAATTGCCACCAGCTCGAAGCCAGCCGAAGGAGGGTCGTTCCGGACCAGGGCCACGAGTTGACACTCTACCAACCCTTGCAGGAAATCCAGGGTGCGCTGCACGATCTCGCCGGTGTCGAGGTGGTCCTGCAGGAGGTCGTGGAGCTGGTAGAACGTGCGGTACGCCGCGGAAGTTACTTGCTCCACGCTGAGGCGGTGGCCTGCCTCAATGATGCGTCCGACGACCGCCGCACAGTTCGAGGCCAGAGAACGGCGCAGTTCGTCGAAATACCCCTCTTCCTCGCTGTCGAGCACCAGGACGGCCGCGGGAGGTGCTTCACCTATGGGCAGCCCCAGAATGCTGCCCAGGGGAACGTTATCGTCGTACCACGCGGCACCGCGGTAATCCTCGTCGACATGGTCGAGATAATACCCTCGCCCGAGTTTGCCGACCACGCCGAGAATGCCCTGGGTCGTCCTGAAGGCTTGGTCGTCTTTGACCTTGGCTGTGGAGAGGTAACACTCGAGGAGGTAGCAGCCGCGTGGTCGGTCGAGCACGAAGAGGAGCAGCGAGCGGGGGGCGATGGTCTGGTAGTACCCGTGCAAGATAGTGGAGATGACCCCGAGTTGACCCTCTTTGGGAAGGGTAAAGTCGGCAAGGGTTTCGCTGACGCGGTGCCGGCGTTGTTTCCGGGAGGCCGGCCTTCCCCGGCGGCCCTCGCGCCGGGCGAAGATCGCGAAAACCACCAACCAGAGGGTGACCAACAATCCGAGGTACAGTAGGTTCCAGGAGGAAACGGAAATATCGGTGCAACCCGTGAGCAAGGCCAGTGCAGCAAGGAGAACCATCGCGTCGGTCACTTGAACGTCAGGACCACGTCGTTCTTGTGCACGTAGCCGTATTCCTGGCGGACGAGCCGTTCCAGATGGCCGGCGTCGTTCTCGAGACGATCGATTTCGTCAGATAGCGCCTTGTTTTCCTTCGAAAGTGCTTGGACGGAATGCTCGATCTGATCGAGTTCGTGGTGCAACCGGAACACTTTGACCAAACCTTTCTCGTTGACCATCAGGAACAGGAGAGCCGGGGTCAAGATCAAGAGGGTCGGCAGCAGGAAGCCTGATCGAGGGCGCATAGCTACCTCCTTACACTCAGAACAGTAGGCCGGCGCCGAGGGTGCCGACGAGGAAAACGCGCTCGCCGTGCGTCCTCGTGAACAGGTGTACCTGAAGATCCGCGCGGAGGGAAAAGAAATCGTTAAGCCAGAACGCGCTCCCCAGACCGGGACTCAGGGCTGCTCCGGCACGCAGGTCCTTGCCGGGTACTTCATCGTGTTGGAGCAAAACGGTGCCCAGGCCCACGGTGAGGAAGGGCACCAACCGATGCTCGAGCCGTTCGGCGTAAGGGTAGGGCAAGTCATAACGGGTGGTGACCAGGAGGGTCGAGAGCACTTGGGCATCCGCGATACCGGCAAGGGCTTGGAACCCGAGCGAGAACTGGTCGAGGAGATGATACTCGATCCGGCCGGTCACGGCGAAGGACCCGGGGAGCAGGGTGGCCCCGACCGCACCTCCGGAGAAGAACCAACCTGCTCTTGCTCGATTGGGAACGTCGGAGGAATAGGCGAGGGGTGTGGGGGATGGCTCGGCCGCGGCCAGGAGGTGGGGCGAGACGAACATCATGAAGACGATCGGGAGTGACCAGCGCAAGGATAGCACCTCAGGTCCAAATTCGCAGGCATTATGCTGATTCCTTTGGACAATGTCAAGCCAAGAGGGGGAATTTCCATGCGCAGAGGCCCGGGGATCATGGGGGCGGACGCATCAGAGGGAGGGAAGAAGGGGTATCCCGACGCGCAAACGTTGACATCGACCTCGACCTCATCGCATGGTGGAGACATGATGCAGTCTATCCTCCATCTTTCCGTTCTCTCCGTTCTCGGGCTCACCCTCTTGGTGACGGGTTGTGCCACGCACTTCGACAAGGGCAAGACGGCCTATCAGGAGAGACGCTACCTCGAAGCCAAGACCGAATTCATCCAAGCTCTCAGCGAGAGCAAGGTCCCACTCGACGAGGTGCATCGCTATCTTGCCAGCGTCTATTTTACCGAGGGTAATCACCCCGAAGCTCTCGAACATGCTCTGACCTCCTACAAACTCAAACCCTCCAAGCAGATGCGGTTTCTGTTCCGGGAAATTCTGGAAGGGTATCTGCGGCAGTCGATCGCGGAGGGCCGCTATACCGCCATTCGGGATATTCTCACCGGGGTCGAGCGCCAGTGTGATCTCTGTCTCGACGAATTGCACGTCGAAGTCTTGGAAGCCCAGATCGAAGCCCTGATCGATGAAGGGAATTTCGACCAGGCCCTCGCCTTGCTCCCGGAGCTTCCTGAGGCCATGGCGGCGCCGAAGCGGAGGATCATCCTGATAGCTGCGGTCAAACGCACCTTTAAAGAGGGAAAGGTCGATCAATCCCTTGCCTGGTACGCACAGTACAAAGAACTCGAACCTACCCAGACCCAGGACGACGATTTGTTGGCCATTTCCATCCAACTTACCACCTATGCGGTGGAGAACCGCATGACCGAGTTACAGCGGCGCAACGACTATCTCAGTGCCGCGGAACTCTACAGAGCGACCGAGGGTTGGACGAAGAACCGCTATCTTGAGATCCTGGTCGCCGGCTTGAAGAAAAACCTGCTCTTCGCCAATACCCAGGCCAAGGAGCTGCTGAGGCACCTCTTTTTGACCGAACCGGAATATTCCCAAACCCTCTTCGACCGGGATTTTCTCGCCCAGTACTCGGTCCAGCTCTTCCAACTCCTACTGGGCCTGTGCGACGAGTTCCTCTCGGTGCGCTTCGAACCGGAGGAGGTAGTGGGGTTGGCCGAGACCAAGAGGGAGATGTGCCCGACCCTGCTCGACCTCGCAGGGCGATTAGCGGTGAGTGCCGAGGACGTTGCCCAGGTGGAAGAACGCCGTTGCCGGGTCTTGGTCTTCGATCTGCTCGAAGAGCTCGAGGACCAGAGCGAGGATGCGGTGGTGACCACCACCGTCGAACGGTTCGGGGAGGAACACCCCCGTTGCGTGGAAGAGGATCGAGGTCCTTTGTCGTATTATACGGCGCTCGCGTTGTTCCGCTTGGGCGGCCACACCGGGTGTGTGGCCAGGCTCGAGCCCCTGGCCGCACGCTTGCCTGCCGAGGCCCCCTTCAGAGCCCTCGTGGATAGCCTTCTCTCCCGGTCCCTCATCGCCCTCGCCGATCGCGAATTGGTACTCGGATCGAGTTTCCAGGCCTTCGTCAACCTCAGCCGAGCGCTGACCTACCTGCATGATGCGAACGAACGACTAGCTCTCGCCGGGCGGCTCGAGAAACTCCTCGGCGAGATCTTGAAGCGCTTCTTCGACCGCTTCCAGGACCTCACTGCGCGGGAGATCGTGGCTCAGATCGACGCCATCCATTCCCTCGATCCGGGTCAGGCCTATTTCAAGATCCACAGGGGAACTTCGTACCAAGTAGGGGAGACTGCGGGAAACCTCACGTTGGCAGAAGATTTTCCCTTCGGCACGGTTCGGCTTCTTCCGAACGGTCCTAATACAGATAGTTCTGCTGACCGCGGGATCGAGGTCAAGGCGCCCGATTATTGTAGGGTCGCCGCCGAGGACGAGGTCTTCCGCGTATACTGCGCTCCCGCGAAGCCGCGGGAAAAGAGGACCTCTTGCGTGCTGACCTTCCACAGCGCCGGGGAAGACGGCACGGCACACGTCAGCAAGGTTGTCTGTGCTTTCGAGAAACCGGCAAAACCCACGCTCTTGGACATCGTCAACGACTATTTCACGCTGCGGCACCTCGACTTCCGCTTGCGAGGAGAGTGGGCAGCTCAGGATGGAGCGCTGCGTGAGTTATTCTCGAGAGAGTACAATACGTTGTATGCCAGGATGGCAGAACTGTATCCTCGGGAGACGAGGTATCGCACCCTTGCCCTACTCATGAAAGCCAAACTCGACGAAACGCCCTTGCCGTGAAGCCTCGCTCTTCCATGACCTGCTGGCTCATCCTGGTGGGCCTACTTGGTGCTCACCCAGGTGGAGCCGCTCCCCCTCGTGGCCAGAGCGCGCTGCTCAATGGTATGCACGACCTGGGCGCCTTCGAGTGGTTGCAAAGGGCTACCCCGGGGAACGACAAGGGGTGGTTGACCGATCTGCAGTATCTCGGTGGAGCGGGAACTTTCGGTGGTAACTGCCATCGCGAGGTCACGAATGCGGGAGTTGCCATCATCATGCGCCTCGACTTCGCCGGGGACAGCGCCGTGCCGCGCTCGAGTGCCGAGGTCGCGGGGTATGCAGGCGGTTTCGCTGCCTTTGTTGCGGCGTGCGACAACCTCGCGGTCTTCATTGTCGGCAACGAACCCAATGTCGGAGCCGGCAAGAGCGATCCCGACTGTACCTCGCCCCTCTATGCCGAGACGTATGCTGCCGTGCACCGGGCCGTGCATGCGCTGCCGGGCGGAGACCACGTCGTGTTGCTGGTCGCACCGAACTCGCCGTATTCTCCTGGTTGTCTGCACAGTCTGCGCTCGATCGTGGCGGGAATCCAGGCCGCGGGCATCACCCCGGATGGTTTCGCCCTGCACGCCTACACCCGGTCGAGCCGAGGTGATGAGGTCGACAGCGCCTTACCCGCTTCTTCGCAGACCCAGCGCGATACCACGATAGACGAATGCCCTGGAGGAGCGGTGTGGGAGGACACCTGGCACGGCCAGTTCCGTATTTATAAGGACTATATCAGGGTCCTCGAGGAGGCAGGGTTGAGCGGACGGCCGGTCTACGTGACCGAGAGCGGCAATGCATGCGACGTGAGCGCTGGCAATCGCTGTTATCCGAACGATGACCGCGGATATTTCCAAGCGCTCTATGCCGAGGCCGACCAACACAACCGCCAAGCCGCGACGAAGATCCGGGCCATTACCCCGTATCGCTGGACCGGCTTCGACGACGGCACGGGGCGGGATTTCGAAATCGGTTCCAAGCCCGGTTTGCTCGCCGATCTCGAAGCAGCGTTCGCCCAACGGTATACCTGGCTGGAAAACGACCATCTCGATCCGGTTCCGGCTGATCCTGCCAGCAGCCCGTCTCCCTGCAGCGATGACCTGCTCTGTCCAGCGGAACAGGAGCCTCCCGGAGAGGGAAAATCCCCGGAGGGAACAGACGAGACGCCCCTTCCTCCTCCACCGGCACCTATCCAGCCCCAGGGGAGCGAGGACGATCAAATTTCGGTCCTGGGTTGTTCGCTCGGAGCCGCACCGCGACGAGGAACTGCCGCGGGGATTCTCTCTGTCCTCCTGCTCTTGGCCTGGGAGCGGCGGCGGCGTCGGGCAACGTTCAGACCTGGATGCTCTGCAGACTCCCCTTGCCCTCGCGTAGAACCTGGAAGGTATCGTCGGTGATATCGAGGATCGTGGTCACCTCGGGTTCGAGATAGCCGGCATCCACGATCACGTCGACCCCGTGGCCGAAGTCATCGGAGATCTGCCAGGGATCGCAGTAGGTTTCACCGCCGGCGACCTTGACCGAAACGGAATACAGTGGATCGCCCAGGGTATGGACGATGGCCCTCGCGATGGGGTGGTCCGGCATGCGCACGCCGATCTGCTTGCGCTTGTTGTGCATGTAGTTCGGAACCTTGCTCGTTGCGTTCATGACGATGGTGTAGGGACCGGGCAAGAGGCTCTTGAGGAAACGATACGCCCAGTTCGACATCATCGCATACTCGGCGACCTGCGAGAGGTCGTAGCAGACCAGGCTCAGGAACTTGCGTTCATCGGTCTGTTTGAGGCGGAAGATGCGCTGCTGGGCTTTCTTGCTGAAGATGCTGCACGCGAAACCATAGGAGGTGTCCGTGGGATAGACAATGACTCCGTCGTTGCGCAGGATGTCGGCGATCTTGTGGATCTTGTGCGCATCGGGGTTGCGGTCGTTGATGGTGAGGATCATGGCACCCTCCGGCGAGAACCGGAGGCGTTGTACAGGGAATGCGAGGGCGATGCAAGCTCACTGCGCGGGAGGAGTGTTCCGGGGCGAGCCGAGGGTGCCTTCGGTCACGATCCAGCTCAGGTCTTCGCGCACGAGCGTGGTGGCGTGCGGTCGGACCTCGAGGTTGATCCGCGAGACGACCTTCCCAGCTTCGAGCAGGTCGAGGAAGTAGGTGCCGCTCGGTACGGTTGGATAAGCGAATTCGCCCAGGTCTCCGCTGCTGTTCCTGTGACAGCGATTGGCGATGAGGCACAGGGACAGGTCGTGAGTCGGCTGCACCTTGCCGACGAGACTGCCGGGGACGTAGAGGAATTCGAGCCGCTGCTCGATGCCAGCGGTGACCTCGAATTGCTTGAAACCGAAAATCTCCCCGCTGACGAGGTAGCCGAAGACGCGCCAGGTCCCGGGGGTCAGCTTGACGGTCAGGGCTTCGTCCTCGAACACGGCGCGGAAACCGCGGTTAGGCAGACTCTCGATCAAGAAATAGCTGTCTTGCAGGATCTCGTGGGCTTCATCGTACGCGGCGAAATGGCAGGGTACCAGCGTGTCGGGATCGGTTTCGGGATAGGGATGATCGCCGAGGACAAGGACATAGCTCGTCTCCGCGGTCGTCGAGGGGTTCGCCGATGGGAGCGGCGTCCCGGGTACAACTGATGAGGGTGGAGCGAGAGAGGGAGTGGAGGAGGAACGTGTCGTACCCTCACCCTCGATCGGAAGGGTTGGAGTTCCTCCTGGAGTCTCAAAACCTCCTGGTGCGTTTTGCTCGGCACCGGGGGGGTTCGCGGGAGCAGGGGGCAGGGTGTCGAGGTTTTCCCGCAGTTGCGAGAGGAAGGCACGATCCTGGAGCAGCCTCCGGGCGACCAGTTCATTGATGACCTGGACGAGCTCGAGGTCGTCGAGCCGGCCATCCTCGAGTAGAGCGGCCAACTCGGCATCATCCAAGCCGGCATAGGGGTGGGTCGGTTCATCCAGAATGGCGGTATCGGTACTGGCCTCGTGCCGGTTCCCGGTTGTTTCGTTCCAGGGGGTAGTGGGCAGCAGACCTTCGCAGCCGAGGAGCAAGGCAGCACAGGAGATGATGATCGAACGCACGGCCGAGGTTCCCGCTCAGAGCGGGTCCTCCACGAGTTTTTCCTGAGATGGTGCTACTGCGGTTCCCCATGAATGTAAAGCGGTGCTTCCGAAAACCAATCCAGCGAGGCGAGCGCGGGAAAAACCAACGGGAAAAACCAAGGGAAAAACCAAAGTTGGACTTCAATCCATCGAATCGTCTTTCCGAATGCCTACGATCTGCTGCGGGTAGTATTTTGTCTTTACTGTTCTTTCCATTTAACCTCCCCTGGCCCGGATTGTGCTGAGGTGTTCTGGCCATGAGCATGATCACCAACACCCGCGTACCTCGCGACCTGCAGCTCCACGACGGCGATCTGGTCCATGCTTATTGGCAGTGTACCGACCACGCCCGTCAGTACCTGCTCAGCAACCCCGCGTTCAAGGAACTCTACCTCAACCTGCTGGCAGAAAAGAAAAAGCACTATGGTATCAGTCTAATAGACGTTTGCTTGATGGATAACCACTTCCATCTCCTCCTCCGAATACGCACGATCGTGGAGTTCTCGCGGTTTTTCCAGAGCGTGCATACGTCTTTCGCCAAGCAGATCAACCGTGAGATGGGACGTACCGGATCGGTCGTGGAACTGCGGGTCAAGGCTCAGGTGGTCGAGGAGCACGAGGACGCCGTCTTGAACCTACAGGCCTACCTCGCGCTCAATCGCT
>Ga0156395_1101_pt1 | contig 15605 bp, 12 predicted proteins | sample RifOxyA3_FD_108039 | JGI IMG/M metagenome (GOLD analysis project Ga0156395, IMG submission 108039) | Deltaproteobacteria bacterium RIFOXYA12_FULL_61_11 | reverse complement strand
TCGGATGAGGCTGACCACGTCCTCGACGTTGAACAGGAAAGCGCGGGGATCGGCGATGCGGTACTGGACCACCCACTCGACATCGGCGACGTTGAGGTCGCCGGTGAGGATGATCGCTTCGTCCTTATCCGCCCCCGGACTGAAAGAGCTGCGCACTCCTGCCTGTTCGGTGACGAAGCCGAACTCTTGTTTGAGCACCCTCTTCGTCGGGATCTTCACGATCTGGTCGATCCCGAGCGGGATCTTGAAGTGGAGCCCAGCGCCCTCGATACCGATGAAGCGGCCGAAGCGCATCACCACGGCTTCTTCCTCGGCGTTGACCGTGTAGAAGCCGCCGTTGATCATCAATAAGACCAACAATGCGCCAAATCCGAGCAGGGCCGGACGCCACCAACCCGAGGGTAACTTGAGGGTCGGGAGTTCGAACCCGTCTCCTCCGGCACGTCGTTGATCCCAATTCATGAATTCCCTCCAGTTCGTTCGCTGTCCTGCCGTCGGGGATCACACTTCCTCCGGCGGGTTGCACCCTAGCTTCTCGAAGTGGGAAAGGCAAGATCGTAGTCCCGGCTCAGCGCGCTCTCGTTGATAACGAGCAAGAACCGGAATCGTATCAGCGCAGTGTAGATATGGTCATATTTCTTGCCAATTACTGCATTATTGGCTAGAATAATAACCATTATGGCGAGAAAAACCACCCTCCCCCTGCCGTCGCTGCAGCGGCTCATGAAGGAACTGGGCGATAATCTCAGGCTTGCTCGGTTACGCCGGCGCTTACCGGCGCACCTCCTCGCCGAGCGTGCCGGTATGTCCCGAACAACCTTGCGCGCCATAGAAAAGGGCGAGGCAGGGGTAACCATGGGTGCTTATGCAAATGTGCTGCACTGTCTCGGCCTCGAGAACGACCTGATCCTGCTTGCCCGTGACGACCTGCTCGGCCGCAAGCTCCAGGATGCCGGTCTGAGTACCAAGCCCCACACCTCGAAGAGCAAGCGCTCATGAGCGAGAGGGACCAGCGCAAGGTTGAAGTCTGGGCGGATTGGACCTGGCTCGGCGCGCCCATCTTCATGGGCACCCTCACCGCCGCCCTGGTCCGGGGACGGGAGGTCTTTTCCTTCGAGTATGCTCCCGCCTGGTTGACCGGCCCTCATGCCCAGCAGCTTGATCCCGCGCTCAGGTTGTTCGCTGGTCCCCACTATGCCCCGGTCATGCAGGAGAATTTCGGCCTTTTCCTGGATTCCTGTCCTGACCGCTGGGGTAGGGTGCTCATGGATCGGCGCGAGGCGCAACTGGCGCGTGATGAGAACCGCAAGCCACGAAAACTCATGGGCTTTGATTACCTCCTCGGGGTACACGACCTCCAGCGCATGGGCGCTCTGCGCTTTCGGACTGCATCTCAAGGTCCCTTCCTCGACGACCTGCCGCATTTCGTAATCCCACCATGGACCTCGTTGCGAGAACTGGAACAGGTCTGTTTGCTCCTCGAGGGCGAACACGCAGTTGATCACCCTGCCTATGCGCAGTGGCTCGCGATGCTCATCGATCCAGGCGGGTCACTCGGTGGTGCAAGACCCAAAGCCAGCGTCGTCGATGCCCAGGGTTCTTTGTGGATCGCCAAGTTCCCAAGTCGGAGAGATACCTTCGATATTGGTGCTTGGGAAGCGGTCGCCCATGCCTTGGCTGGGCAGTGCGGTGTGCACGTCGCGCCGAACCAAACCCGCACCTTTGCCGGAAAACACCACACCTTCCTCGCACAACGCTTCGATCGAACCAGCACGGGCGGCCGCATGCACTTCGCCTCGGCGCTGACCCTGCTGCAACGAAGTGATGGAGATGATGCCGGAACCGGTGCATGCTATCTGGAGCTGGCCGACCTGCTCCTGAGATCAGGAGCGCATCCGGTGCGTGACCTCGAAGAGTTATGGAGACGCATCGTCCTGTTCATCGCGATTTCCAACACCGATGATCACCTGCGGAACCACGGCTTCCTGCTCGAACCGACCGGGTGGTCCCTGACTCCGGCCTATGATCTGAACCCCGACCCCCATGGAGCAGGGCTGCGTCTCAACATTACCGAGACCGACAACGCCCTGGCGCTGGACTTGGCGCGCGAGGTTGCGCCCTATTTCCGTATCGCGAGGTCTCAGGCCGAGGAGATCATCACCGGAGTCATGACCGCTGTCGGCCGTTGGCGAGCCGTAGCAAAAGCCCAAGGCATCTCGAGGGATGAACAAGAGCGCATGGCCCCGGCCTTCACAGCGTTTTCCAGGCATGAGCCTCAGTGACCTCAGCAGCATGCTGTGGAAACGGGAGGGTCTTGCTCAGCGCGCTTCCTCGAAATACCCGACCGCGGCCGCCGCGATGTTGGCCTCGCCGTCGAAACAATCGGCGCCGGGGAACCCGGCCTTGGTCGCGCGATCGGCCCAGTAGAGGCGATGGTGCTGGAAGAGCCCGCAACAACAACCCTCGGGGCTGACCGCGCGCGGATTGCCCCGGCTCTCGGCATTGATCTTGTCGACGCAATACTCGATATCATCGGGCCGACCAGGCCGTTCGCTGAAATATTTCACGCAGAGGGGTCGCCAGGCCTCGGCACCAAGGGTTTGCCAATCAGGCTCTGCGGCGATCGGTGCCGGAGGATCGATCGGGTCGGCTCCTCCCTGCTGGCCAGCCTCGGTCAAGCCGCGGGGGATGCAGACCTCGAGGGTCGTCGCCTTCGACGAGGCCTTGGGTTGGGGACTGCAAAAATACCCGGGTCGGCAACCGTCGTTGTCCGGGTAGAGATTTCGGGCACACTCGGCGAAACAGAGCCCCTGGTCGAAGGCCATGAAGGCCGAAGGCAGGATGCACTTCACGGGGACGAGGTCCGCGCCTTCGCCCTGGGGACAGGCATCTTTACAGGACTTGGAACACATGCCGTTGGGAAAACCCTCGGCCGCGGTGTAGCAGTGCTTCTTGTCGTAGAGGCACTCGCCGTGCCCGGCGCAAGATCCGCCGATCCAACCGGGATTGAGTCGTCCGTCGTCCTCGGGCTGGACCACGGCCGGGGTCGCCTGGGGTTGAGCCGGCTCCTCGGGGGCTGCTAGGACCGTGAGCGGTGGTGGTTCGTCCTGAACCGCGGTTACCCCAGCGCCGGAAGGATCCTGGGGTTCGGTCGTGGGATCCGTGGTAAGCGGATCGGTAGGGGGGAGGTGCAGACCGGGTTGCGACGCGGGACCGGGGAGGGGTGTTCGAACTCGCTCGTTCTGTCCCGGAGCGGCACAACCATGGAAGAAGAGCGCCAGAACGGCGAGTTGCCACCCGGTCCGTCGGATTGCCGTGTCCATGCCCTGACCTTGTTCGCGCTTCCTTTCCCGAATACTACCGTGCGAGACGGGCGCTGTCACTGGGTCTGGCGACTTCCTTGTAGTCTCTTTCGCCGAGGGGCTCCTTCAATGGTTCCTCCCACGGAGTACCGTGGACCAAACCCGCGTCGTGCGACTTTGTTGCCGCAACGACTAGGTGACGGAGCAGGAATTAGTAAATAGAACATAAATGTTGTTTACAATTTGCAATCAAGCAGATTGTAGAAATCATATTTAAAATTTTGATAATGATTATTTAAATTAGTATTTAGATCGATAATAATTGTTAAATTAAGTGAAGAGGTAAAATTATGGTAAATTTTTTGCTTTCATAATGTTCATTGCATGCTGACTGACCCAGGAGGTTCTCATGTCCATTGCTTCCGCCCGTGCCGTCATTTTGAGCACGATCTTCGGCGCCTTCCTTGGTTTCAGCGCCAACTCGGCCGAGGGCATAGACACCATGGTCCTTGCGAAAACCGCAGAGCTGCATCGCTTCGTCCGTGGCAGAAACTTCAACGTCATGTTCTACGAGGAGTACCAGGAAATCTCAGGTAAAAAAATTGCGAGTACCCTGCCCAAGACTATTATGACTCCCTCCGAAGTTCTCGCTTGGCGCGACAGTAGCGGCTTCGGTGGAGAGGATTTAGCCCTGAGCGAAGATGAGGATCTTCGTCGAGTTGGTGATCTCCTCGCCGATGTCTACATCCTAGCTGCCCGAAGGAGCGATCCGCAGAGATATTCCTCTGAAGAACTCGACACCATGATCCGGGAGTTCCTCATGCTCGCCACCATCGGCAGGAGCGATGAACGGATGGACTGGATGGTCACCACTATCGTTGCCCACACTCGCGAATTGTCGAGCAAGCGGACTCGATTCGCTTTCCTTCCCACTCTGGCCCGCCTAGTCGAAGTAGACCAGACCGGCTCGGAAGTGCTACTCGCAACGATCGTCGAGTTGACCCTGGCGCTCGACGAACCGCACGCCACCTGGCGGTCGCTGCGAGCGATCATGTGGAATACCGTCAATCCGATCTTCCAGCGTGGTTGCGTAGACCTCAAGGCAGCATCGAGCGCTTGCACCCAACGCGACAAGAACATCTATACCCTGCTAAAACCCTCCCTGAGCAAGAAAAATAAAAAGACCTGGAGCGAGTATCCTTCCTTCGTGTGGGAGGGAGAACGCAATGTCTATTATTACGACTACTGCGGGGAAGGTCGCGAGTTCGGCCGTGTACTGTACGAGTATGTCGGTTGGATGAGGTTGCACATGATAAAACCCTGTTGGAAGGATTGAACCGATCACTCGAATCCGGAGGTAAGGGTATGAATACACGGCAAGTACTATCGCTATGCATACTTTCACTCGCATTTGGGGCTTTGACTTGCCCCGAAGCGTCGGCCCTCAACCTCCTCTCCTGGAAAGGAAAAGGACTTGAGAAGTTCGAGCATCTCGCTGGTGCCGTCGCCGACAATGAGCACGTTGCCGGCCTTAGCATGTTCGACGTCGATTCCCAGGGTAATGTCGCGGCGTGCATTCTGGGTACACGCCAGCTCAATGGTGAGGACGTGGATCCTGTCTGGGGGAGGGAATGCGATTTCCGTAGCAGCGTCGGTATATTGCTCAATGCTCATTTGTATTTCATCGAAGGTGACAGAGAACTAGTCAGACGAAAAACCTACACCGGGAGGAGCTATACCGACCTGGGAGGACCAAGAAAAGACACGCGATTGCTCTTTGTACCGTACAACCCTCGGTGGCGTGAACCAAAGGATCCCGCTGCCGACGATCCCTCCTATCGCTATACTCCCTATAATAATGATGCCTGGCGTGAAGCATGGTTTGCTGGACGTACCCTGGGCGCATTCATCCCTGCTTCTGAAGAGGTGCTTTTCACCCACGATGGAACACAGCTTTACGTTACACCGCTCGACCACGGACTCTGGACTGGTACTTCCCAGGCATCGCCACTTAAGCGTACACCTGTTGTGGACCTGAACGACGAAGATTGCATTTTCCAAAAAAACCTATCAGGAGACGGCGACCGAGCCCTGGCCTGGGTATCTTGCCAGAGCGAGCAACGGCTCGTAGCTTTCGAAAGCAACGGGACAAGCGAAATAGTCGCTTCTTTCGAGCATGATGACCATCCCCATCTGGCAAAGATAGCCTCCTTGTCGACACAATATTACAAGATAATCCGTCTCGGGCAGCGCCGCCTCTTCGCGCTGGCCTATTCAGTCCTTTGGTACGGGTATATCGGTTCAAAACCATATGCTTACAACGGGGCAGGAAAACGTGAGGGTTATTCCCATTTTGTAGATCTGTATGACCTCGATCAAGGCAGAATGATTTCACGAACCATGGTGGCGAATGATAGGGATAGCACCCTGATGACAAGACTTCCAATGGGATCATTCGCTTATCATGAACCCTCGCAAACCATGCTCTTCGCCCTGCCGGCTCGTATGGTAGCTATCCCAATGAAAAAACTTCTCAAGGGTAATCTCCCCAAGCTGTTCGATGATACCAACCATCCACGTCTCCCCTTCCCCTCTAGCCCAGAGGAGGACTGAGGGTACACCTGGGTTGTACCTCGCGGAATAACCCAGCGCCGTTGCTGAACTCGGAAAAATATCTGACACGCCAACCACGACCCACGCGCCCACCACGGGCATCACCGGCACTATCGGTCATTGTTTGAATGACCATGGCGAATGCGTCGAGGTCCTGTATTATCTTCCCGAGACCGAACTTGCACCACTCGTCTGTCCGGCATAGAGTGCGATTCCCGGCACCACCGTGGGAGCTTCTCGATGCGCAACCTGAGCCTCCTCACCGTCGTACTCGTTCCTCTCGCGCTCCTCGCCGCCGAGGAACAACCGGCGTGCGAGTACAAGCTGTTACTGCGAGCATCCCTCTTCGCCGAGCCGGGATCCGGCATTGCCACGGTCCTGGCCGCGATGGTATCGACGGCGAAGCTCGAGGGGCTGGACTTCAAACCGACCTCGCAAGGGAAGGCCTCGAAATATCGCACGCTGCGGTACCTCGATACCGCGACCGCGCTCTTGACCGGCCGCGGTTTCGTGTTGCGGCATCGAGCCGAGCAGGGGGCACAACACGGCGAACTGACCCTGAAGTTTAGTCATGCCGACCTTGCCCAGGTTGCAGCCGCACCGGTCGAACCGATCCCAGGCCTCGGCGGTTCGGTCAAACTGGAACTCGATCGTTGCTTGACCACGCTCACCCCGCCGACCTTCGGGGGCAAGTATGCCCGCAGCGGCGAGGCCGAGCCGCTCCCCCCGCCACCGCTCTTCTCGGCTGCGGTCGCGGTGTTCCCCTCGCTGGCAACGCTGGGCGGCGCAGACTCGGCGCTGTCGGCCCGCAGCGTCGACGAAGAGGTAGTCACCTTGGGGAAACTCAAACTCCCTGCCGACAGCAAGGTCCAGACGGCTCTCGCGTTGTGGAGGAAACCCGGTACCAGTGCGGTGCTGATCGGCGAGCTGTCGTTCAGGGCCTCGGGGTCCGAGGGCGCCATCGAAGCCGGAGACCGGGTCCTCGAGCGTCTCGGAACGGCGCTGGCTAACTACGTCGTTCTCGGCTGTTCCAAGACCGCGGCGCTGCCCTGAACCCTCTCATACTCCGACGGGAGAGAGACCCCAAGCGCGGAAGGGATGTTTCCTGAGCGTGGAATTGTAGTAGCGCACGTCGCCGGTGACCTCTTCCCCCAGCCAGTCGGGCCGGTCGAAGGACTCGGCCTCGTCCTGGAGTTCTAGCTCGGCCAGGATCAACCCCTCGTTGGCCCCGAAGAACCGATCGACCTCGTAGGTGTGACGGCCGACCGCGACCCTGGTCCGGGTCTTCTCGATCACTCCGGGTTCGCAGATCGCCAGCAATTCCTCGGCTTCTGCGACCGGCAATTCCCTCTCCCACTCGAAACGGCTGGCTCCCGAGGCATTGCCGATGCCCTTGATGGTGAGGAAGGCATGCTCGCCCTCGAGTCTGACCCTGACGGTGCGTTCCTTCACCGAGGAGAGATAGCCTTGGACTATCCGGGTCGTCGGTCCCAGGGAGGGCACGTCTACTCCGGGCCGTACCAGGAATTTGCGCTCGATCTCCTTGCCCATACATACCTCCAGCCCGGCAGGTTGTTCAGTCCAAGCGCCTACTGGAGGAGGGTGGGGAAGTCAATGGACAGAAACCCCTTGGTCGTGGAGGATGGGCTCAAACAATGGTTTTTCTTGCCTTCGTGCCCAAGTTCAGTATTGTTATTTGAATAAGTTGATCTTTTACGGGAACAAGAGTGCCCATGTCCACCCGGCTCAGGTTCCAAGGCGTGCTCATCCTGAGCGTTCTCCTGTCCGTCGTCCTGTTCTTCCGCGCTCATTCCTCGGTCAAGGAACAGCGCAGCGTGCCGGTCCATCCTACGGCCGATGCGATCGAACCCGAGGACATCCTCGCAGAGGTTGATCCCGAACAGCTCCTCTCGCTGCTCGAGCCTCCTCGGGATAGTGCCCTACCGGCCCTCCGAGTCACCTCCAGCGGCCGCGAGTACCTGCTCCACTCGAACCTCCGACCCCGACTCCAGCTCGCGGCCCTCGACCTCCTCGCACGCAGTGGAACGCTAGCCGCGGCGGCCGTGATCCTCGATCCCGCGACCGGCGATGTCCTAGCCCTGGCAGAGGGAGGCGACCCTGAACTGATCGATCAGCTCGATCCCCTTGCCGGTGAAGCAATTGACGCAATGCCCGAGCACCTGGCTCTCGCTTCCTGTTTTCCGGCCGCGAGCCTCTTCAAGTTGGTCACCGCCGCAGGTGCAGTGGAGAGTCGGGGACTCGACCAGACGACCGTCCTCAAGCACGTCGGCCGGAAACATACCTTGTACCGGTTCCAGTTGCGGGAGCTCGAGGAGCGGTACGGCGACCAGGTCGACCTGGCCACCGCCTTCGCCCGCTCGATCAATCCGGTGTTCGGCAAGCTGGGGATCTTCTTCCTCGGGCCGGACCTACTCACCCGGTATGCCCACGAATTCCTCTTCAACCGAGACCTCCCCTTCGAGTTGCCGGTCGGCGTGAGTCAGTACTCCATGCCCGAAGAAGAGTTCGCCCTGGCCGAGGCAGCGTCGGGTTTCAACAAGAGTACTACCCTGTCCCCCCTCCACGCGGCCCTACTCGCGGCTACAGTGGTCAATCACGGACTGATGATGAAGCCTCGCCTGCTCACCGGTTTCTCCGATCCGGAGGAGAAGCTCCTCGTGCACACCCCTCCCTCGGTCCTCGCCATGCCCATCGATGCCGATACCAGCCTCACCCTGGCTGCCCTGATGGAAGAGACGGTGAGGAGCGGGACCTGCCGCAAGACCTTCCGGAGGCGCTTGCGCCGTTTCGAGCAAGCCGGGATGACCTTCGGGGCCAAGACCGGTACGGTCAACGACCTCACGGACCGTTACAAGATCGACTGGACCATCGCTTACAGTGAGGCAGAGGACCATGCCAAGACCTTGGCCGTGGCCGTGCTCGCGATCCACGGGGAGAGTCTCGGAATTCGTTCGAGTGAACTCACTGCCCTCTTGCTGAGCATCGCCCTCGACGACCAGCATCGCGGTTGATCCAGGTCCTGACGAAGACGGAGGGGGAGATGAGCTGGTTCGCGACCATGTTCGGCGGAGCCCTGGGGTGGTCCCTGGGCGGTCCGCTCGGCGGCTTGGCCGGTGCGGCTCTGGGCAGTCTCTTGGACAAGGCTCTGGAACAGAGTACGACCACGACGAAGACAGAGCTCTGCCCGCGTTGTGGCCGCCCCATTCCGACGGTGCTCGGCGTGGACTGTCCTGCCTGCAGCGCTGAACGTCCCGAGCCCTCCGAGCTCGCCCGCCACCAGTACGCCTTCTTCGTCGCCACCTTCTCCCTCTTGGCAAAGCTGGCCAAGGCCGATGGCGTGGTCACCAGGCCCGAGCTGGATCGTATCGAGGACTTCATGCGTCGCCGGCTGCAACTCAGCCGCGAGCAGCGCGCCCTGGCCATCGCGATCTTCGAGCAGGCCAAGAACCGTGCTTTTCCCGTCGAGACCTTGGCCCGCCAGTACCTACAACTGAGCGCCGGTCGCCGGGAACTGCTCTACCTCATGCTCCAGATTCTGTTCGAGGTGGCCTCGGCCGACGGGCATTTCCATCCCGCCGAACAAACCCTGATCGATGAGGTTGCCTCGATCTTTGGGGTGACCGAGCAGGAGTATCGCGCCCTCCGGGCCTCCTTCGTTCCGCAGACCGGCGGCGACTATGCCCTCTTGGGTTTGACCCCGGAGGCGGGAGAGCGCGAGCTCAAAGCCGCCTATCGCCGCTTGGCCAAGGAACATCACCCCGACGTGGCCATGGCCAAGGGATTGCCTCCTGAATTCGTGGAACTCGCCAAGCGCCGCTTCCAGGACCTCGGTGCGGCCTATGAACGGATCAAACAAGCTCGCGGTCTGACCTGAAACAGGGGGACGGCACGTGGTCCAGTGGAGGTATCCGAGTCTGACGGCTATTGAGGACAAGTTGAGCCTGGAGCGCGAGCTGTACGGCCGGGGCCTGGACCTCGTCGTGGGCATCGACGAGGTCGGACGGGGGCCTCTGGCAGGTCCGGTGGTCGCGGCGGCCGTGGTGCTGCCGACCTCGCGATTGCTCGCCCTAATCGAAGACCGAGAGCTCGCCCATCCCCTGTTGGCGCTGGATGACAGCAAACGCCTGTCCGAAGCCAAGCGGGAAGTATTGGCCCGGGCGGTACTGCGCTTGGCGACGGCCTGTTCTCTGGGGTCGGCCTCGGCAAGCGAGATTGACGACCTGAACATCCTCCGGGCCACGTTCCTGGCCATGCGCAGAGCGCTCGAAGCCCTGACGGTAGCTCCTCACTATCTCTTGATTGACGGCAACCACCCGCTGCCGGACCTGCCCTTCGACGTGCCCCAACAGGCCGTGGTCAAGGGCGATGCCCGCTGTTTCTGTATGGCCGCGGCCTCGATTGTGGCCAAGGTCCATCGCGACCGGGAGATGCTCGAGTACGAAGCTCGGTTCCCGGGGTATGGTTTCGGCCGGCACAAAGGGTATGGCACAGCCGAACACCGCGGTGCGTTGCTCCGGCTCGGACCGTGTGCTGAACACCGAAGGAGTTTTCTCTCGGGTCTGCTTCGCGAGAAGGCTCGTTAGATGCTCAACCTCCATTGGCTCGATGTCCTGATCGTTGGTTCCTACTTCGCGTTCGTGCTGGTTCTCGGCTTCGCCTTGCTCAGGACGAAAACGGTAAAGAGCAGTGCTGACTATCTCCTCGCAGGTCGAACCCTGACCCTGCCGGCCTTCGTGGCAACGACGGTGTCGACCTGGTACGGCGGGATTCTCGGAGTGGGTGAATATTCCTACCGGCACGGGCTGGTCAACTGGGTTGTCTTCGGGGTGCCCTACTACCTGGCTATCCTCGTCTTCGCCCTGTTCCTGGCGGAGAAAGCACGCACGGCGCGGCTCACCACCATCCCCGAGCAACTCGAACGTCATTACGGCAAGACCGCCTCGCTGATCGGCGCGCTCTTCCTCTTCGTCACGACCGTGCCCGCGGCCTATGTGCTTATGCTCGCCATCCTCCTCCAGGCCTTGTTCGGCTGGCAACTCCCGGTTTGTCTGATTGCAGGAACCGTGTTCTCGACCTGCTATATTCTGCGCGGCGGCTTCCGGTCCGTTGTCCGCACCGATCTCTTCCAGTTCGTCCTGATGTTCGCGGCCTTTCTCATGCTGGTGCCCTTCGCGCTGGTCAACTATGGCGGGTTGAATTTCTTGCGAGAACACCTGCCGGAAGAGCACTTGACCTGGCATGGAGGTCTGCCGGTCTCAGCCATCCTGGTCTGGTTCTTCATCGCTCTGGCAACCCTGGTCGAACCGAGCCTCTATCAGCGCTGTTTCGCGGCCCGCGACGCAAAAGTAGCGAAGGCCGGCTTGTTGCTCTCGATGCTCTGCTGGATCGGCTTCGACGCCTTGACCACCGTGTCCGGTCTCTATGCCCGAGCTATCGTGCCGGACTTGGATCGACCGGTCTTCGCGTATCTCGCCCTGGCCGATCGGCTGCTACCCCCGGTGTTCCTGGGAATCTTCCTGACCGGTCTCCTGGCCATCATTATGTCGACCGTCGACAGCTATGCCTTCCTCGCGGCAGTGACTCTCGGGCGGGATTTCCTGGGCAAGTTGGGGGGGGCGTTCTCCGAACAGCGCAGCGTGAGACTGACCCGCGTTGCGCTCGTTGCGACCGGGATCCTCTCGGTGCTCATTGCCTATGCCCAGCAATCGGTGGTGGGTATTTGGAAGAGTCTTGGTTCGATCTCCGCGCCTGTCCTGCTCCTCCCGCTCCTCGCCTCCTTCCACCCGCCCTCTCGGCCGTCACCGAGCGCCGCGGTGGTGGCCATGACCACCAGCGGTGTGGTGGCGACTTTGTGGACCCTGGTCCCGGGGAGCGAGGGGAATGCTCATCTCTTCGGGCTAGAACCGATCTATCCAGGTTTGCTCAGTTCCGCCCTTATCCTCTTGGGCGCGAAGGTGGTGGCACGGCTGCACCGACGGAGGAGAAGGGGGTAAGGGAGGTAGAGGCACCAGACGCAAGAAACAAAAAACCCCGAGGTCGGAGGGGGGGATCGACCTCGGGGTTCCTTTCAATGGTGTAGGAGATTAGCAAGGTCTGTGCCACACCCAGTAATTCATGCATCTATATGATAATAAAGAAACAACATCGACAGGGTGTCTCGGACAGTATCGAATCGGGGGCGAAAGTGCGCACCCGACGGGGTCGAAATGGGACATCACCGTAACTTTTCAGTCTTGGTCGGGGTACGGGGTCCTGTCGCCTCTCACACCGACGCCGCTGCATCCTGCGCGTCGCTTGGAGGTCCGCATCCTTGCGGTCGCCCCCACCATGCTCATGCTTGCGCGTGGCGGGGGACCCCCGTCGGCGCCACCCCAACGTGGTGACAAACAACCTACAATTCACCCCAAGACTGAAGTAATACGACACCTCCGGGACCTTTGGTAGCCTTTGCCTCACCGATCGGGTAGGGTGGGGTGGACCTACCCACTCCCGAGGCGACCATGCCCAACGTCCTGCACTACGACGTCGTGATCATCGGTTCCGGTTTCGGCGGCAGCGTCCCTGCCCTGCGGTTGAGAGAGAAAGGCTATAAGGTTGGGGTGATCGAGGCCGGACGGCGTTTCGCCGATACCGATTTTCCGGTCACCAACTGGGACCTGCGGCGCTACCTCTATGCTCCGCTGCTGCGCTGCTTCGGTATCCAAAAGCTCTCCCTGCTCAACGGCCTCCTCTTGCTCGAAGGCAGGGGTGTGGGCGGCGGAAGTCTGGTGTACGGCAATACTCTCCTCGTCCCCGCCGAGGAGGTCCTCCGCGACCCGGCCTGGCCGGCTTCGACCGATTGGGCAAAAGAGCTGCCCCCCTACTACGAGGTTGCCAAGCGCATGCTCGGCGCCACGGTCAATCCGCGCCTGTGCCGTGGGGACGAGGCCCTTGCGGCGGTCGGTCGCGAACTCGGGGTGGGCCAGACCTTCCGCCCCACCACGGTCGGAGTCTACTTCGGCGAGGAGGGCAAGGAACAGGCCGACCCCTATTTCGAAGGCCGAGGACCGGTACGCACCGGCTGCACGTTCTGCGGCGGGTGCATGGTCGGCTGCCGGGTCGGCGCCAAGAACACCTTGCCGAAGAACTATCTCCACCTCGCCGAAGCTGCGGGAGCGATCATTCATCCGCTGCTGACCGCGACCCGGCTGCTCCCGCCTTCCTCGACAAAGGATGGGCGTTGGCAGATAGAGACCCGGCGCACCGATGCCTGGCTGCGAAGCGAAGGCCTCCGGTTTTCTGCCGACGCGGTGATCCTGTCCTGCGGGGTACTCGGCACCCTGCGCCTACTCCTCCGCAACCGCGACGTCTACAAGACCCTGCCCGACCTGTCTCCTTCCCTGGGACATCGGGTCAGGACCAACGGCGAGAGCCTGCTCGGCGCGACCACCCTCAGGAAGGACCTGGATCTCTCCACCGGTGTGGCCATCGGTTCCTCCATCAACCCCGATGCCGAGACCAAGATCGAGGCCGTTCGGTATCCGGCCGGCAGTGGTTTACTCCGCCTCATCGGCGTTCCTCTCACCGGCCCTGGGAACAGACTAGTGCGGCCCTTGAGACTGCTGGGGACTATCCTCTTCTCGCTGCCGCGGCTCGTGCGTTTGTGGACCATGCTCGACTGGGCCAAGCATTCGCTCATCCTGCTGGTCATGCAGAGCCGAGACACGGCCATGCGCCTGGGTCTGGGACGCTCGCCGCTCACCTTGTTCCGCCGCGACCTCATCCGGGACCGCACCGGCGCCACGGTGCCGAGCTACCTGCCCGTGGCCCAGGCCGCGGCGACCTTGCTGGCCAAAGAGATCGACGGCGAGCCGCAGAACATCGCCGCCGAAGTCCTGTTCGGCATCCCGGCTTCGGCCCACATCCTCGGCGGTTGTTGCGTGGCCGATGGGCCGGAGCGGGGAGTCCTCGACGAAGATCACCAGGTCTTCGGCTATCAAGGCCTGTACGTCAGCGACGGTTCTGTGGTGCCGGCCAACCTGGGGGTCAACCCCTCGTTGACCATCACCGCTCTGGCCGAACGTTTCGCCGCGCGTTTTCCCGAAAAACGTCCTGAGTCTCAGGGTCTTGCCTGAGCGACCTTGACCCGGTACCGTTCCAGTTCCGCCTCCTTGCGACGGGCGTCCCAGCCGAGTAAGGCGGCCAGTCGGGCGGCTACCTTCTCGGCCACGGCCAGGCCGTTGTCATCGGTGAACCAGAACAAGGTGGTACGGCGCTGCAAGAGGTCGTCGAGGCACTCGACGTATTCCCTCTCGACCTGATAGGACAGCTCGGCCAGGCAATAGGGCCGGTCGGGCCGCAAGCGCTCGGCCAGAGAGGGATCTCCTTCGATCAGGGCGAGAAGTTCCTGATAATTGGACCCGTAACGGGAGATCAGGTGCTCGAGGACCTCGGGGTCGAGGTCGAAGCGGCGCGATAACGAGACTCTACTGTGTCGGGGAAGGTACAGGGGGAGGCCTCCGGAGATTGGGGAACGGGTCAGGCAGCGGGGCAGTCGGCGATGGGCGAAAAAACGCCGGACCAGCAGGTCGACCACCTTGCGGGCCATCAAGCGGTAGGTCGTCAACTTGCCTCCCGTGATGGAGACCAGGCCCCGGGGATCGACGGCAAGCTCGTAGTCCCGCGAGGCGCGTTCCTCGGGCACGTCTTCCTGGGTCACCAGGGGTCGAAGCCCAGCGTAACAACACGTCACGTCAGCCCTCGAGAGCCTGGCGCGAGGGAAGTGCCAGTTGACCGCCTCGAGCAGGTAGTCCAGGTCGGCAGCCCGGGGGACGACCTGGTCCGGGTGGCCGGAATAGTAGGCGTCGGTTGTGCCGATGAGGGTGTGTTCCCCCCAGGGCATGAGATAGAGGAAGCGTTTGTCGACAAAGGATTCGACCGACACCGAGAAGTCATGACCGAGGCGCTCTCGGCGCACGACGGCATGCACCCCACAGCTCTTCTTCAGGTTGAAGCGTTCGCGGGCGCCCGCTCGGGCGAGGAGTTCGTCCCCCCAGACCCCGGTGGCATTGACGAAGGCCAGAGCCTCTACCTCGTGCCGTCCACCGTCGAGCCGATCGAGGAGTATCGCCCGTCCCCCTTTTCCTCCCCGGGAAAATTCGAGGGATAAAAGTTCGCAGTACGTGCCGACTTCGGCTCCGGCCTCGACCGCCGATTTGACCGTGTCCACGGTCAGGCGCGTGTCCATGGTCCGACAGTCGTAGAAGGCGACCGCCCCCCTGGTGTCGCCGCGCCTGAGGCCGGGCACGTCCTGCTCGAGTTCCTTGTTGGAGAGGATCTCGAAGTGGTTGGCATTGCGGAAGAGAGTCATGGCGCCGTAGAGGAAGAGCCCGGTCACCTGCAGGTTTCGCGAATACCGTCCGTCGCGATAGGTCGGCACCACCATCCGCTCGGGGCGGACGAGATGCGGGGCGACCACATCGCGCAGGCAGTTGCGCTCATTGGCAGATTCGTAGACCAGTTTGAAATTGGCGTACCGCAGGTAGCGCAGCCCACCGTGGACCAACTTGCCCGAGCGGGAGCTGGTGCCCGAGGCCAGATCGCCTTTCTCGACGAGCAGGGTGGAGAGACCGCGCATGGCCGCGTCCCGGGCGACCCCCGCGCCGGTGATCCCCCCCCCGATGACGACCA
>Ga0156395_1060_pt1 | contig 15650 bp, 11 predicted proteins | sample RifOxyA3_FD_108039 | JGI IMG/M metagenome (GOLD analysis project Ga0156395, IMG submission 108039) | Deltaproteobacteria bacterium RIFOXYA12_FULL_61_11 | reverse complement strand
CTTCATCGGGATCCGTGAACACGGTGTCGAGGTTAATCTCGACCGGCACGCCTTCCTGGATCTGCAACGGGTCGAACTGGGCGAAGGCAGGCCCTTGGTTGGCGTTGCGCACCTCGACCTCGAAGGTGAGGAGCTGCTTGTCGGCCTCGGCCTGGTAGCTGTTCTGGTAGACCTTGTATTGGAAGGTGAAGGTTGCGCCGTCGCGATCGACCAAGCTCTGAGGAAGGTCGTTCCAAGCGAACTGCGGACCGGGCTGGAGCAGCTCGGTGGCGTTCTTCTGCGGGGTGAGCGGGTTGGTGTCCGCGCTCGGATCGAACACCGGGTCGACCAGCAGGAGGTCGTTGTCCGGGTTATCGAGGTAGTTGGAGAAGTTCAGGGTAAAGCTGCCGCAGGAGTAGCGACCGAAATCGCAACCCTGGTCCCAGAAGCCGCGTTCGTAGACCGTGACCTTGACCTGGGATTGCTTGAGGCTGAGCCGGCGCATGGTGTTCTGGACCGGGAACCACAGGTCGCGATACCCGGTGCCGAGGCTTCCGTCCGTCGCTTCGACGCGGATGCTGACCCCGCCCTGGCCACCTTGTGGGGCAGTGATATCGTAGCTTGGGATAAAGGTCAGGACCGAGCGGTCGCCGCTCTGGTCGATGGCCGGCTTCTCGAGGAAGCGATTGTCGCCCGGTTTCAACGGGTCGTTGGAATAGGTCGTGCTCGTCTGGTCGAGCTTGAAGAGCAGGGTGTCGCCGTCCGGATCACCGAAGAGCTGGTCGAGGTAGACGACCTTGCGCTCACCCTCGACCGTGTTGAAGAAACCCTGTGGCAGGGTCGTGCCTTGGTCGACGAGGTAGTACGGATTCTGATTGGAGTTGCTCACGACCACGTCGAAGGAGAAGGGCAGAGAAGTGGCCGCATACCTCGCATCGGTGCTGGGGATCTTGGGGTCGCTGGCGGTGAAGCTGAGGCGGTAGTGCTTCACCAGGCCGGGCACCGTGGTGTTGTAGGGGATGGCCCAGCGCAGGTTCCAGTCGTTGCCCTTGTTCTGGTCGGTCGTGCCGGCGACGGGCATGTTGTCGGCAAAGGGACCCTTCTGCAGCCAGAGCAGTGAGTTGGCTTGATCTTTTGGCTTGTAATAGGTCGCGGTGACGTCGTCGAGCACGTCGCCACTCTCATCGACTGTGTGGATGGTGTTGAGGACGAGGTTGTACCCGCGGTCTTCCACGGCGACGATCTGGCCCCCGAACCCGAGCTGCAGGCCGCACGTTCCGTTCTGACAGGGGCGGTTCTGGAAGAGTTGGTGCCACCAGCCGCCCTCGTTGGCCTGGTATTCCTTCTGGAAGTTGTTGGCCAGGAAGGGGGCGATGACCGTGTTCTTGACCTCCACCGGGATACGCAGCTCGGGCGACATGGTGTTGTACTGGTCCATGGCCGAGGCGACCAGGGTGAACTTGAACACTTCGTCGAGCTTGAGTTCGCCTTTGACCAGACAGATCGGGAAGAAGACGCTCATCAGGCCGGAGCGCTCATCGAAGCTGATCACCGGTTCGCCGTTATTGGCGAGGAGCTGGTACTGTTCGCGCGGCAAGAACTCCTCGGCACCCTCGGGGAGGTTGAGGGTCCAGTCACCGTTGTGCACGCACTCCTCGGGCCACATCGGTTCGATGCGCCATTGCCGCTTGGTGACCAGGTCGCCGTCGATGTCCTGGGCGTCGAGGGTGAAGAGCAGACGGTCGTTCTCGTTGACCTTCAAGGTCTTGGTCGTGGCGTAGGCCGTGGCGATGGCCTCGGGAGTGCCCTCATCGAGGACCAGGCTCAAGGCCGGTGGCTGGTTGACGTTGAGCACGTTCAGGGTGAAGCGGCTGGGCGTGCCGGCGAAGAGCTGCTCGACCGTGTTGGCCGCGTAGACCTCGAGGGTGACGTCGAGCGATTGCTTGTACCCCGGGACGATCGAGTTCACGCACGAGAAGACGAACTCGCCCGTGGTCTGGTCGATGCTGGCCGCCGGAACCTGGACCACGTCGCCGCTCTCGTCGAGCACGGGTTTGCCGTCGGTGCCGAACGAGGGTTTGAAATAGGGCAGGGCGCCGAGACCGTAAACGACCGGGTCGCCGTCCGGATCCGTGGCCTTAAAGGCATAGTGGAGCTCTTCACCTTCGCGGCACTGGGCCGGGAAGGGCTTGTCGCTCGCGATAACGAGTTGTGGCGGCTGGTCGACGTTCTCGACTGCGACGTCGAAGGTGACCTTGACCTTCTTGGGTGGCAGGCCGTTGTCTGCAACCACCAGGGTGAGGGTGAAGATCTTCTCGGTTTCACCGCCGGCGACCACGTCGTAGCCCGGCTTGACCACCAGGTTGTCGTTCTTGAGGACCATGAACTTGGGCAGTTCGCCCTCGGAGCTGTAGGTGAGACGGTCCCGGGTGTCGGAATCGTCCGCGATGACGAAGATGTCCAGGCGCTCGCCTTCCTTGACCCGTTGGGCGGAGATGTTTTCGACCGTGGGGGTGTGGTTCTCTTTACCGTCCGAGTTTCCGGTCAGGTCGTCGATCTTGACGTCGTTGACGACCACGTCCTGGCCGTCTGGGATCACGAACACGGACCAGATGATGCGGGTATTGGCCGGGAGGACGCCCTCGCGGACCTGGGCCGGGGCGATGGTGAAGAAGACGTTCGGACCTTTTTTGTAAGCAACGGTGGTGAAGGGCACGCCGATGAGGCTGTTGCCCGAGCCCACCAGAGCCACGAGGACTCGTACCCGCTGCAGGCCGGTCGTTTCGCCGTCTGCGGGATCATCGGTCGGGGCGGGATCGTCGGCGGACACATCTCCCTCGCCGTCATCCTGATATTTATAGTCGTCCCGCACCAGGTAGAAGGTGTCGAGATCTTCGTCGTACCCGGAGGTCAGCGGCGCGGTCTCGAGGTCGATGTCCTCGGGAAAACGGTTCGCGCGGATGCGGAACTCGATGGGCTGGAGGAGCCGCAGCTCTTCGCCGTCCTTGGAGGTGAGTTCGAGGTGCAGGGCGTCGATCCATTCAACCCCCTCGGTCGGTTCGACCAGGACTTCAACCCCTGCCATGAGGTCGACCACCTCGTCCAGGTCTGCGGGTCTCTCGTAATCAAAGGTATAACCGCCGCGGAAGGCGCCCTCAGGGAACTTGATGTTGGTGGAGCCGACCCATTCCTCGATTTCTTGGTTAACCTGTTCTCCGTCATCGACGGGCTCTTCTTCGTCTACCACGAACATGCCGGGACAGCCCGTGGTCAGGAACAGGATGCCGAGCAGGGCCAGGAGCCCGCTCACCGTGCTACACCTTGACGACTTCATGGAAACCCCCTCGTTTCGCCGTTGAAAAAAAAAGGCCGGACGGCTCGCTTGTTGATCAACACTTCATGCGGCAAGCCGGCCGGCCCGGAATACTCCCTGAAAATACTGGCCGAGACCCTATTCGCGGATGGGATTGCTTGTCAATCCCAAAGTCCACCCCTAGGTCGATCGCGCACCGAAAGCAAAATACGAGCCAGGCGGGATATCCCGGATCGGGAGGCTTTCCTAGAAGGAGTTATTCCCGGTTGCTGGATCTCGGTACCTGCGGAATTGTCGAAGAAACCCTCGAAAATTCGAGGGGGGCTCCAGAGGGGTGTTCTTGACGATCGGAGGGTTCGTGGAGATATGATACGGTTACGGTCATTGGCCCTCGAGGGGGGGAAGGGAAGCTTTCCACCATGCGGAACGGAGTACTCGGACTAGCCTTGGCGCTGTCCCTGCTCCTGCACTTGGCCGTCCTGAACCTGGTGCCGGAACCGGCCATGGAACCCCAGGCCGAGGAACCCGAGCTCCTGGTCGAATTGCTCGCTCCCCCGACCCCCGAGACCCTCCCCGAGCAGCCGCCCGAGCCGGAGCGCAAGCAGGTGGTCGATCTTTTAGACGACGACCGGACCCGGCGCGAACGCCCGGAACAGGCTGAATTCCTCTCGGACAAAGACCGGCGTGTCGATACCGAGACCCGAGCCCGAATAGCCACCAACATCCCCTCGGTCCCGGCCGAGGTTGCCCTCGAACCACGGCCGATGCACACTCCGCCGGTGCGGACGGCCCCTCGTACCAAACCCCGACGGCCGCTCGAGGAAACCGGGGAGCAGCCGGAGCAAAGGCCTGGGGAAGTTTCGAGCGAGACCGTGGCCGAAGAAGCCGAGCAAAGGGATACAGAGGCCGAGTTGCGGGCGAAGTTGGCAGAACGCAAGCTCGATCTGAATCTCTCGTCGGCTCTGCTCAGCAAATTCACCGTGCCGTACGACCCCAACCACGTCAAGAACCGAGAGGAAGGCGAATTGACCCGGCTCAATACGCGCGAGTTCCTCTACGGCAGTTATTATACGCGGATCAAGCGGCTGATAAGCTACAACTGGAGACCGCAACCGGCCTTCGACAGGATCAATGCCGTGACCCGGAACTCTCCTCCGAACCTGGTCGTCGCCCAGGTCGAGCTCGTCCTCGACCGGCGCGGTAAATTGCAGCAAGTGCTGGTACAAAAGTCCTCGGGCTATCGGGATTGGGACGAAGAAGCGATCAGGTCAGTCCAGGCGGCGCAGCCGTTCCTCAATCCACCTGCCTTGTTGGTCGAAGCGGATGGAACCATTCGCATTCCTTTCTCCTTCATCGGCGAGATCTCCTACAGCTTCTTCCAGCAGATCTTGCGATGAAACCAGATGGCGCCTCACGCATGGCCAAGATCCTGACCCTTGGCACCTTGGGTGTGGAGATCGCCGCGGCCGTGGTTGCCCCCCTCCTGCTCGGCTGGAGCGCGGACCGACATTTCGCTTCTTCGCCGTACGGGGTCCTGGCCGGAGCCGTGGTAGGGTTCTTCGCCGCCTTCGCCGTACTCCTGCGGTTGAAGAAATTCTTTGAAAAACTGCGCTGACTGCAGTACGAGGCTGACCTGGGCAGCCGGGGGAACCCCGTCGGGTGCCTCACGTGTTCCCCAGCGCGGAGAACGGAGATCATGACCGTAGGTGGCGACACCGTGACGACCAGTCCGGACGGTCAAGAGGCCGAAGCTCGGATACGTCGGGCCCTATACCTCGACGCAGGGCTGGTCCTCGTGGCCACGCTGACGGCTCTGGGGGTCTCCGGCCAAGAGTTTTGGCAAGGGGTGCTGGTGGGCGGCGTGGTAGGGTGGGGCAACTTGGCGGTGTTGACCGCCCTGTTGAGGAACCTGCTCTTGCGGCGGACCCGTCGTGCCCTCAACGTGATTCTCTTCGCCTTGAAGTTTCTTGCTTTACTTTTGATTCTTGGCTGGATATTACGCTGCCTGCCGGTCGAACCGTTGGCCGTGGCCCTCGGTTACTCGACCTTCATTCCGGCCCTGTTGGTCGGCACGCTCGGATCTCATCGGCTGGGAGCAGAGTGATCTATGGAGCACGGGTTCACCTGGTTCGGCAGCATTCCTTACCTTCAGGATCTGCCCGGACAACTTGCCGCCGCCATCTTCGTCATGCTGTTCATCCTCATCTCCTCGGTCATCGCCGTGCAGCGGCTTGCTGCCAGGCAGGCCAAGGCCCAAGGGAACATCTTGCCCGAGGCGAAGCTCTCCTTCCTGACCGTGTATGATTTTGGGATCGACAAGCTCTACGGTCTCGTCAAGGGATTGGCCGGACATGACGCCGACAAATTCATCCCCCTGATCGCGACGTCCTTCATCTATATCTTCGTCAGCAACCTGCTCGGTGTCATCCCGGGTTTCCTGCCGCCGACCAGCAACCTCCACAACAATGCCGCCTGTGCGCTGGTCATCTTCGTCGCCACCCATTATTTCGGTTTCCGGGCTCACGGCGCCGGGTACGTCAAGCATTTCATGGGCCCGGTGATCTATCTCGCCCCGATGATGGTGATCATCGAGGTGATCAGCCACTGTGTGCGGCCCATGTCCCTGACCCTGCGCCTGTGGGGGAACATCAACGGCGATCACGCCGTCTTGGCCCAGTTCTCCGATCTCGTCCCGATCCTCGTCCCGGTCATTTTCCTGGGTTTTGGGATCTGGGTAGCCTTCCTGCAGGCCTTCATCTTCACCATGCTCTCGATCGTATATCTGAGCATGGCCGTGGCCCACGATCATTGAGTACGAGCAGCACTTAGGAGTAACCCCTAATTACCAAAGGAGTGATACGATGAAAAAGTTGGTTTCCGTCGCCCTGATGCTGAGTTGTGGTCTTGCCTTTGCTTCTGAAGCCGATGCGGATGCTTCCAAGTGGTATGCCATGGCCGCCGCGATCTCCATCGCCATCGCCGCGTTCGGCGGCGCGCTCGGCCAAGGCCGGGCGGTCACCGCGGCCCTCGAGGGCATCGCGCGCAACCCCGGCGCCTCGGACAAGATCTTCATGCCTATGATCATCGGTCTGGCCCTCATCGAGTCCCTGGTGATCTACGCGCTGGTCATTTCCTTTATCCTCTCCGGTAAGTTCTGACGCGCGGCTGATCGCCAACCCCGCGCGGCTGATCGCCCACCGTCCGCGGCGTCGACGCGGCCTCGCCGTGCTCGACGTACCCCTGAGTACGCCTCCGCTCGGCTCGACTCGCGTCTCCTTGCGCCCGGCAGGCGCTGAGCCGCGCTTCCCGCGCGGCTGATCGCCTACCGTCCGCGGTTGAATAAAAGCGTAACCCTCCACTAATATGTCAGGAATCGTTCCACCCTTGGGTGGATGGCCCTGGCTTGACTTGTACCTCGTTGGGGTGGCGCCGACGGGGGGGCCCACCACGCGCAAGCATGAGCATGGTGGGGGTGAGAGGTGACAGGACCCCTCGAACCACCCAAGGCTGAACTGATCATTGTTCATAGCCATTTTCGTTTGAAACCTTACGAAAAAGCGCGGTTCCTCCTTGCCATTCCTTGACGATCCTTCCGCCCTCAGCCTAGAATGCCCCCTTGTCGTGGGGCTCAACCAGGTGGGGCGAGGATGGCACGGAAAGACATCATCGGGCTGATTAAGAAATCTCAAAACGTCAAACAATACAAAGAACAAAACTGGGTCGGGGACTTCGGTCAGTACCTCGAGATCCTGCAGGAACATCCCGAGGTCACCCGGAGCGCCTTCCAGCGCGTCTATGACATGATCGTGTCGTATGGGGTCGAGGAGTACGTCGACGCCAAGAAGAAACTCTATCGGTACAAGTTCTTCAGCGATCCGATCGATCAGGGCAAAGATGCGATCTTCGGTCTCGACGTGCACCTGATGAAACTGGTCAACTTCTTCAAGTCCGCGGCCAAACGTTACGGCACCGAACGCCGGGTCATTTTGCTGCACGGCCCGGTCGGCAGCTCCAAGAGCACCATCGTGCGCTTGCTCAAGAAGGGTCTCGAGGACTATTCCCGCACGCCCGACGGTGCGCTCTATACCTATGCCTGGGTCCTGAACGACGACTTGCGCGAACGGGCCAAGCTCATCCTGCCCGACGCCGAATTGCCCTGTCCGATGCACGAAGAGCCGCTCCACCTCATCCCCCGGGACCTGCGCGGGCAGGTCGCGGCGGTGCTGAACGAGGGCCGGCCCGAGAGCAAACGAATCCAGATCGAGGGTAACCTCTGCCCGACCTGCCGGTACATCTTCCGCGAACTCATGAAGCTGTGCGACGGGGATTGGACCAAGGTCATCGAGAACATCGAGGTCCGCCGCCTGACCCTCTCCGAGATGGATCGCATCGGCATCGGCACCTTCCAGCCCAAGGACGAGAAAAATCAGGATTCCACGGAGCTGACCGGCGACATCAACTACCGCAAGATCGCCATCTACGGCACGGAGTCCGATCCGCGGGCCTTCAACTTCGACGGCGAGTTCAACATCGCCAACCGCGGCCTGATCGAGTTCATCGAGGTTCTGAAGCTCGACGTGGCCTTCCTTTACGACCTGCTGGGTGCCAGCCAGGAACACGTGATCAAACCCAAGAAGTTCGCCCAGACCGACATCGACGAGGTGATCATCGGGCACACGAACGAACCCGAGTACCGTAAATTGCAGAACAACGAGTTCATGGAAGCCCTGCGCGACCGCACGGTCAAGGTCGACATCCCGTATATCACCAAGCTGACCGAGGAGAAGCGGATCTATGCCAGGGATTTCAACGAGAAGAAGATCCAGGGCAAGCACATAGCCCCGCACACCCTCGAGATGGCGGCCATGTGGGCCATCCTGACCAGGCTCGAGGAACCCAAGAAAGCCCAGCTCACGCTGTTGCAGAAGCTCAAGCTCTACGACGGCAAGACGCTCGCCGGTTTCACCGAGGACAACATCAAGGAACTGCGCAAGACGGCCACCCGCGAAGGGCTCGAGGGCATTTCGCCCCGCTACGTCCAGGACAAGATCTCCAACGCCCTGGTCATGGACAAGGGCGGGAGCTGCGTCAATCCCTTCATCGTGCTCAACGAATTGGCCAGCGGTCTCAAACACCACTCCTTGATCGCCGACGAGGACACCAAGGCCCACTATCGCGAGTTGGTCTCCATCGTGAAACAGGAGTATGAGGACATCGTCAAGAACGAGGTCCAGCGGGCCACCAGCGCCGATGAAGAAGCCATCACGAGGCTTTGCGCCAACTACGTCGACAACATCAAGGCCTACACCCAGAAGGAACGGGTCAAGAACCGGTACACGGGGCAGGACGAAGAGCCGGACGAGCGGCTGATGCGCTCGATCGAAGAGAAGATCGACATCCCCGAGAGCCGCAAGGACGACTTCCGGCGCGAGGTGATGAACTACATCGGGGCCCTGGCCATCGAGGGCAAACAGTTCGACTACAAGACCAACGAGCGGCTGAACAAGGCCCTCGAGCTCAAGCTCTTCGAGGACCAGAAGGACACGATCAAACTGACGCGCAGCCTGGTCACCGGCGTGGTCGACAAGGACACCCAGGCCAAGATCGACGTGATCAAGGACCGCATGATCAAGAATTTCCACTATTGCGACATCTGCGCCACCGATGTCTTGAACTTCGTGGCCAGCATTTTCGCCCGCGGCGACGCCAAGAACTGAGGTTCCCGCGAGCGGGAGTGAGGAGGCAGCGTGGCCAAGAAGATCGACGCCGATCACCAGCGCTTCCGGCGTATCGTCAAGGGCCGGATCAAGCGTGAGCTCAAGAAATACATGTCGACCGGCGAGCTGATCGGCCGACAGGGCAAGAAGATGGTGACCATCCCCTTGCCCTACATCGAGATTCCGCGGTTCAAGTTCGGCCCGCGCGAACAGCCCGGAGTTGGTCAGGGCGACGGCGAGCCGGGCGACCCTCTCGGCGGCGACGAAGAGGCCGAAGGCCAGGCCGAGGCCGGCAACCTACCCGGCGAGCACGCTCTCGAGGTCGACGTGACCCTGGAGGAGCTGGCCCAGATCCTCGGCGAGGAGCTGGAGCTGCCGGACATTCAACCCAAGGGCAAGGCGGTCATCAAGAACCTGAAGGACCGTTACACCGGCATCCGCACCACGGGGCCGGAGAGTCTGCGCCATTTCAAGCGCACGTACAAGCACGCCCTCAAACGTATGATCGTCTCCGGAGCCTACGATCCTCGCGATCCCATGGTCGTGCCGGTGAAAGAGGACAAGCACTACCGCTCCTGGAAGATCACCGAGGAGCCGGAGAACAACGCGGTCGTCATCTACATGATGGACGTGTCCGGGTCCATGGGCGAGGAGCAGAAGGAGATCGTGCGCATCGAGTCCTTCTGGATCGACACCTGGTTGCAGTACCAGTACAAAGATATCCAGACCCGTTTCATCATCCACGACGCCACGGCCAGGGAGGTCGATCGCGAGACCTTCTTCCGCACCCGCGAGAGCGGCGGCACCATCATCTCTTCCGCCTACAAGCTCTGTCTGCAGCTCATCGAGAAGGACTACCCGCCCGACGAATGGAACATCTACCCCTTCCATTTCTCCGACGGCGACAACTGGTCTGGCGACGACACCAACCTGTGCATCGACCTGATCAAGGACAAGTTCTTCCCCATCGTCAACGTGTTCTGCTACGGCCAGGTCGAGAGCCAATACGGCAGCGGGCAGTTCATCAAGGATCTCGACGGCAAGCTCACCGGGGAGGAAAAGCTGATCACCTCGCGCATCGAGAATCGCGAGGCGATCTACCGCTCGATCAAAGACTTCCTCGGTAAAGGTAAGTAACCGACTTCAGGAGCAACCATGAGCCTGCCCCCGCACCTCGAGGAGACGCGCCACGAGATCATGGGCTATGCCAAAGCCTACGGCCTCGACTTCTTCGAGACCATCTTCGAGATCCTCGAGTACGACCAGATCAACCAGATCGCGGCCTATGGCGGCTTCCCGACCCGTTACCCGCACTGGTCCTTCGGCATGGAATACGAGCGCATGGAGAAGAGCTATACCTACGGCCTCTCCAAGATCTACGAAATGGTCATCAACAACGATCCCTGTTACGCCTACCTCCTCGAGTGCAACGCCAACGTGGACCAGAAGACCGTCATCGCCCACGTCTACGCTCATTGCGACTTCTTCAAGAACAATTACTACTTCAGCAAGACCAACCGCAAGATGATGGACGACATGGCCAACCACGGCACCCGGATCCGTCGCTACATGGAGCGGTTCGGCGTCGACGAGGTCGAGGGTTTCATCGACATCTGCCTGTCCCTGGACAATCTGATCGACTACCACGCCCCCTTCGTCAAGCGTAAGGAGGAACGCATCCCCGAGGAACCCGACGGCAGCGCCAAGATCGAGGCCAAGATCCGCAAGCTCCTCTCCAAGGACTATATGGATTCCTACATCAATCCGCGCGACTACCTGGAACAGCAGGAGGTCCAACTCAAGAAGGAGCGCGAACAGGCCCGCAAGTTCCCACCCGAACCGGAACGCGACGTCCTGGGCTTCCTCATGGAACACGCCTCCCTCGAGAGCTGGCAGCGCGACGTGATGGCGATCATCCGTGAAGAGGCCTACTACTTTGCCCCGCAGGGCATGACGAAGATCATGAACGAGGGCTGGGCTTCTTACTGGCACAGCAGAATCATGACCGAGAAGGCGCTCAGCGCGGCCGAGGTCATCGATTTTGCCGACCATCATTCCGGAACCCTGGCCATGCGGCCCGGTTCGATCAACCCCTATAAAGTCGGGATCGAACTCTTCCGGGACATCAAGGAGCGCTGGGACCGCGGGCAGTTCGGGCCGGAATGGGAGGCTTGTGAGGACTACGGCCAACGGGACCGTTGGGACAAGAAGCTCGGTTTGGGCACCGAGAAGATCTTCGAGGTACGCAAGCTCCACAACGACGTCACCTTCATCGATACCTTCCTCACCGAGGACTTCTGCCGGCGTTCGAAGATGTTCGCCTACCAGTTCAACAAACGCACGAACCGGTACGAGATCAACACGCGGGAGTTTCAGAAGGTCAAGCAGACCCTGCTCTTCAGTCTGACCAACTTCGGCCAGCCCTTCATCCAGGTCGAGGATGCCAACTTCCAGAACCGTTCCGAGCTCATGCTCCAGCACCGCCATGAAGGCATCGATCTCCAGGGGAACTATGCCAAGGAGACGCTGCGCAACCTGCACAAGATCTGGCATCGTCCAGTCAACCTGTTCACCGTGGTGAACAAGAAGAAGGTCCACCTCTCCTTCGATGGCAACGAGTACAAGGAGCGCAATCTCACATGAACGGGTTCGGCGCGGGCCGCGGCGCGCTGCTCGGCGGCCTTCTCGTGATCATGGCAGGCTGTTCCGGGGGGAAAGAGACGAGGACCTCGATCGAGGACCTGCGCGGCGAGGTGCTCGAATTGCGGCGCAAGGTGGTCGAAACCAACACCCAGATCGAGGATCTCAATAACAGGATCAATGTCTTGCGAACCCTGATCGAGCGCGGACAGGTCGGGCGGACGAGCGTGCCGAAGGCCGAGGAGCCTCGGCCCGAGCGTCGGCCCCCCGCGCCGGTACCCGCTCCCGAGGTACAGCCGGTTCCGGAAGAACATGTTCCGCGTACCGTGGACCTCTCATCCTCGCTGCCGCAGGAGCAGTACGCAAAGGCCATGGCCGATTACGAGGCCGGACGGTACGATCTGGCCATCGTGTCCTTCGATGCCTTCGTGCGGGCGTTTCCCGACCACGAGTTCGTGTCCAACGCCCTCTACTGGACCGGAGAGTGTTACTACGACAAGAAGGAATACCTCCTTGCCATCCATCAGTTCAACAAGGTCGTGGAGAAATACAAGAACGGTCAGAAGGCTCCCGACGCCCTGCTCAAAACGGCCTTCTGCCAGCTCCACCTCGAGAATACGTCCTTGGCCGAGAAACTGCTCCGCCGGCTCCTGGCCGAGTATCCCACCAGCGTCGCCGCGGGGAAGGCCAGGGAACGCCTGAACACTTTGAAGGGGAATTGAGCATGGCCCGCTCCAGTGCATACCCGATCGGGTCGCGGGGAAGGTTCCAGGTCGTCCTTTCCGTCCTGACCGGGATTGTCCTGGCCACCTCTGGGTCTGCCCAGGACGAGGAACCGCTCGAGGTCATCGAGGAAGACCTGCCCCGGACCATCGGCACCACCGATACCCCCACGATCGTCGAGGAACCCGAGGTGATCGGGGAACCGGCCAAGCCGGAGGCTCCTGCAGAGGCGCCTGAGGGCGGCCCCCCCGGCATGGACATCGACGATCCCAACAGCTTCGACGTTGAGCCCTCCCGTACCAAAGAGAAAGAAGTGAGGTTGCTCGAGGACGTGCCGAAAACCCCGCCTGTCACCTACATCATCAAACCCGGGGATACGATGTGGGACATCTGCATCCAATTCCTCGGAGATCCCTTCTACTGGCCCAAGCTGTGGCAGCTCAACCAGTACATCCGCAATCCGCACCTGATCTTCCCCGGTAACCTGGTCAAGTTCTATCCCGGGGACGGCGATGCTCCGCCCATGCTGGAGATCTTCGCTAAGGAAGCCGATGCCGAGATCATGGAAGCCCGCTTCAGCCAGGAGGCCGAGGTCCAACCAGAACCCCTGTTCTCGCGCAAGCGGTACGAGGGCTTGCCGATACGGCCCGAGGACGGTGACGACTACTTGACCTACGAGCTCAAGATCAAGAGCTACTTCTCAGCCGAGGAGCCGCTGCAGATCGGAGAGGTCGTCCACGCGGCCAAAGAAGGCGTCATCCTCAGCACCAACGACCAGATCTACATCCAGTTCTATGATCCTTCGGTCATCTCCACGGGCGACATCTTCACCGTGTATTCCATCCGGCGGCCCATTGAGGATCCCGACGCCTTCCTGTTCAACGATCTCGGGTTCCTGGTGGCCCTGTACGGGACCATACAGATCGTCAACACGCGGGGAGGGCTGATCACGGCCAGGATCACCGAGGGCTTCGAGGAGCTGCAGCGCGGTTATCCGGTCATGGCTTTTTTCAATCCCTACCGCAAGGTGCGGGCGAGGCAAGCCGACTACTACAACGAAACCACCTGCATTGCCGTCGAGACCGAACACACCCTGATCGGAGAGCGGGAGATCATCTATCTCAAGGGCGGCGAGGATCGGCGCATGAAGGTGGGCGACAGCTACGACATCCTCCATGCCGCCGATGGTTATCTCAAGGCCCGGATCGAGGACATGCCCATGTTGGTCAAGGGCCACGTGGTCATTATCGAGGTCTGGGAGCATGTTTCCATGGGGGTCATCGCGCACACCAGGCGCGCGGTAGAGCTCGGCGATCGTCTGGTCACCGCCGGGTTGTTCACCCCCTTGAACAAGCCGATCCGCCGCGAGGAGTAAGCGCAGGCCTCGCTGCCCAGCGTTCCACGCCGGCTAGAACCACTTCCAGTCAAGAGAAGATCAGGGTTTTGGGAGAGGCCCGAGGTCGATGGTCCGGGATACCTCGGGGACGAGCTCGGGTTTGTGGGTCGCGATCAGGAAGGTGGCTTCGGGGAAGCGGGCGAACAGGGCGGCGAAGAGGTGCCGTTCGGTGTAGTTGTCGAGGTTGGCCGAGATGTTGTCCAGCAGGAACCAGGTGCGGGAGGCGTTGTGTAGACCGTAGAGAGCGCGGGCCAAGGCCAGGCGTTGCCGCTGGCCTCCGGACAGCGTGACTCCCCGGCGACCGAGGATGGTGGAAAGACCCGAGGGCAGGGCCTCGATCTCGTCGGCCAGGGAGGCCAGGGTGAGGCAATCCCACAGCTCGGCCTTCCCCAGAGGAGGTCGGCCGAGCACCAGGTTCTCTTCGATGGTGGCCGAGAACAGCCGTGGCTCCTGGGGGGTGTAGCGATAGCCCCGGCGGAGGAGGTGCGGATCCCAGTGCGGCACGGGAGAGTCGTCGAGCAGCAGCCGTTCGGTTGGATAGAGGCCGAGCAGCAGCGAGAAGAGCGTACTCTTGCCGCTGCCCACCGGGCCGGTGAGCAGGACCCGTTCTCCGGCAGTGAGGGTGAAATCGAGTTCGCGGAACACCTCCTGGTCGCTGCCTGGATAGCGGAAGCGGAGGCCCTCGGCGCGAACGGAGCGGAACGGAGGTGAGCCTGGACGGGCCACCGGCTTCCGCGGTCCGAGGGGGGCGTCGGCCTGCTGTTCCAGCTCGCCGAGACGTTCCCCCTGACTCTTCATTTCGTTGAGGCGAGCCAGGAAGCCGACCACCTCCATCATGGGCCAGACGAGCAACCAGAGATAGTTGGTGAAGGCCACGAAGTCGCCCAGGGTGAGTCGGCCTGAGGAGACCGCGGCACCGCCGACGAGGAGCAGGACGACCATGCCGAGTTCTCCCATGAACGAGTAGATGGTGTGGAGCGACAGGGTGGCCCGCATAAACTCGAGCTCGAGGTCCCGTTTGCGACCCAAGACCTGTTCGAACACCTCGCCCTGGGGTTGCTCGGCCTGGTAGGCCTTGATGAGCCAGATACCATCGAAGCAGGAGGTGATACGTTCGGACAGTTCGGACTTGGTCAGCCGGATCTCCCGGCTGAGGCGCATGAAGCGGCGTTCCCAGCCGTGGTAGATCAGCACGATCAGGACCAGGGGGACGAGCAGGGTCGTGCAAAGCAGGGGATCGAGCCAGAGCATCAAGGGAATCCCCAGGGCGAGGGCGGCGAGTTGCTGGACGATGCGGAAGAGACCGGAAGAGAGGAGCCAGGAGTAGGTGTGCAGGTCGTCGCCGAGCCGGACCACGAGGTCGCCGCTGGGCAGGTGGAGGTAGGTCGAGAGCGACGAAGTGAGGAAGCGCTCGAAGAGGGTACAGCGCAAGCGCTGGGCGAGCTGAACCTTGAGCAGGACCCGGGCGTACTGGAGCAGGGTGTAGGATAGCGCTGCTCCCGCACCTGCCAAAAGTACGAGCAGCGACTGGTTGCGCACCGTTGCCGGGGACAGGCCGCTCGCTGCCGCGTCGATCGCGAACTTGAACAGTAACGGGTACGCCAGGAAGCAGGCGGTGAAGACCACGGTGGCGGCGAGGACGAGAAGAACCTGCCGTCGATGCCCACCGAGCTGCGAGAAGCTCCAGCGGAGGGCGGGATGGAGCGTCCAGCGGCTCATCCGGAAGACCTCGGGAGCGTGTCGAGATAGCGCCGGAAAGGTCCCGGTCGGGAGGAGAGGGTGGAAAAATCCCCTTCCTCGACCACGGTGCCGCGCTCCAGGACGAGGATGCGGTCGACGTCGGTGATGGTCTCCAGGCGATGGGCGATGATGAGGGTCGTGA
>Ga0156395_1042_pt2 | contig 15751 bp, 11 predicted proteins | sample RifOxyA3_FD_108039 | JGI IMG/M metagenome (GOLD analysis project Ga0156395, IMG submission 108039) | Deltaproteobacteria bacterium RIFOXYA12_FULL_61_11 | reverse complement strand
ACTCCAGTTGATCCCCACCTGATCACCCGTCTTCCCTCTTCCCGGGTTCTGCGGGTGAAACCCCGTACCCATTGCGCGGTCGAGGGGTGCGGCCTCCCCGCCGGCCCCAAGGGCCTGTGCGCCTTGCATTCCATCGCCAGGAATGACCTCGCCCCGTCCACCGAGCCACCAGAACCTGTGCAGGACAACCTCGAACCCACCGGGCGATGCAAGGTGTCGGACTGTCCAGCGCCCGCGACCTCGACCCAGGGTTTTTGCGCTGAACACGACGAACTCTGTCGTCTCGGAACTATCGATGACCAGGGCCAACGTCGGGTCCTGCTCCGGACCAGAGAGCAACGCGAGGCCACCCGTCAACGGAGCAAACAGAAGAAACAGCGCACCACCAAGGTCTTCGGGGTCGAAGTCCAGATCGACGAGGAACACTGAGGCGACCTCGGAATCCCTGAGCCTCTTGCATAATAATTAACTGAAATTACATTCATTTACTACTTACGCTGCCTTGCGTTGACAGCGAGGTAGGGCTCGACTACAACCCTCGGTGATCGGTACAAGAACGAGGGGGACGCCATGGTGGCGAGGAGGGGCTTCGAGGACCTACGCGGCATGCTCAGGGGACTTCCGCGCAAGACCGTGGCGTTGGTCAATCCTGCGGGAGAAGAACACCTGCGAGCAGCGCTGCTGTGCCGGGACCAGGATCTTGCCAGGGTGGTGCTGATCGGTCCCCGCAGAGAACTCGAGGCCGGGTTGGAAGCGCTGGGGGTCGGTACTCGAGGCTTGGACTTCGAGGACGTTGCCGAGCCGAGCGCGTGCGCTTCGGCAGGGGTTGCCTTGTGCCGCGAGGGTAAGGCCGACGTCCTCCTCAAAGGGAAGATCCAGACCGGAACCTTACTGCGTGCCGTACTCGACCGCCAGCACGGCCTGCGCGACGAGGGGCTTCTCTCCGATGTCTTGATCTATAGGGATCCTGACCGTGGAGGTCGTATGATCGGTTTGACCGATGGCGGCCTCAACGTCGCGCCTGAGCTCTCGGCCAAGCGCACCATTGTCTCCAACGCGGTCGAAGTAGCCCATTCCTTGGGAATAGACTGTCCCAAGGTAGCCTTGCTCTGTGCTCTCGAGGCGGTCAGCGAGGCCATGCCCTATACTGTCGAAGCCCACGCTCTGGCAGAAGAATTCCGCGTATCGGGTCGAACCGATCTCGTCGTCGAAGGACCGATTTCTCTCGACTGTGCTCTGGATGCGGAGGCCGCAAGCGAGAAGAGCTTCGTATCACCCGTCGCCGGCCAAGCCGACCTCCTGGTTTTTCCGAACATCGAAGCTGCCAACATCGCCGCAAAGATCCTCTTGCATTACCATGCAATGGACTTCGGACATGTTATCGCCGGAGCCCGGGTGCCCATCCTCATCCCCTCGCGCGGGGATCCGGCTGAGGTGCGGATCAATTCCATCCTCCTGGCGTTGGTCCTGGAGGCCTATCATGATCGCTGAGCTCGTGAGGACTCCCCCCCCGTCGACGGTCCGAGTCGTCATCTTCGCAGGAGGAGAATTGGGCGATCCCGAGGCCGTGCTCGACCTCTTGCGCAAGGACGACCTCGTCGTTGCGGCGAACGGTGGGACCAGACACTGCCGTTTGTTGGGCCTGATTCCGTCGGTCCTCGTCGGTGACCTCGACAGTGCCAACGCCGCGGATCTCGACCATGTCGAACGGTACGGCACCACGATCAGCCGCTTCCCGGTGCACAAAGATCGCACCGATCTGGAGCTGGCCCTGGCCTATGCGTGCAGCCTCGAACCTACTGACGTGCTTGTGTTCGGCGCCTTCGGCCTTCGCTGGGACCATACCCTGGCCAATGTCCTGCTCCTCTTGCATCCCGATTTCGCGGGGACCAAGATCGCGCTCTGCGATGGTCAGCAGACTCTCCAGATCGTGCGCGATCAACTCAAGCTTGTCGGGGTCCCCGGGGACCTGCTCTCTCTCCTCCCGCTCAGCGAGGAGGTTCGAGGCGTGAGTGCCTCCGGTCTGGAATATACCCTGCGCAACAGAGTGTTACATCGCGGCACCACCCTCGGCGTCAGCAACCGCTTCACCGGATCGCGGGTCGAGCTCAAGGTGCGTTCCGGGGTAGTGCTGGTGGGTCATGCTCGGGTCGGGGAAAGACCTCGATGCGGATAAGGTAACTTCTCGGGAAGCCCTGGAGCGCGGCGGCCGGGATTTGTGCTGAGCCTTCCAGCCAATCTGCCGGGTTCAGGCCTGGTTGGCCGCATCGACGAGACGTTCGAGTACGGTGAAGGCCGGTAGCGTGCGGTCGGCCTGGGTGGCAAGAAAGCTATCGAGCTTTCCCTGGTCGAGGTCGAGGTAGGCCTCGGCGAGTCTCCGGTGGGCTTCATCGAGCTGCTCGGCGAAGGCCTCGACCCGTTCCTCGTCCAGGGACAGCCGTTCACCCTCGAGCACGAGCAAGCCGCTTTGCAACATCAGGGCGAGGGTCATGTAGGCTTCCTCGACGTAAGGCCGCACCGCCCCCCTGGTCCTGGTTTCCCGCACCAACCGCCTCAAGCTGCCGGCGACCTCGAAGAGTAGGATGTCGGCTAGGTCCCCACGGGGCACTTCCCCCCGCTGCATCCGATCGCGCAACACGGCCAGCCCAGTCCAACTGGCCTTGGCCTCCTCGACCAGGTCCTTGACCAGCTCGTCCGAGGCCGTACCGAGGAACGCAGTGTGCCCGTACTCGTGACCGGCCACGAAATAAGCCTCGGCCTTGAGCGGAGTCACCCTGCGGAGATAGGCTTCGGCGAAGGCGGGACCGAGGAGGCGCTCGGCCAGGCGGAGGGAGATGGCCATGCCCGAGGCGAGGGACTGGAGGTCCAGGGAGATCTTGGTGCCGTGATCGCGACGGACCTCGCTGCGGTTGGGCACGATCTGACCGGCGATGCGGAAGTCGAGATTGGCGCCTCCTTTGTACACCGTAACATACACGTGGGCATGGGTGTGGCGCAGGGCTTCTTGGTATTCGTTGTGGAAGGGGCGGTCGCCGTAATGCCGGCCGAGATACTCCTGCATCGCTTGCTTGGTGCCGTCACAAGCGAGGTTGACCTCCTTCTCGGTGTCGTCAACGAGGAGCAAGCGCAGCTCGGGAACGACCCGTAAACGGCCTGGATCCGAATAGCCGGTCTCCATGGCGTGGCAGGGCTGGAGCCGGCCGGTCACGGCCATCCAGTCGATGTCGACCTGCCGCCAGCGTTCCTCCAGCTTCTTGGGATCGGTCTCGGCCAGAGCCGCTCGGTAGGAAGCGAGATAGGTGAGTAAGACCGGGACCTCGGGATGTTCCCCGCGATGCAATCCGAGTTGGAGCAGGAGGCGATCGAGCAAGCCATCGAGCTTACGGTACTGTTCGGGGAAGGCAAGCGCGTAGGGAACCTGTTTCCACGTCGGTGAGACCTCGCTCAAGCCGACTTGCCCAGTCGGTGAGGTGATTACGGAATAAGCGTTTTCGAGTCCCAGTTCCTTGAGCCTCGCGGTAGCCGAACCCGGTTGGGTTTCTTCCGCGGCGCGGATGGAGCGGCCGAGAGGGCTGTCGCAAACCACGTCGCGCCAGGCGAGGTAGAGCTCGTCGAAGACCGAACAGAGCTTGTTGAAGCTCATACAGAGGAGCTTCTCGTGCAGGTGGAGTTCCAGTCCGGGAACGAACCGGGAGAACAGTTCTTGCTCGAAGGCGAAGCGTTCGTGGAGGAGTTCCAGGACTTCGCGGTAGCGCGGGTGGGTGTCGACGATGCCCGAGAAGTCTCGATCGGAGAGAGCTCGGCGTAGGGCCTCGGGTGTAATCCCCGGCAAGCACGCGTGGAGCTTAGCCGCTCCAGACGAACCGAGAAGCTCGCCGACCTTGTGTTCGATGGCCTTGAATACGGCCGCGGGTTCGATACGCTCGCCTAGGTCGTCGAGGAAGGAGAGGAAAGCCTCGTCATGCTCGAGGGCTGAGAGGAACGAGGCGAAACAGGAGTGGGTAGGCATGGGAACCTCTTGGTTGCGGGTCAATCCGGGTTCAATCACAACCTCGGCTCCCTGTAAAGCGCTCGCTTCGTTCGAACTGGCATTCTCTCCTTTCCTCATGCTAGCTTCCCTTCCGGATGGAGAACGTGGTGATACCAAGGAACATCGTATGCACCAATTTGGATTGGCACTTTCCTCGATCCTACTGGCTCTTCCCTTGCTCATCTCGTGTGCATCCTCAAACACGCAAGAGGAGGAGGGGACTATAGTTCTCGATGTAACGGACGATGGCTCGACCCTACCTGACGCGACGGCTGATACTGGGACAGAACCCGAACCGACAACCGATGAGCAGAACCCCGACGACCCAACGACGGATACTCTTCCCTCGACGGACGCCACCTCGGAGGCCTCGGATGGCAGCGAGGCAACGCTGGACGTGGAGGAACCCGATGCCCCCACGGTGGATACCCCGGCGCTCGTGAACATCCTGCCGGCTTGCCTGACCGTCCCAGCGATTCCCGACGACGGCAAAGACGACACCGCAACGCTGAAGGCAGCCCTGGCCGAGTGCGCCTCGGGGCCGCTGAAGACCCTCTGTTTCCCGGCCGGGGTCCTGCACCTCGGTACTACTACCATTCCTCCGGAGCTCAGCATCGTAGTGAACAAAGGAACCCTGTTCGAGGTCGCGGCAGGCAAGACCCTGACCGTCGCCGGCCCTTTCCAGGCAGGACAATACCAGGTCTTCACCGGCGAGGGGGAGGTGCGCTTCAGTTCCCACCGCGAGGTTCTGGTGGACTGGTTCGGTGCAGCGAACGATGGTTCCCTCGATGCTTCCGCTGCGATCAACCGGGCCATGGCCGCCCTGCCGGGTGAAGGTAATCTGGTTTTCGGCTTCGGCAACTACCTGCTGACCGAAGGTCTCGACCCGATCACCACCACGCGGGTGACTCACGTCCGGGGGCAAGGTGTGGATTCTACGAGGTTGACCTTCGCTCCCTCGACCACCGCCACGCTCTTCACCTTCGAACCAGTCGCGGCTGGTTCCTTGGTATGGAGGAGTAGTCTTCGCGACCTGGCCGTGTACGGCATTGGTGATGCCATCAAGACCGCGATCAGCTTGCTCGAGGTCACCGAGTTCATACTGGAAAACGTCCATGTTAACAATATTGGTGCCACGGACACCGAGAGCATCGGCCTCAAGGTTTATGGCAGGGACTCGACGACGGTCAGGAACGTCAGGATCTATGCTCCGCGGCCATTGGTCATTGCTTTGAGTCCTTACCAGGGCGAGGTCATGGGGATCGATCACTGGTCCTTTACTGATTTTTACCCCCAGAGCCTGAGTCCGACCCACCCCCTCATCGAAGTCGAAGACGGCTGCAACCTGAGCAACGTGACCTTCGATGGCTACCAACCCTGGGTCGGCGGCAACGGCGGTTTCTACTGGGACAGCAGCACCAAACCCACGGGGAACGGCATCAATATCTCGTTCAACAACATCCGCTGGGAACCGGGCGGAGTGATCCCCAACCGGCCCACCTTCTATCTCAAACCCAACTGGCAGGCGCGGCAGATCCTGTTCAACAACATTAATTGCGGCACTTACACCACCGGCTTCTACCTGCGCAACCTCAAATCGGCCACCTTCAATTCGGTCAATGTCAGCGGGCTGATACCAGGATGTCACCCCTATGATCTTGATGGGACCTGCGACAGCATCCTCTTCCAGAACTTCAGCTCGGACCAATATGCCAGTCTACCCCTGGTGGAGGGCCTGACCAAGCTCTTCTCGGCAGGACACACCGAGGTCTACCCACCGGAAACCGAATGGATCAAGTATTACGTCAACGACAACGAGAAATCCGAGAGCAGCAGGTATTTCTCGATCAAGGATCACCGAGTATGGACTGAGATGACGGTCATCGACGGACAGACCGGCGGTGGAGAGGGTTTCACCATCCCCGGTAATCCCTCGGTCCTGGGTATGGCCCAGCTCTTCGTTGCCTACGACGAAGGTACCGGCACCGCGGGTGGAGGCCACTTCCTGATCTCGGGTACTACTCCCGAGGGCACGACCGTGAAATTGAGCGGCACCGAGGACATCGTCGCTACCCGGCAGGCAGGCAAGGTCAGCGTGTTCGTGCAGCAGGGCACGGACTCGATCAGGATCCTCAACGATCTGGGCGAACCCCGCACCTTCTCGATCATTGTCTATTATTCCAGCGAGAGCTTCCCACTGTGACCGGCACCGACAAGGGGTTTCCCGAGAGCGGCGAATAAAAAGGATCCTCTCTGGTCAGGCAGCCGGGTCAGCCCCACTCTCGAGCTTGACCGTCAGTGGCGTACCGACCGGACCACCGTACAGGCTGAGCTGCGGCAACGGCAGTTCGATGCCCTCGGCTTTGAAGGCTTCCTTGATGTCGTAGTGGATGCTGTTCTTGGCCTCGACGAAGTCGTCCTGCAGTACCCAGATACCGAGTTGGAAGTCGATGGAGGAAGCGGCGAAGCAGTCGATCAGGACGAGGGGTTCGGGTTCGTGCAGGCTGTAGGGGTTGCGGTCGGCCACGGTGAGCAGGACGGACTCGACCTTCCGTAGGTCCTCTTTATAGGCCACGGGTACACGCAGGTCGATCCGGCGGATGGGGAACTGCGAGAAGTTCACCACCTCGCTCTTGAGCAGGGTCTCGTTGGGCAGACGAATGTATTTGTTGTCGAACGTGCGGATTTTCACGGAGAGGGTATCGATGGAGAGCACCACGCCCGTGGCTGTACCGACCTTGATCAGGTGACCGACCTGGAACGACTGCTCGGCGATGAGGAACAAGCCGCTGATGACATTCGATATTGAGGTCTGCGAGGCGAACCCGAGGGCCACGCCGACCACACCCGCGGCTCCGAGCAACGGCGCCATGCTGATGCCCGCCTCGTTCAACATGGCCAGCGCCAGGAACACCCAACCACCGTGGAACGCGATCTTGCCGAGGAGCATACCCCAGTGGGGCCGATACCGTCTGGCTACTGCGCGCTCGAGCCAGCGTGAGAGGAGATAGACGGCGGGGAGGCCGAGGACGACCCCGAGGATCAACTTGAGCACGGTCAGGCTGAGGTAGGAGGCCGCGATACCGGTCAACTGTTCCATGATTCCCTTCTAGCGCATGAAGATGTTGAAATGTTTAATAGATGCGAAAGTCCTGGTGACCAGGCCCTTGTTCGGTTCGAGCCGGGGGCGTACGACTTTCAGGGCATGGGGGACTTCGCCGGGAGCCTTGCCTTGGTGGCTGACCGATACGTGGCCCGGATCGCCGTGATAGTGGACCACGGTCGTGTCCGCCCAGATCGCTTGGTCGGTACAGAAGAGCGCGAGCTGATCCATGCGGTGACAGAGTTTGTCGATGACCAGTTCTTCGCCGGCAAGGTTGTGGACCTCGATCGGGAAGAGAGCCTTGTGCGCACCCGGCGTCGCCGGGGGGAGCGCGGTCAGCTCGGCATAGCGCCACAGGCAAGGCTCACCGTCGAAAAAGTCACCGAACCAGGTCCTACCCCAACGCACTTGATCGAGAATGACCAGAGGGCGGCGCCGATCCCCTATCGCCGAGACTTGGACTTGCAGGGGCAGCATGGCATAGAGGCGCGTGTGGAGGTGTGGGCCGAGGTGGAGTGGGGAAGTGGGTTTGATCACGACCGGCAGGTCCGGCAGCATGGGTGAGAAGAGTAAGCTCTGCTCACGCTCTTCGAGTACGAAGGTGTGCCAGGCCCGGTCCGGGGGCGGGGTCGGCTCGGGAGCTTCCGGCAGATACGGAGAACGGTGGGCTTTGGCGAGGATCAGCCTCCCGGCAGAACGGCGTAGCCAGACCGTGAGGTAGGGCAGCTTCCATTCAGTGGTTTCTCCCTCGGCAACCTCGACCCTACCCCAGGGTGGGGGCAACGGGGTCGGATCGAGCAGGAGATCTCGCTGGTCTTTCATCGGTACGTTACTCTTCCTTAAACACCACGGCCCTGGATACCTGGCATATCTTCCCCAGGAAAACAACCGGGAGGAAGAGGTGGAAGTAGTACGATGAATTATTCTGCGGAACCGAGTATCTCGAACAAATTATTCCTTTCGACAAGCCGTTCGTTTTCGTGCAGGGTACTTCCGCCGGGCGGATCGCTCCGGCAGTGGCAGCCTGACTTTGAAGCGGAGGAGTGGAATGGCAGAACAGGACAAGCAACCGGCCAAGCGCGGTTTCCCTCGCGCGTTCTGGTGCCTCAACGGCGTTGAGATGTGGGAACGCTTGGCGTTCTATAACTTGCGAGTCATGGCCCCGATCTACATCATGCAGGCCGACAACCCCGGAGGGCTCCACCTCACCGCAGGCGACAAGGGCACCATTTACGCTTGGTGGGCGGCCTTCCAATCCTTGTTGCCGATCATCACAGGTGGTTACGCCGACCGCTTCGGTTACAAACGCACGCTCAGCTTCGCACTCTCTTTGATGATGCTCGGTTACCTGATGATCGCTTTCCTGCGCGATGTCAGTTTCATCAATAACTATTGGGGGTTCTTCTCCGGCATCCTCGTCCTAGCCACGGGCACGGCCTTCTTCAAACCCAGCATTCAGGGGCTTCTCGCTCACAACATGACCAAGGAGACAGCCTCCATGGGGTGGGGCGTCTTCTACTGGGTGGTCAACATCGGCGCCTTCATCGGCCATTACCTGCCGACCATCCTTCTGACCCTCGGCACCATGCTCCCCGGAGTCCTCGGAGCCCAAGCGCAGTCGCCGGAAGCTTGGCGCAACCTGTTCTGTGCCAGCGCGTTGTTCATCGGCCTGAATCTGCTCATGTTGCTGATCGTCCAGGATATGCCCTCGGGAGCCTCGAAGACCGAAACGCCGTTCCAGGTCCTCAAACGGACCCTGCGCGACGTGCTCGACCCACGGTTACTTGCCTTCTTGGCCATCATGTCCGGCTTCTGGTTGATGATGTTCCAGCTCTGGGACCTCCAACCCAATTTCATCGCCGATTGGGTCGATAGCGGTGGAATTGCGAGACGGCTCGAGATCCTACCCGCCGCGATCTACAAGGTCCTGGTCGAGCAGACCTCCCGCGGCCCGATGATCCCGCAGCAGGTCCTGCTCAGCGCCAATGCCTTCTTCATCATTCTCGGGGTGGTCGGGGTCTCTTGGCTCACCCGGAAGATGCGCGCGTTGGAGTCCATGCTGATCGGTATGGGTCTCGCGACGGTCGGCGTCCTCGTCGCGGGGCTCACCCAGAGCGCCGGGATCATGATCCTGGGCATTTTGTTCTTCTCCCTCGGTGAGATGTGTACCGGGCCCAAGAAAAACGAATACCTCTCGGCGATCGCGCCCGAGGGCAAAAAAGGACTCTATCTCGGCTATGTCAACATCCCGGTCGGTGTCGGCGTGTACTTGGGCTCGGAGATGGCCGGGTACGTGTACGGTCACTTCGGCGAAAAGGCTGTCCTAGCCCTGCGTTATCTGGCAGAGAAGACCCCCTTCGGGCAGGGCAAGGCCTGGAACGGGGACATCACCACCCTCGAAGCAACCCTGGGTGTGTCCCGCATGGAAGCCATGGTCAAGTTCCAGGAAGTGACCGGCCTCGACGCGGTTGCCTCGACCCAACTCCTCTGGGACACCTATTCTCCCCAGTTCTCGGTGTGGCTGCCCTTTGCCGCGATCGGCATAGCGTCGGCGATCGCTCTGGCCGTGTTCGGCCAGTACGCCAAACGCTGGAGCGACATGAACGCCTGAGTCCTGGCCATACAGAAACACTTTGTTCCTACTAACATTGTAGACTGCATCTTGGGTTTACTGAACGAGTTTTGATCAAAGCGGCTTCTCCCCGAAGCGGCTATGTCGTTCAGGAAGTAGCTCGGGGATTGCCTTTCTGAAACCAATGCATAATGTACTGGCTACGTCCCTGAAGAAGAGTCGATCGGGGCAGGATGACCCAGGAGGTGCACCGTGGCAAGAAGTGGAATACTACAGTGGTCGAGTGCTATCGGCGTGATCGCGATGATGGTGTTGGGGAGTTGTGAACGCTCGGAGGATGAGTTGGCCCAACAGCGGGTTGAGCGGGACGGTGCGGTGACCTTCAAGCTCGAGGGGGTGGTCAAGGACGAAGCCGGAGAGCCCATGGCCGGAGCGCGGGTGAGCGTGGACGGGGTCGAGAGTAGCGCTCAGACCGATGCCGGCGGACGCTACGAGATCATGTCACCCTATCCCTTCAGCAACGAGGTCCGGGTGACGGTGAAGAAACCCGGTTTCAGGGGGGTGTCCCGAGCGCTCAAGGCAGCCCCAGGAGATGACGGGGACAAGAAGAATACCAAGGTGACGATTTGCCATCTGCCCTCAGGGGACGAGGACAAGACGGTGACCCTGGAGGTAGCCGATGACGCTGTCCTCCAAGGGCATCTCGATCACGGCGATACCCTGGGAGCCTGCGGCAGCGACCTCGAGGTAGAGGACGTCGAGGTCAGCGAGCGGGTGACCATTGACGCGCTCGATTTCGAGGACCTCGTCGATGGCGCGGCCGTCGATATCTCCTCGGGCTGCAGTGTCAGCCTTCCGGTCAGCGGTTTCGTGGCGCTCGAGAGCAAGCCGAACCGGTTCTTCGAGATCGTCCTGCTGTTGGATGCTTCGGGCAGCATCGAACGGGACGACAGCTTCGCCGCCTCGATCGCAGCGGCCAAGGCGCTGATCGCCAAGTTGGAGAGTAAACACACCAAGATCGGGATCATCCGCTTCGCGACCAACGCCACGGTCGTCCAGCACCCGACCAACAGTTTCGACCTGGTGTTACGGCGGCTCGACGAGCAGGCCGAGCAAGGCCCCGAAGCCTACAAGACCCAGGAAGGTGCTACCAACTACGAGGCGGCTCTGCTCGGGGCCCTGGACGTTCTGAAACCTGCAGAGCGTGGCGCCAACGACAACTATCGCCTGGTCCTCATGTTCTCGGACGGCAAGCCGACCCTTCCCATAGCGCCGGGATTGACCCAAGAACCGGGAGACCTTGAGGCTTCCCTGGCCGCGGCCGAGTTGCTGGCCGAGGCCGGTATCGTGGTACACACCTACAGTGTTGGGGTGCGCGAAGAGGACCTGCGGTTGACCACCCTGGCCAGTATTGCCGACCTGACAGGGGGAGAGTATGTCGTGGTCGCCGATAGCGCCGATCTGACCCAGACTCTGGGTACGGCCTCGTTGGTCGGCATAGGGGCTGCCACGGTCGCCAACAGCAAGGAGGCTCCGACGAGCACTCCGTTGACCCTGGGGCTGGATGGTAGCTTCACCGCCTCGATCACCGTGTACCCGGGCGCACAGACCATCACCCTCACCGCCGAGGACATGAGCGGCGTGGTGACCACGTCCAAGACCTATACCCTCACCGGGGTCCTGCCAGACGGCGCAACCTGCGCGGACTGAGCCGCGTTGGTTCTCGACCTCCTTGCTGTGTGCCTGACCCCGCTGCTAACTATCTGAGCATTCCCAGGTGACTATCCAAGATTCTGGACAAGGATCCATAGAAGGGGATTCTTGTCATGGCTCTCAAAAATGGAAGTAGTAACAATATGAGAACACAAATAAAATTACTATCTAAGTCTGGCCCGATTGCTGCAATCCCAGGTGTCGTATGGTCCAGATTAACTGAGCGAGGATGCTACCATGAAAACAGCTCGGGTTCTCGTTGTCGTTATCCTGGTCGGTCTTATGGGCGGAACTGTAGGGGCAAGTGGACCTGAGGTAGACTACCAGTGCACACTCAACGGTACCGCGGGTATCGAGACCGTGTACAAGGTTGACACTACCTCTGCAGTGGTCGTCTTCAGCAGTGGTGAGACCTATCTGTACAAGAATTGGGGTGCGAGCGGTTATTCCTTGCCCTATTTCTATATCTCAACCAAAGGATTGAGCGAAGCCTACGAACAATACCAACATTGTATGATCTTCGACCCGGAAGCCGATTTCGAGATTGGTGGGGAACCAACCCCGCGTTGTGCGAAGGAGCCCGAGGGTTGGTTGAAATACCAAGCATTGAAAAACTCCATTGATCAACTCGTTGCGAAACGCGTAGATATCACCACCGAAGGCGAAGAGACACCAACGGTGGTCCTGAAATCGTTCCGTGCGGTCAGGCCCCATCGCTTCACCTTGCCGATCGAGGAACGAAAACAAGGAGGGTTCCTCGGCAAGACGACGACCTCTCTCGTCGGAACCTTCGGTATCGGCAACGAGAAAGATATGTATGCCATCGATACCAGGACAGAGGTTCCGTGCCAGATCCTGAAGACATTGCCGGAACCGATCGAACACATGGTGAAGAAAGCTGTCGAGTTCTTGGGCAGTGGCCATACCAAGGTCGCCGTCGAGGACCTGGAGGCTACGGTCGAGACCTTCTGGGCTGTGGTGCGTACCACGACCAAGTGAGTTCGTCTGCCCCCCTCTCTTCTCTATTCGGGAATAACCACAATCGGTTTGACAGGCTGGGTACTGGAGGAAAAAGGCTTCAGGCTGCCTTGGCCTTGTGCTTGACCATGGCGAGCTGGATCCTGTCGAGGATGCCGTGGGCGGCGATACGTCCGCAGGCCCCGCGGCCGTCCGAGGCAGGTACGCAGGTGCGGAAACACCACGGAGTGCGGTTGCGGGTAAGAGGGCAGCCGAGAAAGGTGTAGTCGCGCAGGCCTCGGTGGTGACGAACGATGCGTGGGGTACCGGCCATAAAACCTCCTCGTCGTTGGGTTCCTCGTGAGCAGACCCCGGGTCGTCGGATCCGAGGCGCATCGTCAACCGATAAACGGCGTCATGGGGCTGTCAAGTCCTGAGAGGGTCGAATTATTGAGTAGTCCGAAGGGAGAAACCCTGAGAGGGTAACTCCCGACAGCGGTGGTCTTTCCGACGTTCCAATTGTAGTTCGTTCTCGTCGCATCAGGATTCTCGTTCCCCCAGTGGTAGGTCCGACCGTCGCTTCCTCATGCTGGCTCTACGGGCTGACGGCTTCCTGCCCACTATGGGTTTGTGATTGCATACACCATATCGCCCACGAACCGCTTGAACGACTCGTTCTCGACGAACTGTTTGTAGACCTGCGTGTCGTCTGTCAGCAGGTGCTGCATCACCTTGGCCAGCGCCTGGTCGTGCGCCATGCGCGCGGTGTGCGGGGTGTTCTCCTTCGCATTCCGGTAGGCCGTGTCGGCGGCGACCTTCGGCGCGATGTCGTCGCGGATACGTTTGGCCACCCGGTCGGTGTCGGTGAACAGGGTGCCGAAGCGCTCGTTGAACGTCTTGAGGATGTTGCTCAAGCGATCCAACTCGGGTTCGCTCTTCCGCCCGCCAGCGTCCGTCGGCACCGGCTCGATCTCCGCATTGTCGTCGGCCAGCGCGATCTTCATTGTCGCCTTCTTCTCGACGCGGTAGCTGTCCATGTCGATGGCTTCGAGGATGCCCTTCGCAAGATCCTCCTCCTGCGGTGCCGGCAGCTTGGGCGTCAACAGGTTCAGCAGGATCGACAGCTTCTCCCACTCGGCGTTATTGTAGGGAATCACCGATGAGAGGAAGCTGTAGGTGCGGCAGAACACCTTGGCCTTGCCCTTGAAGTCCACCTGGCCGTCCTCGTCGAGCTGGTTCACATAGACCGCCACACAGGCATCGAGGATCGGATCAAGCTGGTCGCGCTCGGCATCGCCGAGAAACAACGCCACCACCCGCTGCACCTGCTCCGGCGAATACACCTGGGCCGCATCGAGCGCAGCCTTGAGGTCGTGCAGCTTGTTCGGGTCGGTCTCTTCGGCGAGCAGCGTCGTGCGGTAGTAGTCCTGGAAGGCGAAGGTGATGGCCTCGCTATTGTTCTGAAAGTCGAGCACGAAGCAGTCGTGCTTTTGCGGGTGCGCACGGTTGAGCCGCGACAGCGTCTGCACCGCTTTGATGCCCGAGAGCGGCTTGTCCACGTACATCGTGTGCAGCAGCGGCTCATCATAGCCGGTCTGGTACTTGTCGGCGCAGATCAGGAAACGGTACGGGTCGGTCTGGATCTTCCCGGCGATGTCGCCGCTCGAAAATCCGTTGAGTGAGGTCTCGCTGACCTTCCCGCCGCCGTAGTCGTGCTCGCCCGAGAACGCAACGATCGCCTGATATGGGCTCTTGCGCTCCACAAGATACGTCTTGAACGCGTGGTAGTACTGAATCGCCCGCTCGATGCCGCTCGTGACCACCATCGCCCGCGCCTGCCCGCCGATCTTGCCGGCGGCCATCACCTGCTCGTGAAAGTGGTCCACCATGATCTCGACCTTGAGCCGGATCGCGTGGTCGTGACTCTCCACATACCGGCGAAGCTTCTTCTTCGCCTTTTTGGTGTCGAACTCTGGGTCGTCGTCGGTCTTCTTGACCAACTTGTAATAGCTGTCCACCGGCGTGTAGGTTTTGAGCACGTCGAGGATGAAGCCTTCCTCGACCGCCTGCTTCATGGTGTAGCTGTGGAAGGGCCGGTGTTTGACCTTTCCGAAGGCGTCGGGAGGCAACGGCTCGCCGAACATCTCCAGGGTCTTGTTCTTGGGCGTGGCGGTGAAGGCGAAGTAGCTGGCGTTGGTCAGCATCTTGCGGGCCGCCATGCGTCTGGCGAGCGCCTCGTTCACCGTGTCTTCGGGGTCGAGTCCGTCCTCGTCACCCGCAACCGGAGCACCGAGCGCCTGGCTCATCGCCGCCGAGGTCTTGCCGCCTTGGCTCGAGTGCGCCTCGTCGATGATGATGGCAAAGGTCTTGCCGCTCTCGGTTGCGAGCTCGTCGAGGATGAAGGGGAACTTTTGCACCGTCGAAACGATGATCTTCTTGCCCTCCTCAATGAAACGGCGCAGGTCGCCGGAACGCTCGGCGTGGCCCACTGTCGCGCCAACCTGCATGAATTGCTTGATGGTCATCTGGATCTGATCGTCGAGCAGGCGCCGGTCGGTCACCACGATGACCGAGTCGAAGACCTCCTTGTCGTCCCGCTTCAGGCCGATGAGCTGGTGCGCGAGCCAGGCGATGGAGTTCGACTTGCCGCTGCCCGCAGAGTGCTGGATGAGGTAGCGCCTACCCGCACCGTGCGCGCGCACATCGTCCAGGGCCTGGCGCACGACCCCGAGCTGGTGGTAGCGCGGCCACACTTGCTTGCGCTTCTTCTTGCCATTGCGCGGATCCTTCTCCTCAACGATCTGCGCGTAGTTCTCGAGGATGTTGGTCAGCCCCGCCGGCGTAAGCACCTCTTTCCAGAGGTAATCGGTCTTGAGGCCGCCCCCATGAGGACCAACGTTGGGCGGGTTGCCCGCGCCGTCGTTGTGCCCCTTGTTGAACGGCAGAAACCACGAGCCCTTGCCGCGCAATTCGGTGCACATCCGTACCTCGCTGTCGTCCACCGCGAAGTGCACCACGCAGCGGCCGAACTCGAATAGTCGCTCGCGCGGGTCGCGGTCGCGCTTGTACTGCTGCACGGCGTCCTCGACCGTCTGCTTGGTGAGGCTGTTCTTCAGCTCGAAAGTGGCGATGGGCAGGCCGTTGATGAACAGACCCAGGTCGAGCGCGCGGCGCGTCTCGTCCATGCTGTAGGCGAGCTGGCGCGTGATCGAGAAGCGATTCTGGGCGTGCAGCGCTTCGGCCTTGGCATTGCCCTTTGAGGCCGTGCCGTAGAACAGGTCGAAATGCAGCGGCCCGTGCTCCACGCCCTTGCGCAGCACATCGATGACGCCACGTTTCCCGATATCGCCCGAGAGGCGGGCCAGGAACTTAAGGC
>Ga0156395_1058_pt1 | contig 15915 bp, 14 predicted proteins | sample RifOxyA3_FD_108039 | JGI IMG/M metagenome (GOLD analysis project Ga0156395, IMG submission 108039) | Deltaproteobacteria bacterium RIFOXYA12_FULL_61_11 | reverse complement strand
GGCGTGCGGATCCTCGAGGTGAAGCTGCTCGAGGTTACTCTGCAGAGCGAGGTCGAGGTCCACAACCTCGACGACCGAGATGCCCATATCGAGAAGATCCACTATCAGATCGAGGTTGAAGGTACGGAATCCAAAGAGGAAACGCTCGAGCGCCGGATCGAACTTCTCTCCGGCACCACCGTGGTCATCCCGCTCCTGGTGACCTTGCCCCTCCTCTCCAGCCTCCGCTTCCTGCTCTTCGACACCGTCGAGTACCGTATCTGGGGGCGTTTCTGGGCCGAGACCCCGCTCGGCTTGCTCGACTTCCCGCTCGACGTGCAGGGAGAGTATGATTTGGACGGTCGGGAGCTGCTCGACGAGGCTGCTCGCACTGCGCGAAAGCTTTGAGCAGAGGTCGGTGCGCCTGCCGGGATCATTGCAGCCCGGCAGCCCAACGTGCAGGATGATCTTCATTAAACCAGATGGTTAAGTCCTGTTTTTCTTGGCTTGAATCTTGATTGGTCGGCCTCACGCGCGAGGATCAAGGCGCCCAGGAATTCTTGGTGAGGAGGAGATTGCTGATGATGATACACCCCACTCGCTCGAGCATGCTGCTGATCGGTTCTTGGTGTTTTCTCTTGTCGATTGTCGCGGCGAGTGCCGATGACAAAACCACGGCCCAACCCGGAGCATCGTTGTTGGACTCCCCCGTGCCGACCATGGTCCAGATTCTCGAAATGGCCGCCATGACGGAGGCAAACCAGGGTCTGGTCAAGTTGGATGACGTGGTGACCAAGGAGAGCGTTGATCTGGTGCTCGCCTACATGACCGCCCACCAGGAGATGTTCAAGAGAACCTTCAAGGCCATCCAACAATACGGAATGCAAGAGCAACGTGCTGCGCGCGCGGCCCAAGCCGAATTGCAGGCACTGTTACCCAAACTCGAGGCCGAGGGGAAGAAATTGGACGAGGCCCAGCAACAAACGGCGATCGCTCATCTTACCGCAAAGAAGATGAATGAGTTAGGAGCACCTCCCGAGTACGAATTTCCAGTGGGCAAGGTAAAGCTCACTATGCAAGATGGGGATTGTGGCCAACCTCAGTACATGCTCGCCCCGATCATGACTCTGGAGATCGACTCCCCTGGTGGCAGTATCCAGGACGGGATGCGCCTCATTAACAAGATGCATGACCTGCAGAAACAGGGGGTGCTGATCAAGACCGTGTGCGTCGGTCAATGCGCGAGCATGGGAGCGGCCATTCTGGCGGCAGGCAGCAAGGGGTTGCGCGAGGCAAAACCCCTGAGCAGGATCATGCTGCACTCGGCGGCCTATGGCCTCCAGGGGAAGACCTCGGACATCCTCGGGAGTATCAGCACCTTGGAAGACTGGCTGGACGAATTTTACAAATTGATCGCCTCGTATACCGACCTCTCGGCCGAGACCTTGCTCGAGTTCTTCGGTGAAGATGATGTCTGGTTGGAGCCCAAGTACGCGGCGGCCATTGGCTTGATCGACATTTTCGATGGTTCTCCAGCGGACAAGGAAAAACTCTTGGCTGAGATCGACTCCCTCCCCGGCAACACTCCCGAGGCAATTAAACGCGAGATTCGCGAACTCAGGAAGAAGGCTGCTGCCTTGTCCGAGCAACTGACCGTGTGCCGGATCAAGAAGGCCAGGGAATCCGCGAAAAGCGGAAGCTGAAAACCCCCGCACCCTCACTGCCACCAGGACCTTCTGAACTCGATGAGGTGTTCCTGTAAGGTCTACAGTAGGAAAGTGCCGAGAAGAGAATGGTTTTCCTGCTCGACCACGGAGGTTCCTGCTGAAACGACCACCTTGGTCGTAATCACTGCCAGGTAGAAGACCAGGGCCGAGGAATACGCCCACAGCAGGAAGACGATCAGGGATCCGGCGGCGCCGTAAAGCGAGCCGACCAGCCCGTGGAGCAGGTACAGGCCAAGCAGGGTCCGGCCCAGTGAGAAGAGGAGCGCCCCGAGCAGTGCGCCCAGGAAGGTCTGGCGCCACGACACCCGCACCGGGGGCAAGAACCGCAGCAACGCGCTGAAAAAAAACGCCACCATGGCGAGGTCGAGGAGATCGAGCAGGCCGAGCCACACGGTCTCGAGCTGTGGGAGAGACGCAGGGTACAGCCTCTTGGCCAGGGCCAGGAGACTCTCGAGCAGGAATGTTGTTGCCAGGAAGAGGCCGGCGCCGATCAAGGTCAGGAGCGAGGTGATTCGGGCGCGTAGGAGTTTTTTGATCCCCCGGCCTTGGGCGCCGTCCGTCATGATTGAGGCAACCCCGCTCTGTAACTCGACGAACACCGTGCTGGCCCCGACGATCATGGCCAGGAAGCCGAGCAGGGTGGGGAGCAGTCCGAAGCCGGGATCGATCACGCTGTCGAGCAACCGTTCGACGAGCGCGGCGGCCTCGTCGCCGACCCAATAACTGAAGCGCTTGGTCAACGCTGCCTGCACGGCTTCCCCGCGGACGAGCAGACCGGCGGTGGCGGCGAAGATGATCAAGAGGGGAGCCAGGGACAGCACGGTATAGAACGCCAGCGCCGCGGCTAGCCTGGGCACGGGGTGGCGAGTCCACTCCTCGAGGATCGCACGGGTCAAGGAGGAGATATGCTCGAGCCTTTTCATGGGCGCATCCTAGCCGGGGCTGGGGCAGGGGGTCAAGCAGACCTCACACAAACGCTGCTTGCACTATCAAAATCTTGGCTGATGACAGGGCGAAAGCCGAACTCTTTTTCCGGGTCATGTAACTCAAGACCCGGTTCCAGCGTTGTAGTAGGGTAAGGACGAGAGACGTGATGAGGTCGAGCAAATATGACCGAGAGGTTGCCGACACTCGAGGAGGCCTTCCTCGAACACCACCGGGCGGTCTTCAACCTGGCTTGGCACTGCGTCGGGGACCGTTCGGACGCGGAAGACCTGACCCAAGAAGTTTTTCTTCGGTACGCCGAACGGCGGGGTTCTCTCACCCTCGACCTGCAATTGAAGGCGTGGTTGTACCGGGTCGCCGTCAATCGCTGTATCGACCGGAAGCGACGCTTCGCGCGTTCCCTGGCCAAGCTCGCTCGCTGGAAAGACCAACGAGAAGTCGAGCGGGCCGGCGAACGCGGGTTTCCCGGTGAGACCACGCTCTTGGCCCGAGAGGTCCTGGCCACCTTCGATGCGACGACCCGGGTCTTGATCGTCCTCAAGTATGTGGAAGAACTGGAGTACCAGGAAATCGCCGAGCTCACGGGGATATCCGTCACCGCCTTGAAGGTGCGGCTGCACCGGGCGCTGGAGCGAGTACGACAACGGAGGAACCTCGAAGAGGAGCCTGAGCATGGACGAGCGTGAGTTGGAAGCATTGTTGCGACAATCTCGCGAAGAGGTGCAGGCGACCTGGAACGGGGGAGCGAAGCTCTGGGCTCGTCTGGAGGAAGCGAGGCGGGTGCCGGCTCCCCGTTATCGGTTCGCGCTGGGTTTTGGCCTGGCAGCGGCCGTCCTGGTCCTGGCCTTCGTCGCCGTCCTGAGGAGCGAAGGCGAGCGAGGAGTTCGGGTGGCCGAACCACCGTCGAACGCGGTTGCCGAGGTCGCCCTGAGAGTCCAGGACGAAACCGTGCTCGAGATGTTGCTCGTGCTCGGAGCTGCGACCGGACTCGACGAATTCCCTCTTGAAGAAGAAGCAGACGCTCTGGACGCCGTGGATCCGCTCGAACGTTTCCTCGGTTTCTATGAGGCTTTGTGACCACACGTGCCGAGGCACCAAAGGAAGGGAGGTTTGCCATGAAGACGATCGTTGTGGGACTCTTCGCGTTGATCTTCGCCTTGCCACTCGAGGCCAGGGGCAAGATGGGGAAGAATGATGGCAGAGGGTTCGGTGAAGGCCGGGGTGGCCCGCGCCGGGCTATGCTGTTCAAGGACCTCGACCTGACCCCAGAGCAAGTCACGGCCTTGACCGGGTTGCGTCAAACCCACCAGGCGACCATGCTCGAACTGCGGACCCGCGTCTCGAGCACCAGGTTGGCCCTGCGCGATGCCCTGACCTCGCCGACGATGGCCCAGGCGAAGGTCGATGCCCTGGTCGAGCAGCTCTCCGGTTTGCACAAAGAGCTGCTACAAAGGAGGGTTGCCTTTGTGCTCGCCTTGCGCAAGGTGCTCACCGCCGAGCAGCTCGCCAAGCTCGACCTCGAGGCGCTCTGGCCGGGCGGTCCCGGGGGGATGGGTGATACGACCGGCTTTGGTGGCATTGGCCCTGTAGAGGAACCGTGATTCCAGCACGGAACAACCCCGCGGCCTCGCTGATGTGCCGTTGAGGTGTTCCAAGCCTAAACAGTATCGCAAATCTTCGAAGCCCCATGGACAGCGCCCCAACCCCGTGGAATACTTCCGCTCACGGGCTGTGTTCACGGCAACAGTCACACGGAGGGATGGGCGATGGTCCTGCGAAAGGTTCCAAGGACCCCACCGGCCGGAGTCCTTCTCCTAACACTAATCCTCGATGCAATGCTCCTCGCTGGCTGGGGATGCGACGATCGGACGACTGTCTCGAACGGAACGTCCGGACCTGCACCGACGGCCTCCGGAAGCGCGCTTCCCACTTAGCCTACTGGGCCGCAGGGGACGATCGATCCGTCCTCACCGGCCCTCGCGTCAGAACCCGCGGCACCCATTGTCACGCCAGAGCAACAGGGGGCTTCGTCGGTCGGAACCACCACAGCCATGGGTACTGCGGCTGCCCCTGCCCAAGAGACGACCACCGACCCCAGGCTGCCGGATACTCCTCCAACCGACATCTTGTCGCTTCCCGGGGAAACACCTTCGCCCCCTCCCGAGCAACCCCCGACGGCACCGTCCTGCGGTTGTACTGGCTGCTCCGGAAGCTGCCGAAGCAGTAAATGTTCGCGCACGAAGGCTAGATAATGCCCCTTGAGGAGGAGTTCGGTCAACAATACGTAAGCCGCCCGTCGTCTCTCTTGCGGCGCGGCGTACTTGGCGCGGACGATCTCCCTCAGGAGCATTTCTGGTGCCTCGAAATGGATGATCGCGTTCCGGAGAAACGGGTCGACAATGAGTGATCTCTCACGGAAGGCCAGAGCAAGGGCTTTGTCTTTTTTATAGTTCAAGGCCAAAGCCAATTGCAGTGTCTCGCTCTGTAAGGGTTGCATCCTTGGTTCACGTAACCACCGTTCCCAATATTCCCGGGCCAGACGGTAATCCTTGGCTTCGTAGGCTAGACCGCGAAGTACGTGCCCGCTGAAGGTGGTTGTATCGTTACCCGGTCTTTCGACGAGCTTCACAGCCTCGAGCGTGGCAGTCGGATTTCTCAGGATAAAGTGGTGGTACGCGGCGAGTAAGTAGGAGTATATCTGTTCGTGCCCGGCGAAAGCCTCGCGCTGTGCTGTCAATTCAGCCAATTGCAGCGGTTCAGCAGTATCGCGCCGCATTCGGTAGAGGTCGTCTACGGCCAGTGGCAGCCAGAACCGGAGCAAAACCGGTTTCTGATGCGTAGGCAAATATCTCAGGATCTCCCTGGCGAAACCCAATACAGTAAGGTTGCATAGCGGAGAATCGAGGTGCTCGAATAACCAGCGGTACTCGTCTATCAGTGCCGAGTAGTCCTTGCTCAAGACGAAGCAGCGGCGCAGGAACCCTCGAGCCGAGGCAGCATAGAGCCCCTTCGGGTAGAGACGTAGGTAATTCTCGATCTCCAATTTTGCCGCACGGACCAAGGCATGATCAACAGCGTCGGCTATCCAGATGATCGGTGAATAACCTGAAGCATCGGCGAGCAGCAAGGTTGTCCGCGCAGCCATGTAATGAGCAGTTTCCCGAACCCAGTCCTGCACACACGCTTTGAGTCCATCGAATTGGTCTTTAGCCTCGCCATACCGACCCTGGTAAAAGGAAAGCGCAGCACGAACGTAGGTATGAAAGCACGTTCCGGCTGGTGTACCTAGGTACCGGTGATATTCACCCTCGAACTGGGTTGAAGTGGTTTGATCTTGCTCGTGCAGGGTGAAAAGATACTGTTCCAGGTTACGTCGCTCAGCGAGGAGCAGCTCGCGCTCAGCCTGCGGAATATTCTGCTCGGCCTCGAGTGCTCTTTGGTAGGCAGTCAGACCATTGCCCAAGGTGATCCAACGCGTACCCTCGCCCCCCTCGTAGCCCGATGCGGTCTTCAAGGCAGTGTCAGCATTGATATCCTTACCATGGAAAAAATATTCATTGAAAGCATGTGCGTGAAACGGAACTCTTCCGTATTCGTATTCTACCCACATCCCGGGATTGTCCGGCCATCCCCATGGATTGTAATTATCCATGGGCCTTGGCTGGAGACTTGCCAAACCTTGGTCGATCAGGAGCAGGCGCAGGTTAACCCCGCGGTCGTTGTAGGGTGAGAGATAGGGTACATTGCTGCAAGGGTCGGCGGCAGCTTGCTCCACCGACCAGACCGGGTGGCACCAACAATCGCTGTATACTTCTGGGCAACCACAGGCCAGTGCCGCAGAGGTGCTGAGGCCGAGCACTCCCGCCAGCAGGACTACCAGTTGCGATCTCGCCATCTTTCCGACCTCAATGATCAGTATCGTAGGGTGCAACCCCATGACGGGTCTCAGCCAGCATGGCCTCGATACGTCGATCTTTCTCCGCCCAGTGCGCACGCAGCCAGTGTTGAAAATCGCGGCGGTAATCCAGGTCGTCGCGGTAGGAACGCGTGCCGATCCAAGAAGGGGTCTCGAGGCGCCGCAGATCGACCACCACCCTCCTGCAACGGCCCGAGAGGAAACCCCAGAAGCTGGGTTCACCGTCGGGGTACACGATGGTCAGGTCCAGCACGGTGTCGAGAAGCGTGCCCATGGATTCGAACACGAAGGCAATGCCCCCGGCCTTGGGTTTCAAGAGGTGGTGGTAGGGGGGTTGCTGGCGACGGTAATTTTCCGCGGTTTTTCGGGTGCCTTCAACGAAGTTGAACACCGTGGTCGGGACCTCGACGAAATGACGGCACGCCCTGCGGGTCTCTTCGAGATCCCGGCCGGCCAGTTCGGGATGGGCGGTCAGCACCGACCGGTTGTAACGGTGCATGACCGGGAAATCGAGCAGGGCGGCGGCGGTGCCGAAGAGGGGCAGGTAGAGCAATTCCTTCTTCATGAACCCCTTGGGCAGCGGAATACGGCCGCACAGGACCTGGTAAAGGACAATGGCGTCCCACCAGGTCTGATGGTTGCTGAGCACCAGGTACCAGGCGTTACGGACCAGGGGTTCCGAACAGCGGAATTCCAGGCTCATGGCCAGGAACACCTTCACGATGAGGCCGTTGCAGGCGTTCCAGGCCTCCGCGTGAGCGGTCAGGGTACGAGTGAAGAAACGGCGCCAACCGGCCTGGGGCAATAGGTATTTGACCAGGGCGAAGAGGTGGAGACTGGCAGCCAGGGCAAGCGTACAAACGATGATCAGGAGATAGGCGAGACCGCCGCGTAGCCAGGACGGCAGGAATACCAGCATCGTCACTGCTCCGGAGGGAAGAGCGTCGCGGATCACGGTGACTCGCGATCCTCCCCACGATAGCGGATTGCTCCGGGGTTGAGCAAGCGCGAGTGACCTGCGAGGGCCGGCGTGGTACACTGCCCGGTGTATGAACCCGCACGGCAACCATAGGTCGATCCGTCGGTCTCCGTGGTGGGGGCCGCTCCTGGTCCTGAGCTTGAGTGCCCTCTCTTGCGGCCCGGAGATCGAACTCGAGGAAGACGGAGACTGGGGGCAGAGCGTCCCGCTCACCATGCCTTCCAAACCCACCGGCAGTGAACAGGGGGGTGCCTCGGGCGATCCCCTTCGGCCCGACCGGCCCGCGCCAGACGGCAGTCTGCCCGCTGTTTCGTCGACGAGCTTGCTCGGTTGGGTCGGGACGACCTGCGCGGGGGATGTGGGTTGCGGTTTCGCCGAGGCCCGTTGCTTGCTCGAAACCGAGGGGTTCCCCGGGGGTATGTGCTCTCGGCCTTGTCAGGATAGTTGCCCGGACCCTGCCGGTGAAGGTTCGACCGCTGCCGAGTGTGTCGATGGCACCGACTTCAGTCCCCTGGACGGCGGGGTGTGTCTGCAGGCCTGTGACCAGAGTCTGTATCCCGGCACCGGGTGTAGGGCCGGTTATGAGTGCATTGAGCGTAAACATCTGAAGGACCAGCAACGGATGGTCTCGGTGTGCCTCCCCGAGGGGGCCGTCGAGGACGAGCCTCCGCCTCCTCCGCCCGAACCTCCCCGGGTGAACTGTCTCGACGATTCAAAACCCTATGCCGATGGGAACTATTCCTGCTTCGACTGGCGCAGCAAGCGCGCCGAGGCCTGGAGGCCGATCCTCGAGTTGTACTTCAAGGCGGCCGACATGAATTGGGCGATCAAGGTCATGAACTGCGAGAGCGGGGGTAACCCGGACGCAAAGAACAAGAGTTCCGGCGCTTCCGGCCTCTTCCAACACATGCCGCAGTACTGGGCCGGTCGAGCGAAAGCCGCGGGGTTCGAGGGCGCCAGCATCTTCGATCCCGAGGCGAATATTGCTGCCTCGGCCTACCTCTATTATCACGGCGGCCCAGGCCACTGGTCGTGCAAGGCGTTCTATTTCCTCTTCTTCGACCCGTGGTGGTAAGGTGTGGGGCGGTTTTCCCGGAAAAGATCGACTTCGTGTGCCTTGCATGGTGGGGACTCGGATCTTCAGCGAAGGGCGTAGAGGGTCCCGTTCCGAGAAGCGATGAAGAGGGTAGTTCCCTCGAGGATCGGACGGGCGAGGATCGCCGCACCGGTGGGGTAACTCCAACGCAGGGTTCCGTCGCGAACGTCATGGGCCGAGACCACCCCGTCGGTTCGGCCGAGGATGAGCAGGTCGGCGGCGAAGAGCGGAGGTACGCTGACCGGCGCCTCGAGGTTTTGTTGCCAGAGAAGTTTTCCATCCGCTCGTGCAAGGAAGGACACGATTCTGCCCTGAGCGGCGACCACGCCGGGGTGGCCGTGGGCGAGGGCCCCGATCGCTTCGCCCTCGAGCGCCGAGGTCCAGCAGCGACCTCCGTTGTTCAGCACGAAACAGTGGAGGTTCCCCTCGCGGGTTGCGACGATGCCGCGGTCGGCGAAGATCGCTGGCGGCAGCGAAGGATCGGCGCTCAGGTCTTGGAGCCAGAGAGGTGTGCCCGTTGTTGCGGAGAAGGCCCGGACTTGCTCTCCGGCGGTGATCCCGAACAAGAGGCCCCGTCCTTCAGCTAGGGGACCGAGGAGGGAGGTGCCGAGGGCGGTACTCCAGAGGCGTGTGCCGTGGCGGGGGTCGAGAGCCACGAGTCCGTCAGGCCGGAGGATCAGGAAACGGTTCAACGCGGCGGTGACGGCAGGAGGGGAAACCCTGTCCTTCGCCGGGAGCAACCATCGGCGGGTCCCCTTGGTGAGGTCGAGGGCCTCGAGACCGGCGGAGGTCGAGAGCAGCAGCACGTCTTCGACCTGGGCCGGTGCTCCGACCGGAGGGGACACGAGGTCGTGGTGCCACGAGATCGCACCGCGGGCGAGGTCTATTCCGACCAAGGCCAGCGGATTGCGTGAGCCGGCCACCAGCACTGCCCGGTCACCGTGGAGCATCGGCGGGTGGGAGAGTGGCCTGCCGACCTCGTGCCGCCAACGCTGGGCCGCGGTGTCGAGCTCCAGGGCAATCAGACTGCCTGAGGAAGTGACGACGAAGGCCTGATCCTCGCCCAGGGCAGGGGGGGCCGCAGCCGTGGGTGCGAAGGGGCTCGTCCAGAGGAGCCGACCGCTGCGACGGTGCCAGGCCGCCAGATGGCCGGTGGGGTCGGAGGTCAGTATGAGTCGGTCGTGGAGGACCAGGTCAGCCCCGCGGGAGGCAAGGGGGAGGGACCAAACGGGTTTCTCGCCCTCGGGTCCCAAGGAGAAGAGGAGGCCGGCACAACGCACCAGCACCGCGGCTTCGGTCCGTCGCGGAGCCTCGGTCGGTCGGCAGTCGAGTTGGCGCTCGGAGCGCAGTTCGCCGGTGGCCGGATCGAGACTGCGGAGCTTGGTTCCCGTGGCCAAGAGGATGTCGTCCCTGCCGAGCGAGGCATGGGCCTCGGTATCGGGGAGCTGATGTTGCCAGAGGTCGAAACCGGTCGTCAGTTCGATCGCGAGGAACCGAGTAGGGGTCCGCACCAGGACCAACCGATCCTCTATGCCCTCGAGCCGCAGCACGGGGTCCCGGGATTGATACGTCCAGGGAGAGGTCCCAGAGCTGAGGTCGATCAGGCTGACGTGCTGTCCCCAGGCGAAGACGAGTCTCTGGCCCCGCAAGAGGGGTGGGGTGCGCACCGGCTCTGGGGAGGCAAAGAAGACAGGGCGTTGCGGTGCATGGACGTCGAGGAGGAACACTCCGTTGGCTGTGCCGTAGGTCAGCCGAGCTTCCTCGCAGACCAGGGAGGACAGGATCGGGAGCGTGGGCTGGTGATGCCAGAGGACGGTGCCGGTGACCGGATCGAGGGCCTCGAGTTCCCCGCGTTCGTCGAGCAGGACGAGGTGATCTTTGCAGAGCACTGCTCCGGGTTCTATCCCTCCGGGTACTTCGAGGGACCATTGAAGTTCCCCGCCGAGGAGCGGAGCGGGAACGTTGGGAAGGGGGGATAGCGGCCAGATCGTCGGCGAGTGGCTGCAGCAGAGCGCGCACAGAAGCGCTATCCACGATGCCAACTGCAGCAGGGTTTTCATCGGCAAGGTCAAGGAAGGGGACGAGGTATGACCGAGACAGGCGGGGAGGTCACGGCGTCCGAAGGTTCGGGTCAGCGGCAGGCCGAAGCCCCGATACCCTTTTTCAGGCAGCGCGTGCACACGGTCAACTTCTGCGGACCGTGGTCGGTGTCGACCCGGGTGGTTTGCAGGTTCGGCAGGAACACCTTCTGAGTTTTATTGTGGGCGTGGCTGACGTTGTGGCCGTATTGCAAGCCCTTGCCGCACAGATCGCATTTTCTGGACATGGTCCACCTCATCGAAACCGAACCGCCGCTGTATAGCAGAGGCGGGGGTGGGGATGCAATCCTTTTCTTCGGCGTTCTCGGCTGTGGCGAGGGAGTGTTGGTCAGGGGGTGAAGGTCCTGCCGGTGGGGAAGAGAGAGAGACGGTGGGCCACCTCGCGCCCGTCGGCCGAGAGGATGGTGATTTCGTTGTCGCCCTGGTGCAGGACGACCAGCCGGTCGCTGGCCTCGTGGTGGAGGAGGAGCTTGGGCCTGCGTTTGAAGACGACCCGGTCGAGGGCCAAGGTCACGGGTTCTAGCAGGAGGAGGAAGGGCCGATCCCCTTGCAGGAAGGCCACGCTCCCCCCGGCCGTGGTGCAGAGGTCCTCGGGGGGAAGAGTGAGGGTGACCTCGGTGCTCTCGCGACTCGTGGGATCGATCACGGTCAGGGCCTGGCCCGAGAGCCCCGAACCGGTACGAGAGAGATGCACTACGATCGGACTCGTCGGCGTTGGGAGGAGGGCGTTGCCGATGGTGCCGGAGAGTCGGGTGAGGAGTCGGACGTGGTGGGAGAGGAGGTCCAGGGACTGGAGCCGGCTATCGGTGGCCGACCACAGGTAGACGGTGTCGTTGTCGGCGGGTAGGGCACTGGAGGCAGGGGCTTTGAGCTCAATCTCTGATAAGCCCGGTTCGGGCTGGCCCGTCGCGGGGGTGGAGAGGTCCAGGAGGGAGAGCGTGGGAGGTCCCAAGGGGGCGGCATAGAGCATCAGGAAGGTGTGGGGTCGTGGGAGGGCCTGGATCGAGCTGGGGAGCTTGGACAGAGAGATGATGGCGATGCGGAAGTCGCTCGCCGGGTCGAGGTCGACCAGGTAGAGATCCGTGCTGTTCGCGGTGTGGAAGAGGAGGTAGCGATCGTCCTCGGCGAGGAAGAGTTCGTTCAGGACCAGGCCGTTACTGTCGCTGGGGACCAGGCGCTTGCGGCCGAGCACGGTCCCAGCGGCGAGATCGCACAGGACCAGCTCGCGCTCTGAGAACGCCAGCAGGCGAGGGCTGTGGTGCAGGAACAGGGCCTCTCGGGGGGCAAAGCCGACGGGGAGGCTGGAGACCTGTTCGGACACAAGGTCGAGGATGGTCAGCTTATCGAAGACCTGGGCGCCGGTGACGAGTTCGGGAATTTTTCCGCCCGCGTTGTGCAGGTCGAACCAGGCTACGGCGCGCGTACCAGCCGCGTCGACACGCAACCGGTTGAGGTTGTCGCGCTCGTGCAACCGCCGCGGCTTGGTACTTCCCTCGGGCAAGAGCACAATATCGTCGAGGAGCAGGGTGAGGCGCTCGGGACCTACCTTCTCCTTGTGCTCGCGGGTGTCGAGGTAGACCATCGCTTCAGCTTCGGCGGCAGGCAGGAAGGCGCGCGGGTCGAGCTCGGTCTCGATGCGATCGAGTTCGCCGTCGGCCGGTTCTAGCCGGGCCAAACGTTCGTTGGCAGTATCGACGAAGACTATGCGGTCCCCGACGGCGAGGACGGTGGGGTTCTCGGGTTCGGGCAATGGGCAACCCAGGAGCGGGACGATGAGGGCGAGGACGAGTATTCGGGGCGTCATGGTTCCTCCGAGGCGTTGAGACGGAAGCCGGTCAGGGTGCGGAGTTCGAGGGTGTCGGTCCAGGTGACGAAGGTGATCTTCCCGAGGGTATGGCGTTGGGTCAGGAAGACACCGTTTCCGGGCAGTTGGCCCAGGGCTGTTACGTCTGCGGTATCGGCGAGGGTCTCTACCAGGAAGGTCGAGAGATCGACCACGTGGGCCGAGGAACCACTCTCCAGCAAGAAGAAGAGGTAACGACTGTCTGCGCTGAAGAGATAGCTCCGTACCGGGGAGTCGAGCATGATCGGGATGATTTTCGAGGACTCCAGGTCGATCACGCTGAGGAGGCCGGGTCCAATGCCTCCGGCGGCTGTCGGTTGGGCGAGGTGGATGCAGGCGAGACTTTTGCCATCGGGGCTCGCGGCCAGATCGATAAGGGGATGGTCCAAGGCGAGTTCGGCCACGGTGCCCGTCGCGGGAGAGTGGACCAGGATGGTGGAGGAGGCTCCGGGCAGATCATGATGGATGAGGAGCCCGACCTCGGGCAGCGGGAGCAGCCGACCGGTCTCGCGGGGCAGGACGAGGTCGGTCGAGGTGTCTCCCGGCAAGTCGTGTCGGCGCAGGCCGCCGTTGACAACATAATAGATGGTATCGAGATCCTGCAACAGGGCCAGCGAGGTCGCCGGCATGAGAGACGGCAGTATTCGCCTCGTCGAGGCGCCGAGGTCGAAGAGGTGGATCGAACCGTCGGTTTTGTCCCGGCCAATAGCTCGCGAGAGGTCCGGGGCGATGGAGAGCTCCTCGGCGGCGAACCCGGCCGGGAAGGGCAGGAAGGTCCTGGCGGTGGGGGCGTTCAGGGGTACTAGTTCCAGCCCCTTGGAACTTTCGAACAGCACTGCTCCGGACGAGCTGTGGTAGTGCAAGCGCAAAGGGCTCGCGACCAGGACTACCGGGGTTTTCGCGCTGGTATTCAGAGCGTGAGGGACCGGCTCGACCAGGAGTACCTGTTGGGGGCTGAGCACCTGGGAGGAGGCATTCGCTTCCCCGTGATACAAGATCAGGTAGTTTCCGTCTGGACTTGCTGCGATGGTGTCGTAGTTCGGTCCGACGTCCAGCTCTGCATGGGAGAGGTCGGAGGCGCGGACCAGGACGAGCTTGCCTGCTCCCGGGTCGAGCAGGGCGATGACGCCGGTGGGGCCCAGACCGCGGTATATGGTGGGGCTGAGGTCCAGAGGCAGAGTCCTGACCTGCAGATCTTCCGGGGAGATGAGGGCGAGATAGCGTTGCTCGTGGTCGAACAAGGCCACCTCGGAACCGACCACCTCGGTGGTGGCGGCCAAATCGCCCAGTTGATCGGGGAGCGTGCTCTCCCCTGGGGTGGTGCTTTCTGACGGCGGCATGTCGGAGTTCCAGTCCGAGTCGCCGCTGACCTCGCGATTGAGGCTCCCGGTGCAACCGGCGAGGCCGAGCAGGAGCAGCAGGCCTAGCGACTGCAAGTGGGTGATCATTGGTCTTCTCCGCTGAAATTGAGGGCGAAGCCGGTCAGGAAGGTCGGTTCTGCGCCGCGAGCGAGGAAGGCCAGCTTGCCCAGCGGGTGGTGCAACAAGGTGAAAGCTCCCTGCGTTTCCGGGAGGGCTCCGACGAGGAGGGGGGCTTCGGGTAGAGGGAGGCTGCGGGCCACGAGATCGGTGAGGCTGACCTCGATCAGTACGCTCGCTGTTCCGAGGGCGAGGTAGGCATAGGCTCCGTCCGTGGAGAAGGCCAGCCCGCGGGGGCGTTCGGGTAGGAGGAGCGGCACGGTCTGGCCGGTCTCGGTGGCGACGAGGGTCACGAGTTCGCTGCCCGGGTAGGGGTCTTCGCTGCCAACCGAGGTCGGATGGTAGAGGACGATGGTCGAACCCCCGGGGGCGAGGGTCACCGCTTCGACCGGCCTCGCGAGCTCCACGCGGGTCAGGTCGGTGCTCGGGTCGAAGTTCGCGGCCGAGAGTCTTGCGAGGTCGACCAGGCGGATCGCGCCGTCCGGATCGACCGAGGTGGAGAGCACGATCGTGGTCGAGCCTTCTAAGACATGCGCGGCTCCGATAGCGGTTCCGGTGCGGTGGGCGAGGACGTCGTCGGTCGCGTCGGTCCAGCGCATCAACACCCCACCGTCACGGGCCACGAGCAGGGCCCCAGCGCTCCCCGGGAGGAGATCGAGGTCGGTCGGGACCGCGGGGAGCGGTAGGCGGCGTTCGGTGCCGTCGTCGAGGTCCTGGATCACCAGGAGGGCGGAACTGCCGTCGATACAGAACGCTCTACCGTGTTCGGGATCGAGGAGCAGTCGGCTGACCGAAGCCGCCAATTTCGGTGTGGGCCGGAAGGCTATCGGTGTGCTTCCTCCGGGCGCGGTGAGGTCGATGATCTCGATACCTCGGGTCGAACGCACGTACAGCCGGGTACCGTCGGCAGAGAATCGCACCTCCTCGGGGGGCGAGGTCAGGGCAAAGGATTGTGCTGTGGAGGCTGCCAGGGTAGAAGCCACGTTCACCAAGGTGACCTCTCCCAGACCATAGGCTCCCCCGGAGGTCGGCCCTGATTGGTCAGGAGCGATCGAGACCAGGGCATGACGTCCGTTTGGGGAAGGCGAGAGGGTCATGTGACCCGGTCGCAGGGGGAGGCGCAGCGTCTTCCCGGAACCGAGGGCGAGCAGGGTGCCGCTGCCGTCGGCGTCGATGGTCAGCAACCTGTCTGTCGTCGGCAGCGCGGTGAAGGCCGTGACTTCCTGTTCGAGCAAGCGGTGTAGGGAGCGGTCTGAGAGACGTAGTCCTATCAACTCGGAACGTCCGGCGTCGAGCAACACCAAGTTCTGGCCCACGAGCTGTACGTCCTCGGCCTGTACCGCTTCGAGTTCGTTCTCGAGGATCTGGCTCGGGGTCGAGGCGGAGGGCAGGAGGTCCGCGGCGGCATTCGCGGCCCCGGAACTATCGTACTGTTCCTCAGCGGGGCGAGTGTCGCTGTTGGGTGCAAGCCCTGAAGAATATTCTACTTTATCGCTCGAACAGGAGCACAGGAAGGCGGCGAAGAGGAAAAGGCACGATCGCATGGGCGAGCCTCGTCGAGGGGTTTTTGCAACCATACCTGTCTTGGCTGGGGTAGGGCAAGCGGCATGCAACGGTGCTACTTGCTCTCTCCTGGCACGCAGGGTACAGTTCACGCACGAAAGTTTTTGAAGAACGCCTTCGGAAGCGAAGAGGGGGTTGAAATGACGAGCCTGCGCGCAGTGGGGTTGGGGCTCCTCGGAGCGCTGTTGGTGTTGGGTTGCGACAAGGATCAGTCCTTCGTGGCAAAGGAACGCAGCGGTGAGGAGTTGGAGGTAAGGACCGAGGGGGAAGGAGATGCCAGTGGGGACGTG
>Ga0156395_1057_pt1 | contig 16409 bp, 12 predicted proteins | sample RifOxyA3_FD_108039 | JGI IMG/M metagenome (GOLD analysis project Ga0156395, IMG submission 108039) | Deltaproteobacteria bacterium RIFOXYA12_FULL_61_11 | reverse complement strand
TGCTCCTGCGACAGGGAGAGGCGACGGACGTCGAGGCCGACCCGAAATGGCGAGTCGTGCCAAACACCGAACTGGAGGGGGACGTTTGATCCCGCGCGCTAACATTACCGCCTGGCGCACCGTCGCGCCGTGGCCCTCCAACGAGCAAGTAGAGCAGGACCTGGTGCTCTGCCGTGCGCTGATCGCCATGTTCAGTCAGAAGCTCGTGGCCGACCGGGTCGTCTTCCGTGGTGGCACCGCCTTGCACAAACTCTTCTTCGGTGCGGGTGCTCGCTACTCCGAGGACATCGACCTCGTGCAGCGCGATGCCGGTCCGATCAGCGAGGTGATCGACGCCATCCGCAAAACCCTCGACTCGTGGCTCGGCAGCCCGAGGTGGAAGCAGGGGCAGGGACGCTTCACGCTCTTCTACCGTTTCGAGACCTCCTTCGCGCCGGTCTCGACCAGGCGGCTGAAGATCGAGATCAACACCCGCGAGCACTTTGCGGTCCTCGGGACCGACACGCGACCGTTCACCGTCGAGAACCCGTGGTTCACCGGCACGGCCGCGCTCACGGTGTATCACCTCGACGAACTCCTCGGAACCAAGCTGCGCGCTCTCTACCAGCGCAAGAAGGGGCGCGATCTTTACGATCTCTGGCTCGCGCTCGGCACGGGCAAGCCGAGCCCCGACCGCGTCGTCGAATGCTTTCGGCGCTACATGGACCACGACGGTGCCACCGTGTCGCGCGCCGAGTTCGAGGCAAACCTCGCAGCCAAGCTCGCGAGCGCCGTGTTCCTCGAGGACCTCCGTCTGTTGATTCCGCCCGAGGTCGAGTACAACCCCGTGAAGGCCGCGGAGGTAGTGAAGGACGAGCTGATCGCGAAGCTACCTGGCGAGCCGTGGAGGGGGGCTGAGCCGTGAGCACCTTGTCCCCGGGTCGGTAATCTTCACCACCCGGTCGAGGGTGTCGTCACCTTCTTCATGCCGACAAGGGTAGCATCGGGTGGTTCCATCGGCAAGTTGCGGGCACTGATTCCAAGAAAAGGGCGCACCAAGGCCTTCCTCGCGCGCTACAGAAGAGCTGACCTGAACGAGTGGTATTTCCGGCTTCGTTTGCCAAAATTCTCTCGATCTGGTATGCAATCCTCCGGTGAGGCCCGATCCACGGGGCGCGCCGGCCGGAGGGGGGCTCTTCATGGAAGTACTGCGCGCGAAAACCATTCCGATTCTCCTCGCTTTTCTCGGACTTCTTGCCTTGGCCCAAGGCAGCGGCCCATCCTGCTTGGGAGGCGAGGGCGCAGCACCTCCGCCATTCCATCCAGGAACGAAGCCGAGCGGCTATGACCCCGAGGGGCGCGGTCCTCATGCAGTGGGGGTGCGACACTATGCCTTCGAGGATGCCGAGCGTTGGCAGGTGTGGGGTTTGCGACCTCGACAATTACCCACCACGGTGTGGTATCCGGCGGTGGCCGGTAGCGGCCGGACCAACACCCTGGGCGACCTGATCGGCGAACTGCCGGGTTGGGGAGACAAGGCCATCGACTTGGTATACGGTGCCGAGGCGTCCACACTCTTGGCCAAGGAGACCACGGCCCGGATCGACGCCGCGCCTCTCTCGCGGTCGGAACCTTGGCCGGTGATCATCTTCAGTCACGGCAATACCGCGGTGCGTTTCCAGAACTATACCCTGTGCGAACACTTGGCCAGCCACGGTTTTATCGTCGCCTCTGCCGATCACTACGATAACGCGATTTTCGTCGCCGACGCCGACCAAGCTACACTGTTCAATCCGGTGACCAACCTGACCACGCTGTTGCAACGGCCGCGGGATATCGAGTTCCTCTACGAACAGCTGCACCAACTCGACTCCGGAGAACTCCCGGATCTCGAGCTCTCGGCCATTGGGCTGACCGGGCATAGCTACGGTGGCGTGACCAGTCTCCTGGCCGGCGTGCGTTATGAGTTCGTCGCCGCCATCGCACCGATCGACCCGGTGCGCGTGACCGAACTACCCAGTAGCTTCGCCAAACCGTACCTGCTCATCCAGAGTGCCGAAGATACCATCTGCAAGCTGGTAGGTAACTCCAATGTCCGCGTCCTGGAGGACTTCGAGGCGTGCGCAGCGCCGCTCAAGGTGTGGCTAAACCTCTTCCGGGCAGGGCACTACACCCCTACCGATGCCTGCTCCCTGCTCCCGCCCTCACTGACCGGCGTGGTCCCAGACTGCGGTCCCGACCTCCTGCCGCCGGCCACCGCCAACCTCATGATCGATGCCTATCTCACCGCTTTCTTCCAAGCCGTGTTGACCGACAACACCGCGGCCATCGACTTCCTGCGGAGTAACCATTATCCCGTCTACCTCGACCACGCCTTCCGCGATCGCTGAACCCCACTTCTCTCCGGGAAACCGAGGACGAGCCCGAGCGGCACGTCTTGATACTCGGATGGGCGCAGGTCATACCTGTTCTTCTCCGTCGCCCTCCGGCAGGGCGAATTCCGAATCCTCGTCGGTACCCTCGAGACGATAGACCTCGTCGAACCAACATCCAAGATCCAGGAGTTTGCATCGCCGGGAACAGAACGGACGGTGGGGGTTTCCCTCCCAGACGCACTCTTTCTTACACTTTGGACAATGCACGGGAACCTCCCCGGTGGAACTTCGGCACCTCCGATCACCCTTGCCCGATCGAACGCCCCAAGACCCTTCCCCAGTACACCCCGTAACGCAAGCCGTAACCGCACAGCCTCACCGTGGTCAGGCCGAAACGCCGCAACAGCGTGCGATACACCGCCAGGCCGAGCAAGCGGTCGAGCAGGTATTCGACCCCGGGACACGCGGCGAAATCGCCGCGCCCGCGATCGAGAATACTATGGATACGTTCTCGCAACTCCACCCGACTACCCTCGAGTTGGGAGAGATCGAGGAGTTGATTGTGGAGGTCGTGATTATTGCGCAACGGCGAACAACGCACGATCGCGGTACCCACCGCATAACCGATCAAGGGCGCCCCCTTCGTCCAAGAGAGGGCGAAGGGTTCCAATTCGGACTCGATGTGGGCTTCCACCTCGGGCTCGAGGCCGGCCAACCAGCGTTGTAACACACTTCGGGACGTGAGGGTTCCCAAGGCAGGGGAGAGGAAGCGTTCGCGCAGCGACATCGAACCGAGCAAATCGAAGGAATGCGTGATCAGACCAGGATCCTCCCGTCCAACCACGGCGCTGGACACTTCGGTGGACCCGCCTCCCTGATCGATCAGGACCAACCGGAACGCCTCGGTGGGAAAACTCATCGTCGCCTTTGACGCGGGTACCCGGTAGGTAGCCAAGAGACCGTCCAGCCCGGCCAGGGCTTCGGACCGATCGTCGAGGATGGAGGGAGTGAGCGCGGTGGTCTCGAAGAGGTAGCGCAAGACTTCCTCGCGATTCCGCATCCAGCGGAAGACGGCCGTACCGACGAGGTAAAAATCCTCGGGTCGAAACCCATGGGCGACCAGGACATCCCGGAAGCCGATCACGAATTCGATGGTTCGCGCCAACGAGAGCGAGGAAAGCGAGAGCTGGAAACCATTGCGGACCAACTCGGTACCGAGCTCGAGCATGCTCGCGGCATTGTAGAAGCGCTCGCGGTTCCAGTCCTCGGATTCCAGTACGCGGGGGGCGACCAAGACCCTGACCGCGCGCGTACCAAGGTCGAAGATCGCCACATGGTGGTGGAGTCCGAAGCCGCGCTCTCGGTCGAAGTACCGCAACAAACGCGGATAACGATTGGTGGGCTCGTCCTCCCAATTCTTCTCACGCATCGAACGCAGGGTTTCCTCGGTTGTCGCCACAAGGCTCCGTTCGGAGCCGCTCTGCTGGATGACTGTACTCGCCGGCCCGCGAGGTGGCAAGTCACACCTCTCGGCTACTGCACCCGGCGAGGTGGTAAAGGTCGTGACTTCTGCCCCGATCTCCTGCATACACTATTGTGGAACTAACGCGCGGAGGTCGTTGGTGGTTCCTCAAACCGCCTTGCAACACCCACGTCCCTGGCTCAACCGGGCAGGATCCCTGCTGCGGCTCCCTCAGGTCATCCTGCTGGGTAGCGTCCTGCTGCCGGCAGCTACTCTTGCCTCCCCGGAGTCCAGCTCGGAGTCCAGCTCCGACCTCTCTGTCCCGGGACCAACCTCCCTCACGCAGGACGAAGTACTCGACCTGATCAATTGGTACCTACTCTCGGCAGAGCCGGAGGACCAGGCCGCGAGCCTTCGCCGCATGGCCGGGACCAAAGATGAACGCCTGCTCCCCTCCTTCCTCGACGGTTTTCACCGGCGGGCGCTGCGGCCGACGATGCTCGAGCTGTCCTCCCAGTGGTCCCACGAGCTGATTTCGAAGCGGCTGATCAAACTCCACAACGACAGCAATCCGAGTGACTATCCCCCACCCGAAGCCTACCTCGAAGCCCTGGCTCGACAGGAGACCGGCAGTGCCAGGAACCACCTGGCCGAGCTCTACCAAACGCTCGAGGACGATCCTCAGCAACGCACCTGGCTCGAGAGTGTCCTCGCCCGGTACCAACCGGCCTTGCTCGAGGAACTCGCTCCCCGGGTTCCCTCCCCCTCCGACCCCCTGCTCGCGCAACCCTCGTCCCCCGGCCCACGGTATCCGGGGCAAATAACCGAACCTCCTCCCTCGCCGTCTCCCGGAGAGGCGGCCCAACTACCTACCCTCGAGGTCAGCACCGATACCTCCCCGCCGCTCGAGGCCGGAGCCCTCGGGACCGAAGCAGCCGAACTCGAACGTCTCGAGGAAGACCTCGCCGCCGAGGCGGCGGTCGCGCGCGAGCTCCAGGACAAACGCCGGCAGCGCAACGCCAGGTTCATGCTCATCGCCCTGAACTCGGCCTTCGGAGCGTACACCATGGGCACTATCGCCCAGCTCGGCGGCACCAGCGCAGTACTCTATTCCTCTATGGGCGCGCTGGTCGGCGGCGGCTCGACCTACCTGTGGAGCCTCTACCAACCCTTCGACTACCAGGATCCCACCTACATCGGCACCTTCGGCACCTGGGGCGCCTTGACCGGCGCGGCAGCCTACCGCATCTTCGACCAGGATGCCCAATGGACCCGTTTGTCCTCGATCCTGGGAGAATCCCTGGGCCTCGGCTACGGCATCTTGACCACCGAGGGTGCCGACTACACCACGAACGAACTGCTCTTCGCCAACCTCGGCGGCTCGGTCAGCGTGGCAGGTACCGTGGGTCTGCTCGGCATGCTCACCGGCGACCTGCCGGAAGAGCAACTCGGCAACGACGCAGTACTCTACGGAGCCATGATCGCGTCGGGTTGGAGCGGCTTCTCCTACCACCTGCTCGCCGCGGACAACTTCGCGCTCGACCGGGGGCCGAACCTCGAATACCTGGTCGGGGCGTCCTTCAGCGGCCTCGTCGAAGGCTACCTCCTGGGCAACGCGCTCTGGGGCGAGGAAGACACCGTGCGCTGGCTCGGAAGTTCCCTGCTCTGTTCCAGCGCCTGGTACTATGTCGCCTTGCACACGCTCGAACCGGTCGAGAGCACACGTGCCCGCAACCTCCACTGGCTGGAGCACACCCTCTACCTCGGCGGTGCCGGCCTGCTCCTCAGCGAAAGCTTTTTCAAGACCGAACCCACCGCGTATTATGCCAGTGCCCTCGCGGGTCTCCTGGCCGGCAAAGCGCTCGGTTTTGCCTACCGCGACCGCCCCTTCTTCCACGAGAACCGGAAATACCAAGCACGCTATCTGAGCGGTGCGGCGCTCGGCGCGGTCGAGGGCGCGGGTTGGGCAGCCCTGTTCGACCTCTCCGGCGAGAGGACCTTGCTGGCTGCAGCCGGGAGCGGCCTGCTCGGAGCGTCGATCGAACTCTACGCCGGCTATCACGACCACTCCAGCACCTCCCTGTTGCTGCCGTCCCCGATCGCCTTGGGGTATGGCCGCCTCTTCTACTACGGTCTCGCCGGCTATGCCACCGACGATCAACGCTGGCGCTGGGGCACGGCCCTGACCTCGGCCGTCTTGGGGCCGCTCGAGAACCTCGCCTTCGAGGCGACCATGCCTCGACCTCATCACCCCCTGACCGTGCCGTGGTCCCTGCTGGGTTGGTACTATGGCTACTTCGCTCCCGCGGCGCTGGGCTACGAAGAACTCTCGGGGGCCAGCGGGCTCACCGGTCTCGGCCTCGGTTACGTCGGGGCTCGTTATCTAGCCAATACCTGGCCCGCCTTCACTGCCGCCGGGCACCGCCCACTCTACGGCGGCTTGCTCACCTCGGCGCTCGGCTACGGCTTGGTGGCGAGCCTGACCGAACTCGACCGGCGTCCGTATAGCGACCTCGCCGTACTCTCTTTCTTGCCCGGCCTGTGGTACGGCACCGAATACCTCACCGCCGAGGAACTGCGTCCGCGGTTGCCCGGGCTGGGCTTTGCGGCCCTGACCGGAGCTGGCACCTTCACCCTTGCTGCGCTGACCTTGCCCAGCTCGTCCTCTCCTTCGGCTAAGCTACCAGGGGCAGCCCTGGCAGGCAGCGCCGCCTACTTCATGGGCGGCACCATCCTCGGCCGTCAGCTCGGACTGACCTCGGCGGATTTCGAGGACTTTTCTCTGTATAGCGCTCACGGGGCGCTGCTGGGTCTCGGCCTTGGCTTGCTCCTGCCCGAGGGTCTTCGCGAACGCGAGGCCGTGGCCGGAGCAACCCTGGCAGGCACCCTCCTCCTCCCCCCCCTGGACCTGTACCTCTTCCCGCCCAAGCTCGAGGGTCAACGAGTCCGCGAGGACCTGCTCTTCAGCGGTCTGACCTCCGGCTACCTCGGTTTCCTTGCCTCAGGCCTCGCGTATCCGGACGACTCCGGGGCCCGTTTCGGAGGGGTGCTCCTCGGCGGCAGCCTCGGGCTGCTCGGCGCAGGTCTCAACCGGAACTACCTCGAAAGAACCTGGGATACGGACCTCTGCATCACCTCGGGCGTGGTCGTCGGCAGCCTCGCTGGTTACGGAGCCCTTCATGCCTTCGGCGACCTTGGAAGCAGAATACAGGCAGGCACCATGCTCGGTTCGGCCGCGTTCGGCGGTGCGCTCTTCGCCGTGACCGGAACGCCGACCCACAACCTCAGGCCGGGACTCGCCGGTCTCTACAGCGGCGTCCTCGGCCTGTATACCGGCGTCCTGCTCGACCTAGTCGATCACAACCGGGAACAGAGCTTAGGGGCCCACTACCTCGTGCAATCCTATGATGCCAGTGGTGTCGAGACCCAGGCAGCCTTGCGCCGCGCTTACGGCAAGGCCTTGCTCGGCACCACCACAGGGCTCGCCGGCGGCCTCGTCTTCACCGATGAACGAACCATCGACACCGGCACCTTCCTGGACCTCACCACCGGCTTGACCCTCGGTACGGTCAGCGGCAGCGGCGCGGCCCTCCTTCTCGGACCTACCCTCGGTTCCTGGCAGCCATATGCCCTGGTTCTCGGCAGCGGCTATCTCCATTCCTTCGGGCTTGCCCTGGCTCTGAACGATCGCCCCTTCGGCCTGGTCCACGCCCTGAGCCTTGCCGACCTCTCGGTCCTCGGCGCGAGCCAGGGGGCTCTGCTCGGCTATGGACTCGATCTGGACCAGGATCGCACTCTCGGGACAGCCCTGGTCGGAGCCGGCCTCGCCGGGACGCTTGCCGACCTGCTCACCAGGACCGGTTTCCTCCCCCCACCCAACTACCCGCTGCTCAGCCTCGCCTCCGGTCTCGGCAACCTCGTGGGTCTGGGACTCGGCTCGCTCTTCCTCGACAATCCGCACCACGTGGCTCTGGTCGGCCTGCTCCCCATACCCGTCATGCTGCCCCTGGGGTATGACCTTTCCTCCCGACTGCCCTCGATCCCCAGGGAGCGCCTGAGCATGCTTCCCTTCTTCACCTCGCTCGGTTTCTATCACGGTTACTGCGCCGGCCTGCTGTTCGACGACTCCGAGGCATCCTGGCGCCGGCCTCTCGTGACTCTCGGCGGCGGGGCCTTGGGGTTACTCGGCAGCATGGCCGTTGCGCCGCGCTCGGACGTCTTTCCCCTGCGTCGCACCGCACTCTGGACCCTCCAGGGCTCGAGCGCGGGTTGGGGCCTGGGCTACCTCCTCCCTGACGGTTCGGCCAACCGAGAGATTTCCATCGCTGCCAACCTCGGGTTAGGCCTTGGCGCTGCCGTCGCGGTCCCCTTGTTCTCGCGCAATGATCACCTCATCGGACCCCGTCCTCTCCAAACTCTCGGAGCCTCGAGCTGGGGTCTCTTGCAGGGGCTCGGCTGGGGTTGGACCCTACATTACGATGCTCCCGACCCAAGCAACTTCCTTGGCGGGGCAGCCTTCGGCCAGGCCGTGGGGTATCTGCTCGGAGAACTCAGCCAGGAGTTCTTCAGCTTCGACACCTACGAACTCCTCCTCCTGGGGTCGAGCGGCATCTACGGAGGCTGGCTGGCCTTCCTGTTCGCCGACCTGGTCGAAGACCACAGCTACCGCTGGAGTCTGACCTCGGCCCTGGTGGGCAGCAACCTCGGTATTGCGACTTCCGTCCTGACCCTGCAACCCTGGGTCAATGCCAACAGTACCAGGCTCTACATCATCAAACTGTCCAGTCTCGCGGGCATGGGCCTTTTCCCGGCCTTCGGCCGCCTCGCGGGTCTTCCCATCCGTCAGGGCATCCTCATCGGCGGTCTGTCGGGACTCCTCGGTTCGATACTCGTCACCTCGTTCTTCGATTGGACCAAAGAAAGCCGGCCCGCTCCCGGACCGGACCATCGCCCACCCGACCTCGACGCTCGGGAACGCATCCTCCTGCCCGTGGTGACCCTGATCCCGGACCAGGACCACCACCCCAGCTTGATGGTCGGACTGAGCGGACACGGTTTCTGACATGTCGATCCGGCGGTTCCTGGCGACGTACTTCCGCTTGGCCGCGGAGGACCGCTTCCTCTTGCTCTACCTCGGCTTGAACTACTTCCTCACCCTGGTCAGCTATGGTTTGATCCGGGCGAGCAGCCAGGGGCTGTTCCTGCAATTCTACAGCGCCGATGACTTGCCCGACGTGTGGCTATGGTCCGTGCTCTTCATCGCCGTCACGGTCTTCGTCTACAACAAGCTCGTCCGGCGCTTGCTCTTCCTGCAGCTCTACCTGGCGACCCTACTGTTCTTCCTGATCGACCTGGCAGTGCTCTGGTTGGCCATCGCCGCGAACTACGGCCCCGCGGCCTTGATCTTCTACATTTGGAAGGACATCCACATCGTCATTCTGGTCGAGCAGATCTGGAGCTTGGCCAACACCACCTTCAACAGCGAAAAAGCGAAAGGTTGCTATGGGTTGCTTGCAGCCACCGGTGGGTTGGGCGCGATCACCGGCAATCTCCTGGCCAGTTGTCTCCCGACCTCGATAGGCACCTTGAACTCGGTAGTAGTGGCCGTGGTCATACTCTCGGTCCTTGCCCTGATCCAGACCGGTATGTTGCGGCACACCCACTTGCTCAAGGTCTCGCAAATGCGCGCGCAGGCTCTCAAACAGCAGGTCACACCGCGCGGAGGCCTGCGCTTGATCCTCGGCTCACGCTACCTCCTACTCCTCTCGAGTATCGTGTTGTGCACACAGGTCGTCATCGTCATCATCGATTATCTCTACCTGCACCTGCTCGAAACCATGGTCACGGACCTCGATCGGCGCACCCAGATCATCGGGATGATCTACAGCGCGGTGAATATCGTCACGCTCGTCCTCCAGGTGATCATCGCCTCCCCTCTTCTCCGCTACCTCGGTTTGACCTTCGGTTTGCTGCTCTACCCGGGGGTGATCCTCTGCGCTACGATCACCAACCTCATCATGACCTGCTTCGCGACCGTCCTGGTACTCAAGATCAGCGCGAAGAGCCTGGATTATTCCCTCTTCCGGGTAGCAAAAGAACTGCTCTACATCCCGTTGGATTACGAACACAAGTACAAGGCCAAGGCCTTCATCGACATGTTCCTGTACCGTTTCGCCAAGGCACCTGCCTCGTTGCTGCTCAAAGGCCTGCTCCTCATCTTCGGGGCAGGGCATCTCTCGGTGTTCTTCGGGGCGATCCTCGCCGTTACCGTGCTCTGGATCACCGCGGTACTCGAATTGACCCGTCTCCGCCGGTCGGCCTCAGGGACAAGGGTTGGTTCGACCAAAGCCCCTCCCTGATCACGACGAACGCAGGCCCTCGACGCTATTCCACTTGGTCGCGAACGGCTTCGTCGACCTTACGGGTCTGCTCGCGTAGGGCCTCGCCCGCCCCGCGCAAGCCCTTCCCCGCCTCGTCCTTCAAGTCGCCGGCCTTGTCCGCAGCAGAATCAATGGCTTCATCTGCCTCTCGCAGCTCTTCGAGCAGACGTTTCCTGCTCTCCTCCAACCCCGGCAGATCTCCCCGTTCCAGGGCACCGCGCAGCCAATCGAGCTCGGCGATCCGATCGTGACTCCAGTCTTTCAGGTTGAGATAGAAGGGGCCGAGCGAGAGGGTACCGCGATCGACCAAGGCATACCCACTGCCCGTCGAGACGAGGGTGTAACGGCCGGCCAGAAGGACCAAGCCGGCAAGCACGAGGACGAGGACGATTTTCATGGGTTCTTCTCCAACTCAGACCGACTAAAGCCGCGGGCTCACCTTGACCCAGCCGTGGGAACCTGTCAACGCTCGCGTGAAACATGGATTTTGAGAACTCGCTCAAGGGACCCGGCTCCCAGGAGCGCACCGAGCTTATGGAGGGTCACCTTGTCACCACGGTTGAAGCAACTGTCCCCAGCGTAAATCATAATTATTATTAATATCAATTTATTATAGTAACAAATTGCAAACACGGTCCAGGCATACAACCTGCAATATTGACAAGTAGTACAGGTTTCCAAGGAGTCTCCTATGCACCGGACCATGGTATTAGTATTCCTGGCCCTCGGGCTGTTCCTCGGTTCGAACTGCCTTGCTTCCCGCGGAGAGCGGCTCCAGGGCACGGTGAAGTGGTTCCACGACACCAAGGGCTTCGGCTTCATCGATCCCGACAAGGAAGGCCTCGCCGATCTGTTCGTACATTTCACCGCGATCATCACGAAGGGATTCAAAAACCTGCACGAGGGCCAGCGGGTCGAATTCTGCGTTGAGCAAGGGCCCAAGGGTCTCCAAGCCGTCCGAGTCACCCTCCTCGAGGAAGAAACCTCTCCTCCGCCCGATGAGGAAGAACTCTGCGCGGACGGCAGCGAGCGGGAACGGGGCAGGGTGAAATGGTTCAATGACACCAGAGGCCACGGTTTCCTCTCCCGGGAAGAAGGGTGCGACCTGTTCGTGCATTTCTCCTCCATCATCACCAATGGGTTCAACGTCCTCAGGGAAGGCCAAGAGGTCGAGTTCTGCGTCGAACCAGGCCCGAAAGGCCTACAGGCCGTCAAGGTGCGTGTCGTGGATTGACGTCCCTTCCCACGGGTTGAATCTTCATCTCCCGATCACCATGAGTTCAATCGCCGAGGTCGTGCTTGGCAGAGTCCCGGCGTCGTGGTATCCCGGTGCTAACGCAACCGACCGAGGAGAGCCCATGCACCCGAGCACAACCCACCTTGTCAACCTGCGCAACCTGTTCAGGGCAGAAGGTATCGATGCGTATCTCGTGCCCTCGACCGATCCCCACCTCAACGAATACGTTCCCGCCACCTGGCAACGCCGGCGCTGGCTCAGCGGTTTCACCGGTTCGGTCGGAGACTTGGTCGTCCTGACCGATCGAGCCGCCTTGTGGGTCGATGGTCGCTACTTCCTGCAGGCAGAGAGCGAACTCGCCGGTAGCGGCATCGACCTGATGCGACAGGGTGAGCCGGGAGTCCCCACTCTCGCCGCCTATCTGAACCAACACCTCGGTCAAGGAGCGGCCGTCGGGATAGACCCCCGGCTGCTCTCACGTGAGCGGTACCGCACTCTGGCCACCGAAATAGAACCTCGGCGCATCCTCTCCCTGGACAACAATCTGGTCGATGCAGTGTGGAAGGATCGCCCCCCCCGCCCCGCCGGAGGTCTTACTCCCAGAAAGCCCGACCTCTGCGGAGCTCGGCCGGCGGCGCGTCTCGAGACCTTGCGCACCTCCATGGCCGAGCGGGACTGCGCTCTCTTCGTAACCTCCAATCTCGCCGAAATCGCTTGGCTGCTCGAGGCTCGCGGCACCGACGTGGACTACAATCCCCTGGCCCTCTCGTACCTGGCAGTAGGTCGATCTGTCCTGCATCTCTTCGTCGACGGGACTTCGCCTCAGGCCCTTGCTACCCACCTCGGGAACGGCTTGGTCCTCCATCGCTACGACGAGGTCTCTACAGTCCTTCCTGCCTTGATACAAGAACTCACGGCCGAGACTCCTCCTCGCATCTGGCTCGATCAGACCTCAGCCAGCGTCTGGTTGTTCGGACTGCTCGACGGCGCCGGGTTGATCCTCGACGAATCGCCTCTCCGCCGCAGCAAAGCCTGCAAGACTCCCCGCGAACTCGAAGGCATGCGGGCCTGCCATCTCCGCGACGGTTTGGCCATGGTCCGCTTTCTCCACTGGTTCCACCACCTGCCGGACAAGGCCCTCCCGCGCGAACGAGAGCTCGCCGCGGCGATCGACGCAGAACGGGCGAAAGAGCCGGGGTTCCGCGGGCTCAGCTTCAACACCATCGCCGGTGTAGATACCAACAGCGCGGTGATCCACTACGGCACCGATCGCGGCACCAACGCCCCCCTCGCCAACGGCAGCGTCCTCTTGCTCGACTCCGGCGGCCAGTACGATACCGGCACGACCGACATCACCCGCACCCTCTGCCGAGGACAAGCCTCCCCCGCGGTTCGCCGCGCTTACACCCTGGTGCTCAAGGGATTGATCGCCATCTCGAAACAGCGCTTCCCTCAGGGCATAGAAGGCATTCGCCTCGACGCCCTGGCCCGCCAACACCTCTGGAATCAAGGTTTTGATTATTCTCACGGCACTGGGCACGGTGTCGGTGCCGCCTTGTGCGTGCACGAGAACCCTCCCGGCATCTCGCCTCGCAGCGACCGAGGTATGCCGCTCCTACCCGGCATGATCACCTCGCTCGAACCTGGGTATTACCAGGAAGGCGCTTTCGGCATCCGCCTGGAGAACCTGGCCGAGCTCGTCCTCTCCGACCCGACGGCACCGGCAACGTCCTTCCTGCGTTTCGAAGAGTTGACTCTCTGTCCTTTCGAATTCTCCTTGCTCGAGCTCGCGCTCCTCGAACCTGCCGAGGTGACCTGGTTGAACGCATACCACCATCGGGTCCGGACCGAACTCGCTCCGCACCTGTCGCACGAACTCGCCGCCTGGCTGGCCGAACACTGCGCGGCGCTTGACATTCCCGGCTGAACCCCCTAGGAAAGGGCCCAGCGTATCCTCTCCTCTGGAGTCTACTCGTCATGGCCGAAACCAAGGATGCACATATCGACGGTCGTTATCCCGGCTCCAAGATGCTCGCTTCGGCCATTCGGAACTGGTGGATCTACCGCATCATCCTTCCGATCGAGAACACCTGTATCAGCCTTGGTATTACCCCGAACCAATTGACCATCCTCGGCTTCCTGGCAAACTGCTTTGCCGCCCTGGCCTTCTACAACGGGTATTTCTTCCTCGGTGGGACCATTATCGTCCTGGCCGGCAATCTCGATTTCCTGGACGGCCGCGTGGCCCGTCGCACCGGTCAGGTCAGCACCTATGGCGGCTATCTTGATTCCGTCCTGGACCGCTATACCGATTCCATCCTTTTCATCGGTCTCGCGGGCTATTTCCACGAATCCTGGGTGCTCTTCGTCATTCTGCTGGCCCTCTTCGGGTCGATCATGGTCAGCTACACCCGGGCCAAGGCCGAGGCCATCGGCGTCCCGTGCAAGGTCGGGCTGATGCAACGGGCAGAGCGGATCTTCTATCTGGGGGCAGGTGCCATTCTCAGCTCCTTCGTCACCACCAGTCTAATGCCCTTCGTCGAAGACCCTGAACAACTGCCCCACTACGTGCTCATCACCATCCTGGGAATCATCGCCATCCTCGCCAACGCCACGGCAATCTACCGCATCTGGCACGTTATCACCTACTTGGCCCGTCAACAGAGTGGGAACGAACCATGAGCCATTCTCTCCCGCTCCTCTTCCTCCTCCTCACGATAACGCTCCAGGCCGCCGAACAACCATCGGCAACCGCCTTCCTCAAGGCTGAGAGCGACTCCCTGCGCGCACTCCTCGCCAAGAGCAAAGAGCCCAAAGCCTTTCTCGAACGTAGCCGCACCCTCTTCGATTTCGCTGAACTCGGCCGTCGCGTGCTCGCCCCTGAAGGAACTGCGGTGACCAAACCCGATCTCGAGGCCTTTCTCGAACGTTTTCCCCGGTTGATCGAACTCTCTTACCTGCACCGAGCCGAACGCTCCATCCGCGACTACCCGGTCACCTTCTTGGAAGAACACGATCAGAGCGGTGACTCGGTCGTGAAAGTCAGTACGAGCACCGGGAAGCGAACCATCGAGATCATACTCTTCTGCGCTCGTCCCTCGGGCGTCTGGCGCATCATCAACCTGGAATACGACACCGTCAATTTGCTTGAGCTGTATCGCAAACAGTTCCATCGCATCCTCGCGAAGCACGGTATGAAAGGCCTGCTCAGCCGCATCGATACCAAGATCGTCGCGCTGGAGAAACAACAGCGCGCCGGGCGATGAGCGACGGGACGATAATCGCCCTCCTCGCCCTCTTGGCCTTCCAGGACATACTCGAACGCCGCTATTTGCTCGTTCCGATCGTGGGGATCTTTGCCTATGCTACTCTGGTCGAACTCGACCTCGGCAACCTCGGAGACATCACCCGCATCGTCCTCGGTGTCCTGATCCCTCTGATGCTCTTCCTGTACCCCTATCTCCGGGGGTGGATCAGGGGGTGCGACCTCCTCCTCCTTGCCTCGCTCGGTGCTTTGTACGGGCCCCTGCTGGAACTACGTATCGTGGCCACCACCCTCTGCTGGTACGCAGTCCTCCAATTCCTTGCCTTGCTACCGGTCGTGCGCGATACCCCTCGGCTCTTCGTCCGTTGGCGGAGCGAAGGGATCAACCAGGAACCCCGACGAAGTGTCCCCGTGGCCCTGGCCATCGCCCTCGGTCTCACCTGTTCCTTGCTCGGTTGAACGCTCTTTTTTCCTTCCAGGCCCTTAGGTCCTGTTCAGAGGGACGAGACTCATGGAGAGATCCAGACTCTCGATGTTCTTGGTGAGATCGCCGATCGAGAGGAAGTCCGCACCTGCGCGAGCATAGGCCTCGACCGTGGCGAAGGAGAGGTTGCCCGAGACCTCGGTCGGACGCCGTCCGGCGATCAGAGTCACCGCGGCGGCGACTTCGGCCGGAGTCATGTTGTCCAACAACAACCGGTCGACCGGTAGGGCTACCGCTTCGGCGACCTCGACCAGGTTCCGGGTTTCCACCACCACCACGACCGTCTCACCCAGGTGCCGTCGCACCGCTTCAACGGCCTGGGTAATCGAACCCGCCGCATCGATGTGGTTATCTTTGATCAACACTTGATCGTAGAGTCCCAGGCGATGATTGCTCCCTCCACCCGCGCGGACCGCGTACTTCGAGAACAGGCGTAGCCCGGGTAGGGTCTTGCGCGTATCCAAGATCGTTGCTCCATGAGGGGCGGCCAACTCCACGTAACGCCGGGTCTTGGTTGCAATGCCACAGGCAAGACCAAGCAGATTGAGCAGGGTCCTCTCGAGCACCAACAGGCTCCTGGCGCTCCCTCGCAGGACCAGGAAGCATTGTCCGGGGTGGAGTTCGGCCCCATCGGTTACCTCGAGACTCAGTTCCAGACCGGGGTCGACCTGATCCATCACAGCTCTGAGGAACCGTTCACCGGCAAAGACGCCTGCCTGACGGGTTTTGATCCTGGCTTCGGCGCGGAGGCCTTCGTCGATCACGCTCCGGGTAGTCAGGTCGCCGGCAGTTCCGAGGTCCTCGGCAAGAGCGACCTCGATCAATTGAGCGAATTCCTGTTCCATATCCCACCTCTCCGACACTGAACGGTTATCGTCCCGCCGACCCGAGGCCCTGTCAATCGACTTGGCGCAAAAACCCAGGGACACAAGGCTACCGAGCAGGCGCGACTCGCACCGCAGATCGCCCTATGACGCAGAGCATAGAATCTAACAAACTGTATAGAGAGCAAATAAATATATATTCACATTTTCCAACTTTGGCATCAGCTTTGCTGATAGTCCCGCTCGAAGATACTCAATCTTCCTAGGCCTGAAGTTACCCCCCCTCAACTTCAGGCTTTTTTATTGCCAAAAATTCGGTTTCCCCGTCGGGTACCTCCGAGAAGGCAGGGTGTGCGTCCTAAAAGTGGGTTTTCAGGCAGCACAGCGAGATTCCCAGAAGTCC